>JAAOEI010000097.1_pt1 | contig 33234 bp, 49 predicted proteins | sample 7059261 | NCBI WGS metagenome assembly JAAOEI01 (sample SAMN14008812, study PRJNA610033) | viral metagenome | isolation source: viral particles filtered from seawater | place: China: Hangzhou Bay, Yangshan Deep Water Harbour | collected 2017-10-31 | reverse complement strand
TTAATATAGTTGGTTAATTTCGTCATCCATGGCCATATGGTGTAGCTCATCGTCATGGGTCTCATGTTGTTTAGGGCCGATCTCATTATCGGCAGATATCATCCATCGCCCATCATGTCCGCCACGGCCATGGCCAGAATTGTCAAAAACGGTATGCTCGATTTCCATTGCATCAACGATGCCGTATTTCCTGCCCGCATTAATTGCGGAATTTAGGTTCCAATGCCCACTCCGGTGGGTGCAGCGGAATCGCCCTTCCTTGTTTTTCCCTGAGATGAACGTAACTCTTTGATATGACATGATATGTCTCCTTTTAAAATGGGAATAAGGGGAAAAAGATGATTGCAAGGTACAGAAATAAAATGATGTTCCAACCGATTGCGGCCAAAAAATTGATTGTGTGCGTTCTCATGGTATGTCTCCTTGTTGATTATGTAATGGTTAAATATGCTGAAGATGTTCATCGGTTAGCAACAGTAAATCCCCCCCATCCCAAGCCCAAGTCAAATTTTGGGCTGTATAATTAGGGAGGGTCTCTTCGGTAAGGACATTTAGAATATCGTTAATCGCTTCCATATTTTCTGCCTTAATTGCCCTAAATAGCTCACCGGCCAATTCCCCCTCGCCGATTGACATAAGCAAATTGTTTGCCTGTATTGCGGTATCGTAGTATCCTGCCGGTGCATCTATGTAACATCCGGGTTCATTGAATCGGGTTTCCATGGCGTTTTCTCCCTTTGGTTGAGTTGAATGGGCCGCCTGTCCGGTTAAGAACAAGCGGCCCGATTTGTTAGCGTTCAATGTTATCCCATTGCGTGTCAAGCCACCGCCATGCATCGTCGGCCAAACTAAATTCGTCCTCATCGGCTTGATCAATAAAACCTTTTTCCATTAGGGCTCCCCATGTTCCGGCGGCTTCGTGTTTTGAATAACCGGCTGCGTGCAAATCTTCCGGTGCTATCCATGTATAAGTATCATGTTCAAGGTCCGCGGGTCTGTCTCCGCCCATACCATTCAGGCATGATTTTACTAATGTAATAGCGGCTCGCATTTCGTTAGGGGTTAGGTTAGTATCCATTTCAATCCTCCAAGGGTTAAAGTTGCTTACTCCATTAATATATACTATAGATGTCTAATGTCGATAGTTAATTCCCACTTTTTTTGTTTTTTTTTATGCAGGGCGGGTATCTATTTGTTTTCATTGGGATAATAAAAGCGAAACTTTTATATTTAATGGTCGAACTAAATCAGATTTTCTTCGACCTATCATTAAAGGCGGAAATATGCATACCCCCCATGCCAAAATTGGGCACGGGCGGTAAATAATCCAGGTTTACACCACTTTCAAATTAATCCCCATAACCCTGCATTATTATGATGATTGCGGGGCCAGAAAAAAAAATACTTGACAAGGCATTTAAAATGATGAAAATAAAAAGAGAGGTCCAGAAATAAGTAAAGGCAACAAACCTCAAGCGCACAAGCCAATAACCCATATCGTACAAGCCCATGACTGAGCCCGCCCCACTTAAACCCCTGCATAGGAAATTTGCCCAAGAATACGTCAGGAACGGATGCAATGGCCAACGCGCATGGATGGCCGTGAGACCCGATTGTAGCCCCGATGCGGCAAGGGCCACGGCATCGGCGGTACTAGCAAAGGTTAGCGTGAGGGCAGAGGTGAACAGGTTGATGGAGAGGGGGGAAGACAAAACCCTATCCGCTCGGAAACGATACGTCGAAGAGTTGGAAGATATCAGCCGGATAGCTAAAGCCGACCAACGGTATACCCCAGCTATCCAGGGCATAGTTGAAGCGGCCAAATTGCAAGGTCTGTACGCAAGTGATGAACGGGAAGGGGACCAGTACATTACCCTCATCAATAACCTTGTGGTCGGCCCTGATAGGCCGCTCGTGGCCAATCCTGATAGGCCGGTGGACCGGGATGCGATTGATATTGAGCCGGGGGAAACGGAATAGGCCGACTGAATAGGCCGGGGGGGAAACGGAAAAGGCCGGGGGAAACGGAAAAGGCCATAGAAATCAATGACTTGGGGGAATGAAAAAGCATTCTTTCCTCTGGTCTGGGACCGCGTCCAGCCCTCCCCCCCGGGTACACCATACGTTAGATCCCCCCACCCAAAATCCTAAACATTTTGCCTTGCATCATGCCTTGATATGAGGGGGTAGGAATGATGATGTCTTTTAGTGGTTATTCGGAGCCGGATGACGAGTTGGTCATTACCGACGAGGTGGGGAGGTCTGGTAATGGCTCGGAGCGCTATGGAGCGAGGGATTTGGCATCAAGAGGTCAAGATTCCAGCGAACCGCCCAAAAGCCATCCATACGCCCTCGGCTTTAATGATATGGATGGCTCAACGCCGGGGCTTGGGAACGCAAGTGCTTTTAAGACGTGGATTCGCATCTACGATGGTGATGCAAAGCCGTCGCTACGGAAAGAAATCTTCACCTATAAATGGTCCGGCCTCGATATCAACCCGCTGACAATATTTGGATGGCGTGACCACGGCAAATATGACGATATGTGGATCCAGCATACAAAATAGTTGACATACTCTCAAAACTGTATGATAGTTTAGGTGTAAGGTTCCATGTGGAACAAAAATCGCGTACTTCTTTGTTGGGTATTTAAATTATGGCATGGTTGAGAGGGAAAAAGACTTATATTGTCGCCTCGCTAATGATTGTGGTGGGGTTGATGAACTGGCTGAATGGGGACATCGGGTTTAGTGAGTTTATTCAGTCTGAGCATTTCCGCACGTTGGCGGAGGGGTTTGGATTTGCGTTCCTGCGTGCGGGGGTTGGGAATCGTTGACTCCGCATATTGTGCTGCGGGAAGGGGCCTGTCGAGTGCCTGAGATGGAAGCGGCTCTGGCTAATTGCCGGGACCGGATATATGCCATTCGACAGCATGGGGTGTCAAAAACTACGGACCTTCGCCGGGCTTTGGGTATGGAGATGCGGGAAATTAAGGCTCGGATGGTGGGCACCGGAAACTATGAGTATGCTGAGATGATGCCTTGGTGGGCCAAAGGGGTGAAAAGCAGTCCGCATTTGGATGGGGTATTGGAAGCGCACCCGGAATCGAGGTATTATCTGGAAAAAATGCGTGGGGCGAGCCGGTGAGTTGGCCTGCCCTGGCGGGGGTTTTAGGGCTTTTAATGATATGGATGGTTCAACGCGGGGAGTTACTTTTGCTAGCCTTCGTCGTTTCCGTAACGTTGGCCTGGGCCATATGTGATGATGAGGATGGGTGATGACCGCAATACTGACAGCCGTTTTACCGTGGGTCGTGTTTCTGGCGATTATTTTTGTGCTGGTGTGGCTGGCAACGAAACTGGGTGAGGCGCAGGTTGAGCGGGACGTCCTTGAGGAAGGCCGGAACAAGACGTTCAGGTTGAGCAAGGAAATTTACAAAATCGAGAAGGATGCCCATGAACAGCGCGAGAAAGCTGATACTGGCAACCCTGCTGATTTTTGGTCTGGTGGCGTGCCAAACAACAGCCACGATAGACACCCGTAATTTTTTCGTTCCTGAACGCCCTAAGGTGCGGGTGCTTTGTGATGCGGGGCATTGCCAATTGACGGATGGCGATATGCGGAGAATTAATCTCTATATTATGGATCTTGAGACGGCTGTCAATAAATACAGGTGTCAGGTGGCGGTGGAACATGGGGGAAATTGTTGATGAAAAAGCGAGATGATGCGGTTGATTTTATTGCAACACAGTTTGGCAGCAGGGATCACGATAGTCGCAAGGGGGGATGCTATCACTACGGCTGCATTGAGTTAGGGGATCTCCTGGATTTTATTTATAATGATGTTACGGCAGAGGAAATAGCGGAGCGTCGAACAGAGGATCCTCCTGAAAACTACCCATTAAAAATGGGTCGATGGGAAAAATGGTCGTGACTCGAATGACCTTTATCTGGGCTTTGGTTGCGCTGGCTATGATTGTTGGGATTGCCCGCGCTGAAAAACTACAATTACCCCCGGAAATTCCCGATGGACCGCCCGTCCTGTGCTTGACGGGTGAATATTCAAGCGTACCGGGTAACGTTATTGTTATCTATGCAAACAAGCTGGAACTGGCCTACCCGATTTTTACCATGACAGCCACCCCAGAACGGCCCGTTTCCGCGCCACCGTTAATTGTCCTCGTTGAAAAACGTACAGAAGGGCCGTGTTCCCCATATATCCTCGCAGTCCATCCTATCCTTTGGCGGTGGGGCGGGAGCATCAATCCGGTAAGTGGCGTTGAGTACACCTGGAACAGTTGGGTGCAAAGGACATGGGAATGAATGAGGATTATGCGTCCGTCGAGGATATGCAATGGTTGCTGAAAGGGGCTATTCGCCACGGCGGGTCAAAGTGCCGGGATGCGTTGGTCGTTCGGCAAATGATAGCGGAAATAAAGTATCTGCGTGAAGAAAACGCGGATTTAAGGAATCTTTCCGAAGGGGTGAAATGGCAGATGAAACAGGAGAGTTGATTTAAAAAAAAGCCTTGGGGAAGGCATAAGGGGCAGCACGAGCGACTATATTCTAGCGAATCCCTTGGCAACCCTGTGGGTTGCCACTTCCCCGAGGGCTCTGGCGGGTCATCCCCCGACCCGCCAGAGTACAAAGATGGCAGAAGTCTCAGAGCGTGACCACATTATCCAGCGTGAACGGCTGGACACACGCGACGTAAAAGCCCGGCTTTTTGAGACGGTCAGGTATCGGACGTATCACCCGGAGGTCAAGCGGTTTCACCAGTCCTCTGCCCGCGTCAAAGTTTGTTGTGCCCCCGCCCGTGGTGGAAAATCCTATTCCGCCGGCTACGAAGTCCTTACAAAAGTTTTAGCTCCAAACACTATTGGTTGGATCGTTGCGCCCAATTACGGCCTGGCGGAAAAAGAATTCCGGGTCATTCACGACCTTTTTAAGATATACGGTCGGGAATACGACCTGCCCAAACCATCTAAAACCTACTACAGCACCAAGCAGGGAAACCTGTATATGAAGTTTCCGTGGGGTGCCACGGTAGAAGGCAAATCCTCAGAAAACCCCACATCCCTCCTCGGCGAAAAAGTTGACTGGATTATCTATTCGGAAGCCGCGCAGTTAAAGCCTGAAATACGAAACAAGTATTGCCGCCCGCGTTTAGCAACCCGCAGAGGCTACGAAATCATCCCCACCACCCCGCAGCAAGGCGCTGAATGGGTTTATGACCTGTTCATGCAGGGGCAGACTTCTAATGATTTGGGGATTGAGTCTTTTCATTGGGGGTTCGATGCCAACCCGGAATATTCCCGAGAGGAGTTTGACTTGGCCAAGCGGACTTATGGCGAGGACAACCCGTTTTTCCGTGAGCAATATATGGGGGAATGGGCCTTTTATCATGGGTCCGTATACCATACGTTCGATCCCAAACTCCACGTTATCCAACCATTTGACATTCCTGAAAGTTGGGAGCGCATACGCGCTATTGACCCTGGACATCGAGATCCGTTTGTCTGCCTGTGGGCAGCCGTTTCGCCGGAAGGGGACCTTTATTTTTACCGGGAATACTACTGCCGGGACGGGCTTTCCACCAAGCAGCACGTTGACACTATTCGGAAGTGGAGCGGAGATAGCAGGGATGCCCTGACGGTTTGCGACCCGTCCAGCTTGCAGACTATTGAGGATATGGGCTATTGGGGCGTAACGGCATTTTCAGCGAATAACGATAGAAAGGCCGGAAGGTTGCGGGTAATGGAATATCTTGCGGCCAGCGAAGATGCCTTACCTGCCTGGCCATATAGAAAAGATGAGAGGGCGCAGGGGCGTAACGCTTGGCCGCGGATGTATTTTTTTTCGACCATGAAAGAAACATTGCGTGAAATCAAGTTTTACAGATGGAAGGAAGGCAAGGCAATAGAAAATGACACCGAGCGCACCGAGGGGGAGGACCATGCTATGGATGCAATGCGCTATCTGGTGATGACGCGCCCGAGCCCGGTGGAGCTTGTTCCTTCCGTAAAACGGTATACATGGGATTGGTGGGCGGATCAGGCTGACCAATATGGACCGGACGCTCTGGAAATTGGAAGCGTGGCCTATTAATTAAAGGACAGGTATGGCAGAAAATCTGAGCAGCAAAGAATTTAAAAGGCGGATGGGATGGCTGAAAGACGCCCATGATTTCCACACTGAAAAGGTGAAAAAAAACCTGGATCTGTGGTGGGATTTTTACCGTGGTCGTCAGTGGAAAGATGAAAAGATGCGAAAGCAATTTGAGTTTCATCCCATTGAAAATATGGTGTTTTCAAACGTTTCCATCATTCGCCCGTCCATTAATTTCCAGAATCCCCGTGTGACGGTATTCCCCAGAAAACGCCCATACACGTTACCAAACGGGGACGTTTTTGACACCGTAACCGCAGCAATGTTGTTTGAGGTGTATCTGAACTATAAGATAAAGCGCATGAGGATGAAGCGGCAAACCGACATGGCTTTAAACGATGCGTTGTATGGTTATTGGGGATGGATGCAGATTGGTTATGCTCTGGAAACGGAAGTTATTGAAGAAAAGGGCGAGGTGATAGAGGTCCATGAGCTGATTCGGGCAGACGAGGTTTATGCTCGCAGGCTCTCGCCTAACGATATACGCATTGATGTTGAAGGGATAGACCACCAGCTTGAAGATTCGCGGCGTATTTGGATTCGGGACATCAAGACATTGGATGAGGTGAAGAAAAACCCAAAATACAAAAACACCGAGCGGCTCAAAACAAACCACTATATACAGGCAGGCGGGAAATCTGACAGGTCCGGGTTTAAAAGCCATTCCGAGTTTGAGGGTGTGGGAGGCGAGGATGACTATGGGCGGGTGGAGCTTTGGCATATGTGGGACAAGACAACCCATGAAATTACCACGCTGGCGGAGGGGCATGACAAGGAATTGTTTCTTGGGCCGTGGCCTTACGACATAGAGGGGTTCCCGGTGGAGTCTTTGTATTTTAATGAAAACCCGGATGATTTGCTGCCTCTGGCGGATATTGAAACTTACATAGATATGCAGATGGAGCTGAATAAATTGAAGGCTATGAAAATGAGCCATATCTGCAATCTTTCGGAAGAAAAATACCTGAGCCGCGAAAATGCAATGAAACCGAGCGAAAAGAGAAAAATCGTCGGGCGCGGGAATAACATTGCGGATGTCAAGTCCGATCCCCATTCGGCTGTGGTGCCGCTTAAAAAGCAAAACGTTTCGCAGGACATATATATGACGGAGCGGAACACCAAGGATTCCATCATGGGTATCGCCGGGACAGCCCGGTTTGAACAGGGGGGAGCGCAAAAGTTTGATACGGCCACCGAACCGGCTCTTATCAATCAGGGAATCAATGTACGCAGGCAGGAGCGGACAGCCGTAATTGAAGATTTCTATAAAAGGGTTATTACCAAAGTCGCCCATGTGACGCAGCAGACCCTGAAAAACAGGGTGGATGTCCCCATGACTCGGGAAAACGTGCAGCGTATGCAGCGGTTCCAGCAAAAGATTCAGAACGCCGGTGGAGATTTGCCAGATATTTTAAACAATATTCTGGGGCCGGATGGACAACCAATTATGCCGTGGTTTGAAATGGATGCGGAAACCATCAAGGGGGATTACGAATTTGAAATTGAAATCGGCAGCACCACACCGCGCAATAAGGAAACGCGAAAGCGTGATGTGATGATGATCGCCAATCGCGCTATGCAGATGCCGCATTTATACAATATGCACGAATTGGAAAAACAAATTCTTGAGGAGTTTGAGTTTAAGGATATAGAAAAAATCCTGAAAACCCAGGAACAGATTCAGCAGGAGCAGCAGGGGCAACAGCAGGCGCAGCAGCAGGCGCAGCAGCAAGAGAGTCAAATGGCGTTGCAGGACCGGCAGATTAAATCCCAGACTGACCTGCAAAAAACGCAGATCAAGTCAGAGACCTCTTTGAAATTGCAGGAAATGAAAAACGAGGGGCAGTCCAAATCGACGGTTTTGGGGGCCATGTTTGCCGGTAAGGGAAATGGAGGCGGCATATAATGCCTTTATATGATTATGAGTGTGACGTATGCGGGGAAATGACGGAACGGTTTGACCACGTTGGCAAACGCAAGAAGTTTGTGCGGTGTCGGTGTGGTGGGAAGATGAAAACGGTGATTACCACGACTTCCAAGCCGGTCGTTTATATGGAGAGATACAGCCCGAGTTATGGGTTTTCGTATACCGGGGAAAGGGACAAGCAGCGGAAGCTGAAAGAAAGGGGGTTGGTGGAAAAAGGCTATACCGGCCAATTCAACCCTCCCGCAAATATTGGAGTTTCAAATGACTGAGGAATCTGTAACAGGACCCGAAATCGAAGATGGATACCCCGAACAAGGACCCGAATCGACAGACGGATACCCTGACCAGGAATCGGTTGCCGACGATGGACACCCGGAATCCCAACCGGACCCACAAGAAGAAGCGGCGCTAGGGGGCAATTGGGAGCAACGCTATAAAGACCTCCAGAGCCATCAAACCAAGGTTAATCAGGAGTTGGCTCAAACACGGCAAAATTTAGACTTAATCAATAATGCTTTTCACGGTTATGGCGGTATTCAGGAGGCGGCGCGGATGCTTCAAACGGTCACGTCGAATTCTGATATACGGTCCATACTCGAACAACAGGTGAGCCAGAAAACGGCTCCCGACCCGATTGCGTTGGCGCGTGCTGTAGGGCTAGACCCGGCAGACGAGGACCAGATTAACGCCTTGAACGTCGTGCAAAAGGTGACGGAGAGCGTGGTGAAGCCGTTGATTGAAAAAACCCAGATTTACGAGGACCGCTTGCGGGAGATCGAATCCGGCATGACGTATGAGCGGGGCCAAGCGCTGGCAAAACAGATGGATCAGAAGTATCCAAACTGGCGGGAATATGAAGGCTCGATGGCAAGATTAATATCGAACCTGAGCCCGGAAGTGCAAAGGAACCCGACGCTTGAAACGATTGAAGCACTATACGGTGCGGCTGTGCTGCAAAGCGGCAAACTCGAAGAAATTGGGGAAACCGTGTACCGCAAGAAAGTGGAAAGCATGAAATCAAAATCTATTGACAAGCCAAAAACGGGCGGACCGCAGACCAGCAAGCCTGCCGGGACATGGGATGAAGCCTTTAAGCTGGCCATGAAACAGCACGGCGTTGAAGGACTGTTTCGCTAGTAGGCGTGTCATATAAATAGGAGCTACGGCTATGCCGGGAGTAACTGACACAAGAACAATGAATGATGTTCTAACGACTACGTTGGAACACATTCGCCCTAAAATCGTAGATAACTTCTACGACGATTACCCGTTCCTTTCCTTCCTTAATGGGAAGCTTCGCGGCGCAATCAGCGGCGAAAGCCCCAAAACGGAAGTGCAGGGCGGTGAGCGGATTCGGACCCATTTGGTGTACGCATCCGACCCGACTGCCAAAGCATACACGGGCGCGGAAACTCTGGACACGACCATTACGGAAGCGTTCACGACCGCCTTTTATGCTTGGAAACAGTATGCTGCCACGATAGGCATCACGGGCTTGGAAGAATTTTCTAACCGTGGTGAGGAGGCAATTACGAATCTTTTAAAGGCTCGCACCGAAAATGCAATGATGAGCTTGAAGGATTTGCAAAGCCGCCATTGTTGGGGTGACGGAACTGCCGCAAATTCCATAACCGGAATTCAGGCAATCGTTGACGCATCCTCAACCCTTGCAGGGCTTGCGCCAGGCACATACACCACTTGGGCTGCTACCGAGAACACGGTGACGGATACTTATGCTCAGGTCGGATATGAACAACTTTCCAACGCTTTCAATACTATCTCGTATGGTTCGGATATGCCGAACGCGATTTTTACCACGCAGGTTCTTTGGGAAGCCATTGAGCGTGATTTGGTGGGTCGCGGCGAGGTAGGCTTGAAAGAAAAAGTGGGTAATATTGGGTTTTCCAGTATTACTTTTAAAGGGGTAAGCTGCGTCTTTGACCGGGACTGCCCGTCTGGAGAAATTTATCTTTTGAATTCCCGTCACTTGAAACTGGTTTGCCACCGTGACCGGGACTTCAAGGTTTCTCCGTTTGTTTCCCCGGACAACCAGGACATTCGCACCGCGAAAGTTTTGTGGATGGGAAACATGATTACCGACGAACGCCGGAAACTTGGCGCTGTGTCCGGTTTCACTGACACCTAATTGGAGGCTGTTATGGCATTTACTTTTTCCAATGTGCGCGGTGAAAAGGTTGGGGCACAACGAATGTTGAGCGCGGATTTCACCAGCGCATCCGGTGACCAGACCATGACTTTCGAGTCTGGTTTGAGTTTTATTTCGATGGCGAATGTCTCGTTGCAAAAGGGCGGAATCGACACACCCCGCCCAAAGGTAACGTGGAGTGATGGAACGGTGACAGCGGTCTTTGATGACACGCTGGGCTATTCAGGAACCGTTTCAATCATGGGTCGTCAATAACCCTTCCCGGTAATCGGGTTTTCAAGGAGCAAAATATGCTTATCGCTCATGTAGGAAAGGACCTTCCTGAAAAGGTCTACGGAGTTTTTAAAAATGATGAGGCTTCCGCTGCCTGGGTAGCCGGTGCGCCGGTATGTCTCCAGGCTGACGGTACGGACGATGGTTTTGCAGCGGTTAGTGCAGCTATTACTGCAGCCAAGTCCACCATGACCGTGGGGCTTGCAGATACCACAACCGCAGCAGGGTCCGTCGGTCTGGTGCAGATTTATGGTGTTCGCACCGATGCGGTTATCAATAAGGCAGGCACGGCCAGCAATGCAAACGGAGCTATCGGTGACGTCCTGATCCAATGGACCGCATCTGATGCCCTGTCTGGCGTTGCGGCTGGTGCAGTTTCTGGCTATCTCCCGTCTTTTGTGTTGATGGAGACGGTGGCCAGCACCTCGCCAATTGCCACGACCACGGGCACCGTTTTTATTCGGTGTATGTAACCCGTGTTTGATTGGTTTCAACCAATTCGTGTGTTGCGGTGTCGGCTCTGTAACAGGGCCGACACCCAACGCCGTTATTTAAAACAAATTGGCTGTATATGCGGGGGCAATCAGATTCAGCCAACAAATCCTCGTTGGTGGGAAATTGTCAGGATGGGTCCGGCAATCATTGAGGATATTGTGATGCAGTACAGGGGAAGGCGTAAGGCGGGGGATAGCAACCCTTAGATTTTGGAGCTTTTATGCCTAAAAAAGTAACCCTTGGGGTATGTACGTTGAGCGAAGTGGATTCGCAGGCGTATCCGTCTCACTTGATTCATGCGTTTCGTATCGGCCGTGATACCGATCTGGATTTCAATCTTGTTACGCCTCGCAGGATGACCATTGCCACCGGGCGTAATATGGTAGTGCAAAGCGCATTGGAAACCGGTTCCGATTATGTCTATTTTTTCGACGATGACATGGATATGGGCCGCCATACGTTTTCTAAACTACTTGCCCGGCTGGAAAACGATGAGGCCGACATCGTTATGGCCATGTGCCATATACGGGGGTATCCCTTCCATCCTATGGTGTTTCGTTGGTTGGAAGATGACTCCAAGGATACTCGAATCGGAGACGTGACGGAGAGGGGCAAGGCAATCGGACTATGGCAGGACTGCACCGATCACATTTCTCCGAACGGGCTTATTGAAAATGTTGCAGCCGTTGGTTGTGCCGCAACCTTAATTAAGGCCGAGGTTTTCAAGGAAATGCGGTATCCGTGGTTTTATACGGGAACCGCCAATACCGAGGATGTTTACTTTTGCGTCAAGGCTCAGCAGACATACGAGAATCTGAGAATCGCCGTGGATACGACTTGTCCTGTGGGTCATATTTTAAAAGACCGTCAGGTGCTGTATCCGGGCAATGCGGAATTATTAAGGAAGCAGTACAACGAGGCGCAAGACCAGATCCGCGAGCAAATGGAGTCCGTGCGCAAGCCTGCGATAGAAGGAGTGGCCGATGGAAGCGACAATAATGGGGCGCGACCTGTCTGCGTTGAATAAACTCAACGTTGGGTGTGGTAATCGTATCTATGAGGGGATGGTGAACGCGGATTTAATGAATCCGCTGGCCGACCTGCAAATGGATATGACCAATCTATCCAACCAACAACAGACTGAAACACTCAATATGACCAAAATATGGCCTTTCCCGGATGAGCGTTTTGGGGAAGTCCATATGATCCATTGCATCGAGCATACCCCGTATCGCCAGCATATAGGGATACTGGAAGAAGCTCACCGGGTGTTAAAACCGGATGGGCGCTTGGTGGTGGGATATCCCGAGTTTGAGATATGCGTTGAGAATTTTTTAAAAAACAAATCGGGAAAGCGGTGGTCATGGTGGGTGCAGACTTTATATGGCTCGCAGGAAAATCAGGGGCAGTTTCACGTTGCGCCTGTCACCAGGGAAAACCTGTCAAACCAGCTTATTGAGGTTGGGTTTGGTGATTTGAAATATGAATTGACGGATGCGGATGCGGCGATTGAAGCCATTAAGCAAGAACCGCTCCCGTGGTATTAGGAGATCAGCGAGATGTCAATTATCGCACCAGCGGTTATCCCGGTAGTCTATAACGGCTCTGTAAATGCAACAAAAGTTGAGGTGACGGATAACGCGCAAAGCCTTATCTACACCATTTCCATTTTAAATGCTACGTCAGCGGAGGCGTATTTGCAGATTTTTGATGCAGACGCTACAAATGTGACCGTGGGCACGACAACCCCAACTATCGTTTTGGGTGTCGGCGCGGAAGGAAATCCGCATTTTGATTTTTCCAATCATCCGATCTTGCTAACGACTGGCTTTACAATTGCCAGTACGACTGCCCGCGCTGGCTCAAGTAACGCCGTGCAGGAAGTAACAATAACCTATAGCACTAAAGCGTAGGAGGTTTTATGCCTTTTGAAATAGAGAAAGAAAAAGTTGATCCAGAACGATGGTGGGCGTTAAAGCTGACCGACGCGGAGTTTCCGGCGCAATTCAAGCTGAAATTCCCCAAATGCGATAACCTGCCAACGCGTGAGGGTTATTTGAAGTCAAAGCATATTCGTCGCCCAGATGAACCCCCTCCCACGGCTCAGGCGGTGGAAACGGAATATGACAAGGTTTCCAGAGAGGATGTGGATCGAATGGTGCAGGACGCCGTGGCCAAGGCATTGGCACAAGTCGGAGTTGGCGAAAAGCCTGCCCAAGCCAAGGAACCGGAAAAAGTGCAGGAAGAAAAAAGGTCAAACAATCCCCCGCACACGAATAAAAATTTTCAATGCGTGTGTGGACGGGTGGTGACAAGTCTGGTTGGGTACAAGGCACACCAGCGCGGTTGCGCCGAACACCAGGCCAAAGCCGCCGAGCTTGAAATAGCGGGTGTTTAATGGCAAAGCTCACTTACTTGCAAATGGTCAACCGCCTTTTGTTGCGGATCAATCAGACGGAATTAGCGTCCGGCGTATCCTCGGCGACGGGGCACGCTAAAATTATTTCTCAATTTCTGAATGAGGCGCAGGACCATATTGCTCTGGAATCCGATTGGTATTCATTGATTACCAGTCGAACGCCAAGCACTGTGGCAGATACAGCGACGCTTGCCGTGGCCTCTGACCATATGAGGACCCTGCACCTGGAGGATACGACTAACAACAGGGTTCTTGTTGAAGATTATCAAAAGGCGCTTTATTACGGCGACCCGGATCAGGATACGACGGGCACCCCGATTTACTTTGCCATTGAGGGGGCTAATTACAGGTTTTGGCCTATTCCGGCTGGGGCCTATACGTTGAAAGATACCTATCTGGCAACGCCCACCGCCATGTCCAGTGATGGCGATAATTCGTCACTTCCGCTCGAAGCGCAAAATGCGTTGATCTCGTATGCTGCGGTGCTGATGTTTGAGCATCAAAATAATATTGAGCGGGCTGACCGGGAGCGGGTCACTTATCAAAGGGCGTTGGACCGTGCTATTTACCTGAACGATACAAGGATTGACCAGACCCATGCGTTCGGTGTCACGCGGCGCGTGAATTATCTGGACGATCCTCGTTTCCCGGAGAATTATGGATAATGCCAACGATTGAACGCAATACAGCGGTAATCCCTTTCCCTATGCCAAGACGCGGGGTCAGTACATATAAATCCCTCACGGATATGCACCCGGAAGAAGCGGTAAAGATGCAAAATTGCTTTTATCGCAACGGTGTCGTAAAACGCCGTGGTTATACCAAGCGCACCGAAACAAACGAAATGACGGAGGTGTCTACAGGAAACAAGATTCTCGGATTGCATCGTTTTTATTTTGGAACCAGCTCCCACACGATTGCGGTCAGCGATACCGATGTGAAGTATTGGGATGGCAGCGCCTGGCAAAATATTGATACAGCGAGAACGACCGGGAAAAACACGCTGATTGATACCTGGGGGGCTTTGGATAAGTGCTACATATGCAACGGGACGGATGAGGCCGTAATTTGGGATGGCAGCTCGGCGCAGGGTTTGAGCGTTGCATATGCGGGGGCGGCCCGTCCCTCGAAGCCTGTGCAGATGCTTTCCTATTCGGACCGTTTATTGTGTATTGACGCGGGCAGTGCCGGAAACCTTGTGTGGTCAAAATCGTATGTGGATAACTCATGGGAGGTCGTCGGGGATACGAATGTCCGCGCAGATGTGGCTCTGTATGGAATGATTATTCATTCTGAAAATAATAGTTCCAGCGGTGGCAAGTCAAGCGTGTTGCTTGCCGGGGCCAGAGATATGTATCTGTTCAACGGTAATTATTTGGACCCGCTGTCTATTGTGCAGGATTACGAATTGAGACCATTGGGCCTAAATGTTGGTTGTCAGGCACCGAAAACAATGGTGCATACGGAAGCCGGGTCTATTTGGTTGGGCACGGACAAGCAAGTTTATTTGCTGACGTTTGACTCGCTCAGGGCGATTCCTATCGGGCATAAAATACAAAGTAATTTGGATAGCGTGGCGGGTATTTTGGACCTGCCCTCAGGCCAGATTGTAGAAGCCTGCGCGATTTATCACGATGGGTTTTATAAGTTGTCTTTTGCCGGGGCGGGAGAAACGACCAATACCCTGCAATACTGGCTGGATGTCAAGCGAATGAGGATTGACGAGGATGGGTTTTGGGGGCCGTGGTTTGGCCCTATGACGGGCATGACATTTTCAGTTATGGCCACCCAGAATGGCCCCGGTGATGGTGGCGAGCTGCTGGCCGGTGAGAGTGATGCTAGCAAGGGGTCTTATGTATATCATGCGGACCAGAGCAATATTTGGGCCGACGATGGGGAGAATATCCCGGTGAGATATCAATCGTTTTACAATCCACTGACAACGGAGTTTGTCAATAAAGATGTGGATAAGTTGGAATTTGATTTGTATACGTCAAATGGGTCGGTTTCTGTAAACATTCACGATTTTGGTAATGACCAGCTTTCTGCTACCAGTTATAGCCTGACCCCCGTCACCGGGGCTCTTTTTGGCACCGCAGTTATGGGGACCGATGTGTTTGCATTTTCCGGTGTGCGGCGTTTGGAAAGTAACGTTTCCCCAACCGTTAAGGTTCGCAGGATGAGCCTTGAGGTGGGGTACGACAATACGGGGGACAAATTTGAATTATACGGCATGAAGGCGAAAGCCTTTGAGCGTGCTGTGATTTTTGAGGAATAAAAAATGGGTGAGCTAGGCACCGACAGCACAAGTAGCTATCCCGGATCTCTGGATACGGACGCCACCAAAGAGGCGGCGGGTAATACCATTACAGCGGCCATGATTAATATGGCCTACGATGCAATTGTCAGCATCGAAACGGAATTAGGGACCGACCCTGCGGGAACCCGCGATACGGTCAAGGATTTTTTGCAAGACCAGCACCACACTGATGGGTCTCATCGTTTCCCGGATGGTGAGGGGATTGACGATGCCAACGGCAATGAGCTGGTGCTGTTTCAAACAACCGCCAGCGCGGTGAATCAGTTTGACATCACAAACGCAGCAACCGGCTCAGGCCCTTCCCTGACAGCCACGGGCGACGATACCAACATTGACATCAATATCAACCCGAAAGGAACCGGGCAAATCAAGTATGGCGGGGAGGGGATAGAGCGGGCGATTAAAAATTTGTTATTGAATGGTCAGATGCGAATCTGGCAACGCGGGACATCGTTTACGTCACCGTCTAGCCTCGATTATGGCCCGGATAGATGGAGTACCGTAATCTCCGGGGATCCTTCCGGGAAATTTGACATAAGTCAAAGCGCGGACGTTCCGTCAACGAGCAATGCCGCCTATTCGTTGCAGCTTGCAGCCACAGCAACGGATACCGCCGACGCATCCGACTTACTGACCATCGTGCAGCATATAGAGGGGCATAGCATCCAAGGTTTGGATTGGGGGCTTTCAACAGCAAAAGACCTTACGTTGTCGTTTGACATTAAGACAGTGATTGCGGGAACGCCCACCTATCCTGCCACATACACGGTGGCATTGTTTAATAATGGGGGAAACCCATATTATATTGCTGAATACACGGTAACAGCAGATTCCACCTGGGAGCATAAAACGATCTCAATTGCCGGACCAACTACGGGTACGTGGTTGGATGATGAGGGGCGTGGGATCAGCTTGCACTTTGTGTTTCATGCCGGGTCTGATCGCGAAGGAACGGCGAATGTATGGTCTGCGGCGGCGGCGAAGTATTCCACCACCAGCGCCACTAACGAATTTCTTGGAACTTCGGGCAATGATATTTATATCACCAATGTTCAATTGGAGGTGGGTGATGTGCCTACCGATATCCAAATATTGCCGTATGCGTTGGAGCTGGAAATGTGCAAGCGCTATTTTGAACGTCTTAGCTTTTCTTCCAATTCCGGTGAAGTGGTGGCCTCCGGCTTTGCGTCCACAACGTCAACCGGAAATTTCCCGGTCCGCTATGTGGAGAAGCGGACGACCCCGAGCATTACAGCAACCGACAAGGCGACGTTTGAAATCGTTTATCAGGCCACGGCGACGGATGTGGATTCGGCCTTGAATTTACAGGTGCCGGGGGTCAAGTCCTGCAACGTGCAAGCGGTGTTGACCACCACCCCGTTGACTGCGGGGGATGGGTTGACATTGCGACGTGACGCGACGGATACCTGTTACATAGATGTCAGCGCCGAGCTATAGGAGAGGAGACTATGAATTTTCAGTTTGTTGATGAAAACAACGATGCCGTGCGGAATTTAGACAACCCGAGGCCGAATGTATTTCCTGTCAATCATATTGCTGTGCAGGAATGGGTGGATGCCGGGGGGGTGATTGCTCCCGCAGACCCGCCCCCTCAGCTCGATGTCAAAACGCGGCGGCGGGTGGAGTATGCTAAACAGTCCGGGGCAAGGCGTGATGATTTTATTGAGCTATTGTTTAATATTACTCATGCGGTGGCAAACAATCAAGCGGTCAACCCGGCAGACCTGGCGGCGTTGAACGGCTTTAAAACGCTTAAGGATCAAATTGATGCAAGCATCCCTGAATAGGAGCCATGATGACGAACCCAATCACCCGTAAAGAAGCGGAGGAGCTTATTGATCGAGCCGTTGAGCGAATCGGCGAAACGCTTCAATCGCACACGGAAAAAGATGATTTGCACCACACGCATTTTCGGGAGCGGTTTTGCTTGCTGGAAAAACAAATTTTTGGAAATGGGAAGAATGACCCAATGGGTCTGCGCGTGGACCGGCTTGAGCAATCTAAGGCCGCATCGGATAAGCGTTCGGATCGGGCGCGGAGTTGGGCCTATGGTGCGTTTGGTACGGCTCTCGCGAAGTGGGTTTATGATCTATTTTCAAAAGCTCATTGAAACCCGCAGATAGGAGCGCGGCAAGGGTGATTGTGTCATGTCCGTGGTTAGGAAAGCGCAACACAGGGATGTTTATGAGATCGTTCGGTTATGGGTGTTATCTGGCGAGGAGGAGCCTGCTGCATTATTGGAGCCTCTTGGCGAAGAAAATGTCAATGCGTTCTTTGTTGACACGGTTCACCGCATGGGCGATCCGGAAACGCGCATTTTGGTTTCCGAGCATGATGGCAGGATTGTGGGGTTTTCGATATCCTCAATCCACCGTATGGAATACTCAAACCGGTATCGTATGTTGCACGAAATACTGTATGTTCACCCGGACTATCGCAATACTTTTGGGAGCCGTGAGCTTGTCCGTCAAACAAGTAAGCGGTTTGGGGATGTTCCGGTTTATTCAGAGGAAATTATTGCTGGCATGAACGCCGACGCGTTATGGAAACGTAGGGGGTTTCGCCCCGTCAGGGTTTTATATCAACGTATAAATGATGGTGATAAAAATGATTAGAGTCTATTGCAAGGGGAGCCCGTTTGGTGGAAACAAGTCACGCGCAGAGTCCACCCCGGTGTTTCATTCGTTTCCCGGCTTGTTTGGTCCTGGTAGCGAAGAAACCGGAGGAAGGCTTGGCCAAATATTTGGGACGTTTGGAAACCCCTCCGGGGGCGGTGGTGGCGTTGCGGCTGGCCCAGAAACAGGTGGACTTGACCCGAATCCGGCAGCGTCTCAAAACGCATTTAATACCCAGTCACCACAGCTTTCCGGGATTCCTCAAGACCGCTTAAAAGATGTGGCAGGCAATCTTAATCCTCAGGAACTTGGGTTTAAGGGGCCGCTGGATCCAAACGACCCGCTTTTTATGGCCAAGCTGGATTTGGCCTTAAAGCTAAGTAACGGGGAAGATTTAGGTTTGGGAAATAACGGCGACATGAGCCAGCGACTGCGAGGGGAATCATTCAATCAATTTTTGCTCAGTGATATCCCCGGTGGAATAACATTCGGGGGGGGTGGGCAACCAGCACCACCACGCACGATTGGCGAAATGCTAAGAGGGAGGGTGTAATATCATGGCAACCAGATTCTTTGCGAACGGCTTCTCTAGGCCGATGGTACAACCTAATAGGCCGATGGTACAACCTAAAAGGCCAATGCCGCAGCCGGGGTCTACCCCGTGGGAAGACCAAGCAACGTTTGGCAACCCACAGGGGGGACAGGTGGGGATTATGTCCATGCCGGGGTCTACCCCGTGGGAAGACCAAGCAACGTTTGGCAACCCACAGGGGGGGCAGGTGGGGATTATGTCCATGCCGGATATGTCAATTTCTAGTCGCAATCTTCCGGGGATGGGCGGGACCATTCATATCCCCGGTGGAGGCAGGGGTGGAGGCAGTAATTTTACAGTTGGCCCTGGGAATAGCACGACACCTACCGATAGGCCGGTCGGTCCTCCGCCTCCTGAATTGCCCCCCCTTGCTCCTCCCGGCACGCCTCCTCCTGGCACGCCGCCGCAACAGCCCGGTTTTAATTTTGGGACGCATTTAATGAATCGCGGCGGATTTGAGGGGTTGCTGCCAGAAAACCTGCCAGCGGACGCGCCACCGGAATCAATCCTGGGTCTGGCGCTTGCAACGCTTTCCGGGCGCGACAGATTTTTAAACCCGCAGAGGTTTCAAGAAGCCTTTGGCGACTTGAATGACCCGTCCCATACGCAAGGCCGTATTGGGGGTGTTGGTGTTGGAGGGCGACAGGCGTCTCCTCTTGAGAGGCTATTGGGTGGACGGGTTCAAGGGGCTTTGCAGTCTCCGGCCAGCCCGGACCAGATTGGTGGAGTGGGGACACGCCCTAATATCCATAATGTTGGTACGCGAGCCGAAGTGAATTCGGATTTTAAAGACCCCTTGCGCAATGAGCTATTGAACCCTGACCTTAACGGCACCAGTGATGCGGAAGGGTCGGTGATTAATCAAATCGTATCTCAGGCAAACGCGCGGGCTACACAACGCGGGTTAGGCCCTGCCAGCGCTGCATCAGTCAGTCAGGCAATTGCGCCACAGTTGATGCAGTTTCGCCAAAATCGACTCAACAACTTGCAGGGGGCTTTAAATGCTGATCGGACTGCCGGTTTAACAAGCCGAGGGCAGGACGTTCAAACTGCGCTTGGCAACCAGTCGAATATTTTGGGGCAAAGAGGGCAGGACGTTCGCACCATGCTCGGTAATCAAACAAACTTAATCGGGCAGCGAGGGCAGGATATCAGCGCCAACGCAAACCGATTGCAACAGTTACTTTCCGGTTTGCAAGGGCAGCAACAGACCAGCTTGACAGAGCGTGGGCAGGGGTTGGATGCTCAATTGCGTAACCAGGGAAACCTGATCGGCCAGCGTGGTCAGGAATTGGATTTCCGCAGCCGTGACGTTGCGGGAGTGCGCGACTTGTTCCGGGACGTATCGGGGCAGGAAACGCAGCGTCGGCAGGATACGCTGAACACCCTGCTACAGCTAACCGGATTGTCCATGCCGCAAAACGTTGTGGCTAATAGCTCAACTTCCAGCTCCCGCACTGACCCGAATTGGCTTGGGCCGCTTCTTGAGGCCGGGATAGGTCGCATCCCAATACCGGGGGGTTGTTGGATTGCTGCATCTATTTATGGAGATGGTTCTTTTGGGCATATCATGGCGCGTTACTGGATTGTCTTCAAATGGCAAGGCAAGATTGCGGATATGGTTCGGGCCGTCTATATGCGGTTTGGTCGATGGGCAGCGAAGCGGAAATGGCTTTGCAAGGCATTGAAGCCTCTGTTTGACAAGGCAGTGCGGTTAGGGTGGAAATCTTTTGTGGAGGATGTGAACAATGCCTATTAGCCCGGTATACCGGCCTCGCCCTATTGTGGTTCCGGGGCGGCAGGTTTCCACGTCAAGCGCCCCAGGCGATTTTTCTGGAATGGGTCGGGGCCTTGGAAATATTCTTGACTCGTTAGCTAAAAAAAAGAAAGCTATGGCAAAGAGTCAGAAAGAGCGTGCTGAAAAACTCCAAGAGCAAGTACTGCAGGATGCTGAAAAACAGGATTTGGTAGAACTGATTGATAAGAGTGGCGGTCTGGAAAAAGAGGCAGCTAGCCTCCTCCCGTTTGATATTCTGAAAACGCTCGGTGCTAAGACATTGGGCGCGGGTATGGACCGCAAGATCAAGGATGCTGAAAGCAACCGCCAGGCAGTGGCAGAAATTGAGGAGTTAAATTCCCGTATCGCGCAGATACTTCCTGACGAGGGTGTTTCGCCGGCGCAGGCAATGCCCGTCGCACCCGCCTCCCGTTTGCGTCTGCAATCCGAAACGCAGCCAATTAAAAGACAACGACCAAACCTTCGTGCGGTCGCTCCTGATAATCGCAATAACGGACAAAGATGGTTTATTGATATGGAAAAAGCAACAGGAACTCCTCCGCAAGTGCAATCGTTGCCGTCTCCAAAATCAACCCCGTTTACCAAGGTTGCGGATAGGATTCGTGGGTCTGGGGCCAAAAAACTATTCAGCGCTTTGACAGATTCTACGGCAACCCCCCTTACCAGAGAAGAAATGCAAGCGGCAGAGGCGCGGCAGTCGATAGCCCAAACAATCCCCCAGGAAATGGATGCTGTGCGTGCGTTTGTGTCAATGGATGAGGCGCAAAAATTAGAAGTTATTAAGCGTAACCCGGATTTTACCAACAAGGTGCAGGGGCAATTAGAGCGCATGAGTAAGCGGCGGGAAACAGAGGAAATCGACAATGAAACCGATGTTACCCTGTCAAAACTCACCGGGATTGATCCGTCTATTGTGAACGCTCTGAGAAATTCTGGCAATGCCGATGTAATTCGCAACAAGCTACCGAAAGAATTTCAAAATATCAAAACCAGTCTGTCTGTCAAAGTGGCCGACAATGGGGATTTGGTGGCTGTTTGGGTGGATGAAAATTTCAACTCCAAAACGCGAAAGGTAGGGGAAGTCTTTAAGGAACCTGGCCCTAAAGGTGAGACTTTCAGGGTCCATTTTAATGCTTATAAGGTGAAAAATAATTTGGATGACAATATTAAAAGCCCTGATGATTTGCCCCCGGGGCATAAGGTTGGTTTTAGTGAATTTTTGTCAGACAGCGACCCCCTGATGGGACTCTTAAGAGATAAAATGGGTGGCGGGGTGTCTCCCAAAATAAAACAAAAATTTGGCCTTAAATAATGCCGAAGGAATTGCCAAAACGGGTTGAGGAAAATCTTCTCAAGATGCTGGCGCAAGACGCCTCAGATGAGGAGATTGAGGAGTACATGACTGGGGAAGGGTTCCCTCCCGTGCAACAGGCGCAGCCTGGCCTGGATATTTATACCCAAGAGGCAACGCCTCCCCAAAATACATCCCCCTCAAACTTTAGCGAGAACCTTACCCAACTTGATAAGGAATTTGCATCGGAGGATGAGAATCGGTTAAACCTTGAAGCCGCATCTCATGCTGCAAAAGCTGCCGGATTAAGTTTTATTGAGCCATTTTATAGACACGCAAAGAGTGAATTTAAGTCCGGGGTAAATCTTGAGCGCGAGGGGTTTAATCAGCTATTAAACAGCCAGTCTACGGGGGATGTGTTTAAAGGGTTAGGCAAGACTGCGTTGGGTGTAATGCAAGCCGGATTTGCCCCGGTTTCCTCACCATTCATGGTCTTTGCCGATGCGGTTAATAGCGGCGCGGATCTAGCCAGGGATGCGTCCAAAGACACGGCATTGGAGTTTCCTGTCAACTTCGCTCTCGGACCGAAAGGGGCTACCGGAGAAATTGCCTCGCTTATAGCCGGGCTCGCTTCCCCAAAGATGCTTGGCAATGCTCTTAAAAACTTTTTAGGGTTTCCGATAGATGAAACGGCTGCGTTAGTTGGAGCCGGTGGGCAAATCCCCGGCAAGGTGGCTCGGGGCATGGCGCCCTCGGCTGTTTCCAATGCGGGGTTGGCTTCAAAATTTCTCGATCCTAAAGATGTCTTGCGCCAATCAGAGCCGGGGTTTCAGGAAACCATTATTTCTGAATTAGCAAGGGACATCGCGACAGCGGCAAAGCCTGCCTTGGAAGGGAATTTTAGCAAATCAGAAAGGCTTTTTAAGCAGGTGAGCCGTTTGCTACAGGCAGGCGAAATTGAGTCTAGCTTTATCCCAGAAATCCTTAAAAAACATGACCTGTCTCTGGATCAATTTGCGCAGGAATACGCAGCCAGCATTTCGGAGTCGGCCCGCAATTTAAAATCCCTTTCTGATTTAAAAAAACAGTTAAATGCAATTTATCCCAAGGGAAGCGCGGGGGCCAAGGCCCTTGGTGAAAAACTTCAGGTTATTCAAGATCAGCAAGGGGTCATGGGGCGTACCCTGGATGGCTTGCGGTCGATTGAAAATGTAGCTCGCGCTAGTCTTATTAGTCAATCCATGACCGCTATGCGTAACCTCACATCGTTTGGTGCGCGTATGACTCTATCGACCGTGGACGAAGCATTACAGTCTGTTTTGCGGAAAACATTCGGTGGAAAACGGGAGGAATTTGACACATTAAGAAATAATTTTACCCAGTTGACGGGAATTCTGCAAAATATGCCTTTCAAAAAGAACCAGCAATTGCTGGATTTGCTGGATTCTAAAAACGGCGTATTGGCTAAAGCTCGATTGCTCAGTGAGCCTGTGCATGACGTAAAACTTGGTAAATATACTAAAATGATTACCGTGTTTAATAGGGTTCAGGAAAACTTTTCCCGCAAAATGGCGTTTGAAGCTCGTATGCGTCAAAACTTGAACCGCGCGGGCATGAAGTTTGAAGACGTTGACCCTAATGCTATCCCCGAAGAACTGTTCCAAGATGCGGTAGACTATTCCCTTGAAATGACATTTGCGCAGCACGCCAAAAGCGAGGGCGTTCGTAAAACCATTCGCGGGTTTAAGGATTTTTTGGGGACTATGGCTATTCCGTTTCCTAATTTTGTTGCGGCCAATGCTATCCCGTTCATGTTCGATCATAGCCCATTGGGGTTTTTGCATCTGGCCAAACCCACCATAATACGAGAAATGGCATCGGGGAACCCGGAGCGGTTTGCTCGCCATATGAGCCGTGCAGCGATAGGAACCATGATGCTGGATGCCGCCATGCAAGTAAGAGCCAATGTCGGCGAGGAGTTTAAATGGTATGAATACCCAGCAGAGGACGGCAAGGTTATTGACGCAAGAGTGTTTGCTCCGTTTAGCACGATGCTATTCGTGGCCGAGGCGATACAGCACCCGGAAAAAATTTCTGCCAGAGAGTGGATTGAATTAGGGATAGGTCTAAACCGGGTTGCCGGAACAGGTTTGGAACTGGTGGATATTTTACGGGGTGCTGATAGCAAGTTGACCATCGCATCTATTGAGCGTTTTATTGGTGCGTATGGGGGACGATTTACTACTCCGATTAGAACGGCAAAAGATCTTGTTGGGGATGTGATTCCTGAGGAAAAAAGCCCAAGAACCACACGCGAAAACCCGATAATTGGCCCAACAATAAAGAATATTCCCGGTTTATCCCAATTATTGCCGGAATACAGATCGGGGCTGGATGCAACGGATCCGGCCCCGCAAGACGCTTTTGGAGTCCCCGGTGGCGTATTGCGGCAACTTTCCGGGTTGAGTGCAAAAAATGTTAGCCCTATTCAAAAGGAAATGAACCGCTTAAACATTAAAGACAAGTCGCTGATTGGGAGAACAGGGATCGCAGAGGCGGATACCAAATTGCGTGGAATCATGGGTGTGATTGGAGACGAAATTCTTGCAGATATGATTCAATCCTCACAATATAAAGCACTAAATAAGCCCGAACAGCGGCTATTATTTGAGGAAAAAATTCACGGTATCAGGAAGGCAGCGCGAAATGTGTTTGCCGCAAGAGAGCCCAACCTTGATGCAAAAATCCGTTTGTTTCGCAAATTGACCCAGGCTATGCGGCAAAACATTACAGAGGAAACCGGAGAGGACAGCCGCAAAATAACCGACCAGATCGTTGATGATGCGTTTGAGTCAAACAATATACCTAAACGCAATAACCTTTTAGATATTTTAAGCGCAAAGCCCCCCGCCAAAGTAGTTCCCTGATTTCTTAACATTTTGTTCTTTGCCAGTCGGCAGAAAACTTACAGAGGCTTCAACCGCTGAGCCCACGTAGTAAATCAGCGGCTATTTTTTTGTAAAAAATTATTGACAAACAATCCAAGACGGATTACATTGTCAATTGTCATGGCGAGACAGAACATACAATTCAAATACAACTCTCCGATCCACCAGGAGATTAGGCCCACTGGCCCGTTCTGTCTCGCCAAAGCAAAGCGCTCAGTGGGCCTTTCTTTTGCCCACATTTACAGATTGAATTCAAACACCCGCCTCCCCGGTGGCGGCAATAACCGGGGTATGGTAGTCCTCCTTCCCCCTAACGGCTTGGGCCGTGCGGGGACCTTGGAAATAACCTCGCCAAGGTCCCCGTTAATGGGGGGGGGGGAACACAAACATTTTCACCAAAATTACAGGACCATGACAAATTTTAATGCAAACAAAGATTTTACGGATTGGGATGGGGCGTGGGAATACCTGAATAAAAAACTCCGCTCCATTGAGAAAACACAAACTCAATTGCAGGCATTATGGGATGGCAGCGGATCGCGGGTGCTGGACCAGGTTGATAATGGGGAGCCCGTAACGGATGCCGACATTGAGAAGTTTACCGAATTAGCATCAAGCGCGGAGGATATGGTTATTGAGTATAGCGACCTGTTTGACGCTATGGGTTTATGCAAGCAAATGCTTGTCAAAACGATGGAAGATCAAACGGGAGTCCCCTACAAATGGGTATAGAAGAACTGTTTTGTTCCGAATGTAATGAGGCATTGAATCCAAACGATTACTTAGATGACCCGGACAACGGCATATATTGCGGCTGGACTTGTTGGGTTGAACACACTGTCATGCGGCGGGTTGAACAGGCCGAACGGCGGCATGACGAAATGAGGGAGGGAAAAACGGATGTTTAAGAAGGCAAACCCCGAGCAAGGATTTATTAAAATGTCGATGTACGGCCCACCAGGTTCGGGCAAAACGCTTACGGCTTTAATGTTTGCCGAGTTTCTTTCTGGCAATAAGCGAATTGCCGTGGTGGATACGGAACGTGGAACAGATTTTTATGTAAAGGATGTCAAAGCGCGTAGCGTGCATCCGTCTGGTTTTGATGTGGATTGTTTGTATTCCCGGTCAATTGCCGATGTAATGGACGCGGTAACAGGGTTGGATTTTAAGAAATATTCCGTAATCGTGATTGACAGTATTTCCCACCTATGGGATGCGGCGATTGATGCTTACGAGGGCAAGCTGACATCTCAAGACACAATCCCCATGCAGGCTTGGGGAAAGATTAAAAAACCGTACAAGGTATTGATTCGGTTTTTGATGGATGCGCCTTGCCATGTGTTTATTCTTGGGCGGCAGAAAAACATTTTTGAGGACGATGGCGAAAAGCTAAAAAAAACGGGCGTCGGGATGCGCGCAGAAGGGGAAACTGAGTATGAGCCTCACCTCTGCGCCCGTATGGAATCGCGCAAGTCCGAGCATGATTCCAGCAAGTTTAACGTGGTGGCGATTTTTGAGAAGGACCGCACCGGAATACTTGCTGGCCGTTCTTATGCTAATCCAAAGTCTGATTTGTTGGCTCCGATTTTACCATTGCTTGGGGATAAGCAGGCGCAATCCGAGGATCCTGATGAAGTGATGGCCAAGGATAGCGAATTATTGTCCATGCAGGATGAGAAAAAGCGGTCCAAGCAGGACAAGAGCAAGATTTTGTTTAGTGAAATGGCGGGAAAAGTCACGGCCTGCCTCTCCGCCGACGAACTTAACGCGGTGGCTGGCGAAATTAAAAAGCAAAAGCGATATCTTAGTGAAGAACACATTGCCTCCCTGACCGAATTATATAAGTCCAATCGGGACGGGTTAGTGGCAAAAATGGTGAAACCTGAAATTTAAAGGAAAAAAACAATGGTAAGTTACACAACACAGGAAGCAATGGAAAGCTATAATTCGGCCCCTCAATCGTTTGAGCCGGGCACTTATCCGTGTGAAGTCAAAGATGTAACCCTCAAAACAACGCGGGGAGGGGATGAAATGTATTCGATTAAATATAAACACGCCAAAACCGGGGAGTCGATTGGCTATGATAATCTGGTATTCAGCAAAAAGGGGTTGGGCATTGCAACAAAAAAGGTGTCGATCCTTGGCATAAAACCGGTTGATGGCGTGTATGAGTATGGGCCGGAAGATTTGATCGGCTTGCGTGCCATGATTACATGGCGGCTGGAAACTGGGCAAAGGAGTTCGGGAAGAAAGTTTTTGGAACCGGACTTCAATGCGGACGATTTTGGTTACGCAATATGCAAAGATGAAGATGATGACATCCCATTCTAATGGAGGCTGTGGTCTGAACATTTAACCTCAACGAAAATCAATACGCGCCGGAGGTTCAAACCTAATGTTGCATGAAGTCAGAATCTACGATCCGCAAGGGAACCTAAAACGGGTCGTTCCGCCAGAGGCATTGACGTTCCATCATTTTGATATGCCTATAACGGGACCAGGCACCAGCCTGCGAATACACCAGGAAATAATTTGCAAAAAATGCGGGGCCATGTTTCGTACCTACCGCAGCGATACGCTAACCTGCGATAGATGCCGCGCACCCAAGGCGCTGCCGCGCCCACAGTACAACAAGGTTTGTAAATGTTGCAAGTCGAAGTTTATGGCCAATACCAAGAGCCAAAAATTTTGCAATGTGCTGTGCAACAAGACGTATAAACGAAAACCGGTTCCCCCTGAGCCAAAGCGTCCGTGCAGCGTTTGTGGTAAGACGTTTCAGCCTAAGAACAGGCGGAACCGGGCTTGTTCTTCGGGGTGTGGCAAGGAATTGTGGCGTTGTTATCGTGAGCCACTCGCGGAACGGAAGTGTAAACAGTGTGGGGTGGTGTTTCAGCCGAACCATCCGCAACGAATTTTTTGCACAAAACCATGCCAGACGAAAGCGAAAAACGCTCGCAGGCGTGTTTTTGCTGAAAACAAAACCATAAATAATTAAAATAAATGTGTGGATAATACCCAAAACATTATCAGCCTTTGTTCGGGAATCGGAGGACTCGATCTCGGAGTCCAGCTGGTATTGCCAGCAAGCCGCGTCGTCGCTTATGTGGAGGGGGAAGCATTTTGCATCCACCGCCTGGTCACGCAGATGGAAGCGGGGTTCCTGGATTCGGCCCCTGTTTGGACGGATGTTAAAACCTTCGACGGGAGACCTTTTCGCGGCAAGGTGGACGGCATCATTGGCGGATATCCCTGCCAGCCGTTCAGTCAGGCCGGTCAACGAAAAGGGACCAACGACCCACGGCACTTGTGGCCTGACATTCTGCGAATACTGCAATCCGTCCGACCAGCTTGGGCTTTTTTCGAGAACGTCCGCGGCCACCTGCGTTTGGGATTCCCCGATGTCCTCCGAGACCTTACGTCAAAAGACAGGATAGACCGACTCCGCGCCCTTGGAAACGGAGTCGTTCCGGTTGTGGCGGCAAAGGCATTTATTGATCTTATGGAAAAGATTGGAGGTTTGAATGAACATCGACCAATATAAAATATTAATACAAGGCGTGGAAAATTGAATTTAAGGAGATGAAGGATGATTAAATTCGACGGCGATCATTACGATCATGAGATTGATTGTGAACGACTCACAGGGCAAATGCTTGACGTTTTGAATTGCATTATAAAAAAAAATTCGGCAGGCAGTCTATGGTGGACCGTGAAAGAAATTGAACAGGAAACCGGGCATCCTCAGCCCTCTATTTCGGCGCAAATTCGGAACCTCAGAAAACCACGGTTCGGCGGGTTTCATATCGAGGGCCGGTATAAGGCGGATAATCGCCGGATTTTTGAGTACAAATTATCCTTCGGGGTGTGCGGACTATGAATGCTGAAATATTCATCGTGTTAGCCCAAGGTTTTGGAATATTCCTATGGTCTATGCTCATATTTGTTCTCATTTTGATGGATTAATGGGCTACTTCGAGATAAAAAACATCGAGAATTTCACCGATTTGGGGGATTAATGGACTACTTCGAGATAAAAAACATCGAGAATTTTACCGAAACAGGGCAAAACGGTATCAGTTTGGGTGCTGTTTTGAACGATTACGCGTTTAATTTACTCCCCGAAAGGGATCGTTTTGCGTTCATTTCTCTGCTGAACTGGGTGCAAAACAGGCCAAAACGCGACCACTTCATTCCAAAAGACCCCGTTTTTTTTAAGAAACTGTTCAATTTACGGTCCGGTTTGAACTTCACTTTGCTTGAAAACAAAGGGCTTATTCGTAAAATTATCAATTATCATAAAAATGACAAAATGAACTATATATGTATTAATACTTTAAATAATAATAATAAAAAGAAAATACATATACAGTCCGAAACCGATGAAAAAGAGAAAAAAGAAAAAAAAGAGAAAAACGACCGGTTTGAGGCGGAGGCATGGCCTGAGTACCCGGAAAAGACCGGGAAGAAGCAAGCGGCGGCTCATTATCGTGCTTCCGTCAAAACGGAAAAGGACCATGTTGACTTGATGGCTGCATTGTCTTGCTACAAGGCTTACGTTTTGGCCGAGCGAAACATGGGCTTTAACAGGCGCTGGCAGAATGGCGGGACCTGGTTTAATAATTGGCGGGATTGGATAGGGCGGGAGCCCCAGAAATGCGAGGATTCTGGCAGTTGGGGGGACCGCGAATTAAAGAGGGCTATTCGAGAACACCAAGCGGAAAGGGAATCGGGGAATGGCAACCAGCACGGCATTTGAGAACGGAATGAACCGCCTGAGAGCGGAATTTGGGTGTAATTATACGGGCGGCGAACTGAAAGGCTGGCTGGACGAAATCGAAACTTGGTCGGATTCCGATTTTAAGCGCGTGATTCGCGTTCTAATAGGTCGTGAGGCAAAGCCTACCCTCAAGGCGGCTAAACTGGAATATAGCCGCATATCGCGCCTGAGCGTCCCTCGTGAGCGAATACACTGTGAGTTGTGCATGGATGGGTTGGTAGAGTACATGGGAGAGCATCCCGGCTTCCCGGAATCCAAATTTCGGTATATTGGGCGGTGTGCCGTTTGCCGGCAGGATGACCGGAGTTATCCGCTGGTGGACCCTAGAGAGGTGGAGTTGAGCGAGTCGCACAGGGCAAGGGTTAATGGTCGTCGGCGAGCGGAGGCGGTGGAATGAATAAAGAACACTTAGAAATACTCAAAAGCGGCGTTCAAAAATGGAATCAATGGCGTGCAGAGAACCCAAACGTTGTGGTGGACCTGAGCGGGGCTAATCTGCGCGAGGCCGATCTGAGCGGGGCTAGTCTGCACGGGGCCAATCTGAGCGGGGCCTATCTGAACGGGGCCAATCTAAACGAGGGCAATCTGCACGGGGCTAATCTGCGCGAGGCCGATCTGAGCGGGGCTAGTCTGCACGGGGCCAATCTGAGCGGGGCCTATCTGAACGGGGCGATATTGCCCGACTTCCAGATTCCTCAGGAAGGTGAGTTGATTGTCTACAAGGCCCTTGCTGACAAACGAATAGCAAAGCTTTTGATTCCCATTAAGGCCGCGCGAACGGCTTCTCTAGTTGGGCGCAAGTGTAGGGCCGAGTACGCCGGTGTGATTGAAATTAGAAGTAAAAAAGGGAGGAGTGTGAAGCTTGGGAGATCTAAATACGACGGCACTCGCTATAAAGTAGGGAAAATTGTGCGTCCAGACAGATACGATCCTGATATTCGAGTCGAGTGTGCTAACGGAATTCATTTCTTTCTAACTAAAGAAGAAGCGGAGGTGTGGGGATGACCAGCAATAACGAGCTTAAGCCTTGTCCGTTTTGCGGAAGCCAGGCTGGACCGCTCAGGCACAGGGCGAGGGAGACAAAAATGACCGAATGTGACTCGGAGGAAAGAATGTTTGATCCAACCGCCCTCCATCGGTGGGTTGCTGAGAATGTTATGGGGTGGTGGCAGGAGCCAGTGCAAAGGGTGTCTCCCCTTGGTGTTGATATGTATTGGCACGATAAGGAAAACCGTCCAATTCAAGGGTTGAGCCGTCACGCTGGGACAACGGAGCCGATTTTTAAAGACTCCAGCATCCTGCAAGTAGTAAGGAAGATGGAGGTAGACGGTTATTTGTGGACTTCCGGGAAATGGGCAGGTGGGGGGTACTTTTTTAGTGCGCTTAATATCTTAGGCCAGGATGTTGTAACCGTTGGTAGTGATGATCTGATAACCGCAATCACCCTTGCGGCAAGGGAGGCGAAACGGAATGAGGCAAAGCAAAATGAAAGATGAAAAAATATTGGACCTGCACAAGTGGGTTGCAAAACATATTATGGAGTGGGAGCGAGATACTGTTGAGGTTTTAAATCAGCGGGCCGCTTATAGCCGTGACAAAACTGAAATCGAAATCAGCGAAACCAAACCATGCTGGCGAGACCCTAAGAGTGGCCATAGATATATAGAATTTGACGGCGGACTTGTTTTTGCGGATGACACTATCCTGCAAGTAGTGCGGAAGATGGAGAAGGATGGGTGGCTATTTGCTTTCTGGAAATGGGCAGGTGGGGGGTATTTTTTTACCGTGCTAAATATTTTAGGTAAGGAGTCTGCAACCGCTGGTAATAATGACCTTGTAACCGCAATCCTACTTACAGTAAAGGAGGCAAAGGATGATGAATCTACCAAATAAACCGACAATAAAAGAACTTATGTGGGCCTTGGAGTCGTGCGCATCTTCCGGGATGGAAGGGTCTGGCAAAGGGGTTGAATTGGTGAAAACATACGAAACGAAGGGCGCTGCTGCGTTTTGGCGGGGATTCAAAAACATGATGGAGAAGGTCGCCCGTGACCGTTGAACTTATCTGCAAATCTGAGGGGATGCCCATTCCTGTCCGGGAGCATCGTTTTGCAACTCCCAGGCGGTGGCGGTTTGATTATGCCTGGGTAGACCAGCGCATAGCATTGGAACAGGAAGGCGGTTTGTGGGTCTATGGGAGGCACAATCGGGCGGCTAGTATGATTAAGGACATGGAGAAGTATAACAGCGCCTCCGCTTTAGGTTGGCGGGTGTTCCGGTTTACTCCGCAGCAGGTGGAGTCAGGGGAATGGGTTGATATTATTAAACCGCTTTTTGAGGGAATTTAGCATTGCATCCTTGGAAAGAAAAAAAAGAATTTGGTTTAGCTTCCCTCTATTGCGGCGATTGCATAAATGTTATGTCCGCTCTGATTAAAGAGGGGAAAATTAGAAAAGGTAAGATTATGAAGCCAAAATGGGAAAAAGTTTCCAGTTTCCTCCGCACAAGTTTACGCCAAAGTTTATGGAAACTTTTTGATTTAATCTGTTTAAAATCAAATAGATAATTAGTTTCCAGCATGGAAACTTTTGCCAAAAAGTTTCCTATCATTTCGACCCTTGGAAACATTTTGGGATGACCCATTCATATTTAATTAGGGGTTTGCACCTATGAAATGTATTAAATGCGCTGCGTATGTGGCGAATGGCCGCAAATTTATAGGAATTGAAATTGCTAAGGAATATTTTGATTTAGCGTTTTGTCGGATCGACGCGGCGGAACGGCAAAAAGTATTATTTGAGTTTTGATTAGAATTGAGGGCCGATGAATGAATTTAAAACTTATTCGGGTTTCGTATACGGATCCGTGTACTTATGGCGTATTGATCGGAGAAAATAGTGTTCCGTTGTGTGTGACTGCCGAGCGCCCATGGTTGGATAATAAGCGGGATGTTTCATGTATTCCAACCGGCGTGTATTCGTGGCGCAGAAAAATCAGCCCGTCAAAAAACAAGTCTGTTGGTGGTGAGGTGATCGAATTTATTGACGTACCGGGCCGGTCTTATATTTATATCCATATTGGCAATGTCCCGGCAATTGACAGTAAGGGGTGTGTCCTGGTGGGTACGGGATACGGCACACAAGGGGTATATGAGTCAACTATCGCAATGCGGTATTTGCTCAAGGAATTGCCTGAAACCGGTACAATTTGGGTTGAATAGGGGGGGGGTCGATTGTTATCAGCCGCTGGTGTTCGCTGTGTCTGGCTCCGCCATAATCTCGAAACCTTTTCCAAACGTCACTGCTTCAGAAAACTTCAGGAAAAAGCCCACCCATAGGACAATGATTATCAGAATAAGTGTAAACAGTACCCATGTCTCTCAGGGACGAAACCCATGTCTCTTCAGAATAAGTGTAAACAGTA
>JAAOEI010000096.1_pt1 | contig 33293 bp, 34 predicted proteins | sample 7059261 | NCBI WGS metagenome assembly JAAOEI01 (sample SAMN14008812, study PRJNA610033) | viral metagenome | isolation source: viral particles filtered from seawater | place: China: Hangzhou Bay, Yangshan Deep Water Harbour | collected 2017-10-31 | reverse complement strand
TCCATCGGCATCTTCTATGCTGCCGCACAGGCGAGTAAATGAAGAAAGATTTAAACTACATCGCTGGATTAGAGAAAGCAATAAAACAAAAGTACGGCGAAGAAGCAATTAAAAACCCCGCTTCTAACTGGACACCGGAAAAAGAAAAAGAGTACCTTCAACAATTAAAAGAAAATAAAATAAAAGAAATGACCTCTGACCGCATCGAAGAGCGTGAAGGGTTTTTATTTTCTGCAAAACTAATTAAGAAGGACAGTAAAAATATTTGTGATGTATGCTCAAATATTTTAAAACAGCAGGACACGCTGTTTGAAACAAAGTACGAATGCTGCCAAAACTGCTATGTTCAATATGTAGAACACAGAGAAGAAAGGTGGTTAAAAGGATGGAGACCAGATAATGTCTGAAAAAGCACTTGAAATTTATAGGGGAATTAGCCAAGCGATGGGTTATGCTTATGACGGCGCTACTGATGAGAAGGGCGAACCAATTAAGATTGGTTTAAAGCGTGATGATGCTAACCCAATGTTGCAGTCAAGAGACGGTCAAATGGATGGCTTTGGCATTAAAATGTACGGTGACAAGTTGATCGTAAACTATCATTCAGAAGCACCAATGCCAGAGGTTCACAAAAAAGGTCCAAGCGCTTTTGAAAATGAAGTTGAGCAAAGGTTTGCGAACATTGTTAAGTTCCTCAAAAAAGAATACAAGAAAGCAACAGGCAAGGCACTAACTCTAAAATCAGACGGTGATGCAGATATTCTTTTGCAGTATATGAACCGCAAAAGAAGTTGGGTTCAAGCAACAAAGTGCTACACTATTGGTGGCTTAGGCAAAGCAGTTGCCGAACCAGAGAGAAAACCACTTGACTCCATTAAGGACTTTTTGCAGAAACACAAATATGGTAAGTAATGGCTCGCGGTTTAACCAAGACGCAAATAAAGAAAGAGATCATCTCTTGCGGTAAAGACCCAACATACTTTATCAACAACTACGGAAAGATCGCTCACCCAATGAAGGGAACAATTCCTTTCACCATGTATCCTTTTCAGAAAGATGTTGTAAAAGACTTTCAAGATAATCGCTTCAATATTATTTTAAAGGCAAGGCAGTTAGGACTTTCAACTGTTTCTGCTGTTTATATTGCGTGGTTTGTTCTTTTTCACAAAAATAAAAATGTTGTTGTGATGGCAACAAAGTTGTCAACTGCTGCGAACTTGGTTAGAAAAGTAAAGTTTGCTTTAAAGGCGATTCCTGAGTGGATGAAAATTTCACAGCTTGTTGTTGACAATAAAAATTCTTTTGAATTATCAAACGGCTCGCAGGTAAAAGCAATCTCAACATCGGGTGACGCTGGTCGTTCTGAAGCTCTATCTCTGCTTGTTATTGACGAGGCAGCGATCATCGAAGGACTTGACGACTTGTGGGCTGGTTTGTATCCTACCCTATCAACTGGCGGTGATTGTATTATTATCTCAACTCCAAAGGGTGTTGGCAACCTCTACCATAAACTATATTCAGAGGCAGAGCAGGGTCTAAACGATTTCAATCCAGTTAAATTGCCTTGGCATATCCACCCAGATAGAGATCATAAATGGTTTGAAAAAGAAACCAAAAACATGTCCGCAAGAGAAATTGCACAGGAGTTGGAGTGCAACTTCAATATGTCTGGTGATACTCTTATTCACGGCAAAGATTTAATGCGAATAGAAAATGAAGAATTGTCAGAGCCAGAATATAAAACTGGCTTTGATCGCAATTTATGGATTTGGAAAAACGCTGAAGACGGCAAAAAATATTTTATGGTCGCAGATGTTGCTCGCGGCGATGGTAAAGATAATTCAACTTTTTATATTTTCGAATCCGATACAATGGAAATTTGTTGTGAATATCAGGGAAAATTACCACTTGATAGTTTTGCTCGCTTAATCTATGATACATCAAAAAGTTATGGTATGTGCATGACTGTAGTAGAGAACAATTCAGTTGGTATGACAGTATTAACAAAACTAAAAGACTACGGACATCCAAACATCTACCATTCAAGAAAATCAACGCACGAATATGTTGAATCGTCCTATACAGAACAAACATCTATTATCGCTGGTTTTTCTACAACAGTTAAAACACGACCTATGATTGTTGCAAAGTTAGAAGAGTTTATAAGAAATAAAGCTCTAAAAGTCAGATCAAAAAGATTGTTGATTGAATTAAAAACTTTTATTTGGAATAATGGAAAAGCAGAAGCAATGCGCTCTTATAATGATGACTTAGTTATGGCGTGTGCTATTGGGTGTTGGGTTAGAGATACTGCACTTACTGTCAATGAACAAGAAATTCAGTATAAAAAATCAATGCTTTCTGCTATAATGACAAGTAATAAAACCTTAGATACAAGAATTGTTGGGATGGAAAGAAATCAGCAAGATAATTATATCTATGGTGACAACAGAAAACAAGAAAGTATTAAGATAAATAAATTACCATTTTTTATGAAGTAGGTATACAATAATGGCAGATAATAAAAACAATCCAAGAAATCCAAGAAATCCAAGCAGCCCTTTATTCCAAAGGCTGACTAAATTATTTTCAGGTCCAATTGTAAATTACCGCGCACAGCAAGTTAGAAACAATCGCAGATACTCAGTCGATAAGTACGCACCAAAATTTAGATCTGTTGGTGGTCAAGGATTTAAGAGAAAAGCTTACAATCCTTACGAATCAATTTCATCAGCGATGATGAACAACTTAAATCGAACTGAGAGATACGCTGACTTTGACCAAATGGAGTTTATGCCCGAGTTGGCATCGGCACTTGATATTTACGCTGATGAGATTACAACCCACTCAGAGTTCCATAAGTCTTTAATTATTGACTGTCAAAACGAAGAGATAAAAGAAATACTTACAACACTTTTCTTTAAAGTTTTAAATGTTGATTCAAATTTATTTGGCTGGGTTCGATCTATGTGCAAATACGGAGAGTTCTTTGGTTATTTAGATATAGATGAGGGCTTAGGAATTAAGTCTTTGATTGGGCTTCCTGTTAATGAAATAGAAAGAATGGAAGGAACTGATCCCAACAACCCCAATTATTTGCAGTATCAGTGGAACACTGGTGGCTTAACTTTTGAAAATTGGCAGGTTGCCCACTTTAGAATTTTAGGTAATGATAAATATGCGCCATATGGAACATCGGTTTTAGATGCTGGTCGCAGAATTTGGAGACAATTAACTCTATTAGAAGATGCAATGATTGCATATAGAATTGTTCGGTCGCCTTCAAGAAAACAATTTAAGGTTGATGTTGGTGGTATTCCACCTGAAGAAGTTGAACAGTACATGCAAAAAATCATTACCATGATGAAGCGTCATCAGGTTGTCAACGATGATAATGGTAGAGTTGATTTAAGATACAACCCATTATCAATTGAAGAAGACTACTACATCCCAACAAGAAATGGGCAAGCGTCAGTTGATATTAGTTCTGTTCAGGGCGACACTTGGGGAACTGCAATAGATGACATCAAGTACTTACAGAATAAGTTGTTTGCTGCAATTAAAATTCCCATGTCTTATCTTGTTCGTGGTGAAGGTGCGACTGAAGAACAGGCTGCATTGGCACAAAAAGACATTAGATTTGCCAGAACAATTCAAAGAATTCAAAGGGCAGTTGTTGCTGAATTAGACAAGATGGCAACAATTCATTTATATACTCTTGGATACAGAGGAAATGATTTAATCAACTTTAACTTAAAGCTTCATAACCCATCTCGTGTTTCTATGATGCAGGAAATGGAAATGTTAAATAACAAGCTTGACGCAGCGGCAAAAGCAACTGGCTATATTTACAGCAATCGCTGGGCAGCAAAAAATATTTTAGGCTTATCTGATGAAGAGTTCGTCAGAAATGTTAGAGAAAAATTCTATGATAAACAACTTGAAACAGCGTTAGCTAAGGTTGCACAGGAGCAGGGTGAAGGTCTGGCAGCAGAAACCTTAACAGGTACAGGCTTCGGAGGCGCAGGAGATGTTGGTCTCGGAGGCGCAGACCTCGGCGCTGACTTGGGAACTACTCCCGGCGAGGCAGGAGCGGACACTGGACTGGGAACAGATTTGGGCGGCGCAGGCGGTGAAACGCCTGCGCCAGAAGCTCCAGCGCCAGAAACACCCGCACCAGAAGCTGGAGGCGGTGAAGATGTCCTTTTAGCGTCTCCTGAAGGCGGTGGTAAAAGAAAAGGCGACAAACCAGCAGCAGTTTATACAGAATTTGAAGATGGCTCCCACACAACTAAAGGCTCTAAAGGAAAAAAATATTGGTCTGTTAAGCACGATAGGCGAGAAAAGGCTGGTCGTCGTGAATCGTGGGGCATTGGAAAACCACGAAGACAAAGGGATATTCACAAGGCAATGTCAATAGGTACGCTTGTTAAAGAAAACAAATCTAATTATAGTGAAGACTTTGAACAAAAGATGTCTTCATTAAACGAAGAAATGGATAGAATATTGTCAGAGGAATTTTAAAAATGAATCATAACAAAAAAAGAAATACTGCTTTTTTATACGAGGCTCTTGTTAGAGAGCTTACCAAAAGTGTTGTAAGCAAGGACGAAAAGAGAAAAGCGGCAGTTGTTGGTGTTATAAAAGAGTTCTTTAATAATGACAGTGTTCTTAAAAAAGAACTTAATCTTTATAATGAAATTGTAGAGACAAGAGGTGTAAGCAAACAAGCCGCAGAAAAAATTATTGGCTATGTTAAAAAAGAAAGAGATAGACTCGATTCAGAAAAGCTCTTTCAAGAACAAACACAACTTGTTAATAAAATTCACAATACATTAACTGGTGATGTTCTTTCAAACTTTGTTCCAAACTATAAAGCACTCGCAAGCATTTATCAAATGTTTTCACCAAGCATTAAAATAAAGAATAGAGTTATAATGGAAAGTGTTGTTGTTCAGTATATGTCTTCACAGGCACAAAAGATTACTGAAGAGAAAAGAATTAATAACGCAACGATGAGAATCTTTTCTTCAAAGTTTAACAACCACTACAATGGTCTTTTGGAAGAGCAGAGAGTTTTACTTTCCAAGTACATTTCATCTTTTACCGACAACGGGCTTGAATTAAAGGTCTATCTTAACGATGAGATTGGAAGAATAAAAGAACAGATTTCTAATAATAAAAATAATTTTAGTGATGAGGTTAAAGACAAAATCAGCACTGTGCTTGAGATGGTAGAGGGCTTTAAAGGTCAGATGATAAGTGAAGATATACTAAAGCAAATTTTAAAAATGCAACAACTTGTAAGCGAGATCAACTCTAATGATTAAAATTGATGAAATAAAAGTTAAGATTGAAGACAAGCAAGAAGACTTAATTACTATTTCTGTTGTCGAACCAGAGCCAACATCAATCGGTATTGAAGTTGAGCCTGTTCCTTCACAACTTATTCATTTAGATATTCGCAGAACTTTGGACAACAATTATATTATTTACGATCATCCGCTTTTTGATATTGTGGTAAACCCAGATAAAAAGAAGATTATGACTTTTGTCAAGAAGTTTGCCAAGACGGAAGCTTACCCACACCAAGATGCATTTTTTGATTACTTAAAATCACGCGGTGTTATTTTGGCAGATACTGTTAAAGGTGGAAATATTTTTGGCAGTATTGAAGCAACTTACCCAGCTAACAAAAAGATGGATGTTGTGAAGGTTGTTCTTTTAAACATTTTTATGTTTCTTAGAACTGAATTGCCAAAGCTTAAAAAAGCTCTTGATTATGACTTTGAGGTGGATCACATGATTGTTGATCCCACACCAGAAGATAGTACTGAGTATGGTGAAGTCCCTCAACAGAAAAAGAAGGGAACAATGGATCCCTTCTACACACAGTATTACGGTTTGCTTTATCGGATATAAATGTCTTTATTATATTTTATTTTAGTGTGTTATGGTTTAACACAAATTTTAGTATATGGTTCAATTTTTAATAAGATAAGACCCAAGCATCATTTTTTTCATTGCCCGATGTGTATTGGATTTTGGTCGGGTGTATTAGTTTTTTTAATTTCCCCGTGGACGGAACTATTTACTTTTGAACCAAACATAATCAATTTACTTTTATGTGGTTGGTTGAGTTCAGGAACATCATATGTGTTCTGTACATTATTTGGAGATGAAGGAATAAATGTCAAAAGGAACTAATAATTTTGTAGAAACAAAGTGGATGCTTCAACCCCCAAGACTTTGCAAAAGCGGTTGCTGTATCGGGCGGTTGACGACCGCAGGAGAATAAAATGAACCTAAATGAAATTAAAAAAATGGTGGTGACTTCTCTTATTCAGGAAAGGGTTGGTTATTACGGCGCACAAGATGGTGATGTCGGTGGACCAGCCGATGAACCCGATATTGCAGGAATTGTTAAACAATCAGAAGACGACATCAAACAAATGATGGCTGCTCAAAAAAATGTTTTAGAGGCAGCAGTAGCACAGGTTGCAGAAATTGTGGCACCAGCGATGGTTCAAGCTGGGGTTCCCGGTGATGAAGTTACACAAATGGTAGAGCAGTTTTTAGCAGATATTAAAGAAGCAGTTCGTAAAGCTGTTGATAGTAGACCAACTCCATTAGACACCGATGTGGAGGGTAATTAAATGTCAGATAAAGTATTGCTACAAGAATATTTTGCTCTTTGTGAGGGAGGCTTTTGTAAAGACCTCTTAACAGAGGTCGAAAAGACAGAAATGAACGAAGGCAAAGCTTTTTATTTAACTGGTATTTTGCAAAAAGGCAACACTGAAAACGGCAATAGAAGAAAATATCCAACCCATGTTCTTGAAAGAGAAATGAAAAACTATGAGATGTTGATTAAGCAAAGAAGGGCTTATGGTGAGTTGGATCATCCAGACACTTCTGTTGTTGATTTAAAGAACGCGTCTCACATGGTTACTCGCTGGTGGATGGACGGTGAAAAAGTCATGGGAGTTATTAAGCTACTTGAGACACCAACTGGCGATATTGTAAAAGGAATAATCAGATCAGGTGGACAAATTGGTATTTCATCCAGAGGCTTAGGCTCTGTTGTAAACGAATCGAACGGCGTAAGCATGGTTCAGGAAGACTTTCAATTAATCTGCTTTGATATTGTAGCTGATCCGTCAACACCCGGCGCTTTTATGAATCCAAAAAGAATTTATGAATCTAAACAAACAAAACTACATGATAAAGATTATCGTGTCAACTCAATATTAAATTCAATTATTGATTAAAATGAAGAAAGAGCAATTTAAAAAAATGTTAAAGCCAATTATCAAAGAGTGTATTCAAGAAGCACTCGTTGAATCTAATTTAATTTCAGGGATTATCTCTGAGGTTGTTAAAGGCATGGGCGCTCAACCACAACAAAAACAAATAACAGAGCAAAAGAAAAAATACGAAAGCGATGATGACGCTAAAAAAAGACGCCAATTAAGAGAAAATAAACTAAATGAAACAAGAAAAACTCTTTTAAGTGCAATTAATAAAGATGCTTATGGTGGTGTTGATTTATTTGAAGGCACAACACCAATGCAAGAATCAAATTCTGGCGGTCCCGGTAGTTCACTTTCTGGAGTTGATCCAAGCGATGCCGGTGTCGATATTTCAGGAATTTTAAGTATTGGCGGTGATAAGTGGTCAAAGTTGGTGTGAGGAAAAAATGAGCGCAGTAAATGTTTATGTGGTGGCAAGAAGAAATGAGTCGGCAGAGTCTTTAATCAAAAGATTTAGCAGGAAAGCAAAAAGAGAAGGTATTGTTGAAGAATACAAAAATAGAATGTATTATGAAAAGCCTTCTGTTAAAAGAAGAAGAGATAAATTAAAAAGAAAAAGAGTTCTAAAGAAACTATTTATGAAACAAAGCGGAGAGAAAAATGTCAGACAACAATGAGCATAATTTTAAGTTTCATGCGCCCGGACTTGGTAAGACTGGGCAATATCAAATGAGTGGAATTCCATTTGTGTCGGCTTCAATTCCAATAGCTTCAGGTGGATACCCCAGTGGACCTACTGTGGTTGAATTTCCATATGTAACAAGATTTGTGACAGTTCAAAATCTTGCTACAGGCTCTGAAAAGCCGTTAAGAGTGGGATTTTCTAAACTTGGAACCACCGGCTCGGCAGCGAACGACGGATATGATAACTACTTTGTTTTAGATAATGGCGAATCGTACACTGGCGAACTGAGAGTTTCAAGATTATATTTGTTGGGTGCTGCCAGACCATTGGTCCCAGCGGAAAGCAGTCCACCATGTGCAACAACTGCTTCAGTTATCGCTGGACTAACTGGTATTAATCCCGCTGCTTTAACAACCAATTGGTCAGGAACCTCTGGCGTAGGATAATGATAAGCGGCTTTGGTGGAAAAAGAGGCTCTATTTCCAGTAGATCTATCGGAAAGCAAGATGTTTCCGACCGCGCTGGTAGTTCTGAAAGTTTAATTAGGAGCATAGCCGGCGATGATTTAATGGTTTGGATTGATGCTGATGATGTTGTAGGCATCGCTGATGGCGCCGCTGTTTCAACTTGGACAGCGAAGCATGGCAACTCTCCAAGTGCTGATTCGGGTAAAGAAGCCGTATACAAAACAGCAGGATTGAACAATAGACCATCAGTTAGATTTGCAGGAACTGATTGCCTAAAATGGGCAGGAGGGCAAGTTAGCGCAGCGACCACAACTGAAAGCACGATGCTTTCTACAACTCAAACTTCAGTAAGTAGCAATGCTCAAAGAACAATCATGGAAATGGGTTTAAATTGGTATAGTTCTGATGGGATAACCCAAAACTATGGAAATGGAAATGTTTTAGCGGCTGGTATTGGATCAGATCCTGTCGGAAAAGATGACAATATGGAAGGGACAGTAAAAGCTGCTGCTCCTGACCTACAAAATGTATTTGTTTCTACTTATCAGCGCTCTCAAGGTGGTGGCAATGCAACAATTGAAATGTATGTAAATTCTGAACCAGCACCACCGGCAACAGATACAACTAACGAAACTTCAGCAACGACAGATTGGCCCAACCTAGTCTCTCACTTAGGCTCAAGAAACAACGGCGGCTCTTTTTCATTGAGCGGAGACATAAGAGAATTTCTTCTTTTAAAGAGAAGTTTAACTGAGGGCGAAGCATCAAGAATCTCAAAAGCACTAATGAAAAGAAGCGGCATAACAAGAAAGTATAGCGACTATTAGCCCCATAAGCATTTTACCTTTTTAACAACTATTTATTGTAGCGTAATTTAGGAGTAAACTTATGTCGTCAATGTTAGATCAGGCAATTATCGATGCAACAGCCTTGAGAGAGGCTGCAATTAAAAGTGCAGAACAAGCTGTTGTAGAGAAATATTCAACAGAAATTAAAGAAGCCGTTGAGAAATTAATGGAAGAAAATGATTTTGAAGAAAATAAGTCTGTTGACGAGCAAATTGTTGAGGCTGATGACAAGGGACAAGGCTACGCTTTTGTTGAAGATACACAGTTAAGTGAATTAGAGCAGAACGATTTAGTTGAAATTGATGTTAAGTCACTATTTGAGGAAGTCCAGAAAGAGCAGCTTGATGAAGAAATAGAGATTGATGACGAGTTGTTGGAAGAGGACGTTGAAATCTCAGATGAGCTTATTAACCAGTTGGTTGAATCTGATAAACCTGCTCCGAGCCGTCGCACTCCTCCAAAGAAAACATTCGGTGAACCCAAGCCCGTTCCAATGGAAGAAGACTCTGAACTGCTAGAAATGGAGCCTGATGGCGACCCCAATTATAGTGCAAATCCGCCTGAACCAGCAATGGAAGAAGGGCTTGAACTTGAAGAAGAACTTGAAGAGTCCCTAAGATTTGACTATGAGCCAGTTCCCGAAGGACAAACAACCGCTTATGGTGCAACGAGAGCACAACAGGCAGAGCAAGCCATGTTAATGGATGTCATGCTCGCCGTTGAAGAAGAAAACTCTAAATTAGAAAGCAAGAACGAATCTTTGGTTAAGACCAATAAAAACTTAAAAGAGTCAAACCAAAGACTAAAAGAAACTGTAAAAAACATTGCTGATAAGTTTGAAGAAATCAAACTAATGAATAGCAGGTTATTTTACACAAACAAAACTTTAATGGATGACTCACTGAATGAGCGACAAAAGGGCAACCTTGTCGAATCTATTAATAAAGCTCAGACATCTGAGCAAACGAAGATTGTCTATGAAACTCTAAAAAGCACAGTGGGCAATGCTAATACTAATAAGCAACCGGAATCTCTGAGTGAGGCAGTAGGCAAGCGATCTTCAACATCTTTATTGCTAAAAGCAAGAAAAAGCGACGATAAGCCAAAGGTAAGCGAAGGCAATATCTTTGCTAATCGTATGCAAATTTTAGCAGGCATTAAACATCATAAGGAGGATTAAAACAATGTCTAATATAGTCGAAAGATTAACAGAAAACATCGTTGCTCGTGATCTCTCTAAAGAAGGCGCTGCCCTAGTTTCCAAATGGGAAAAAACAGGTCTACTTGAGGGACTCGGTGATGATAGGATTAGAGACAATATGTCCCGTCTCTTAGAGAACCAAGCCAAGGAACTTCTTCGTGAGGCTTCCACAATGGCTGCTGGTGATGTCGAGGGCTTCGCAGCCGTCGCATTCCCAATCGTCCGTCGTGTATTCGGCGGTCTACTCGCTAACGATCTCGTTAGTGTTCAACCGATGAGCCTACCATCAGGTCTCATCTTCTTCTTGGACTTCACCAAGAGCAATATTCGTTTGGGTCAACCAGCAGACGTTTCTGTTTACGGCGGCGCCGTCGTCGGCAACCAGATTACTGGTGGTGTTGATTTATCAAACGGTGCTGCTGCTGCTGTTGGTGGACTTGAATCAGGTTTTTACAACTTGAACAATGGATATTCTTCACCCGTAAAGGGTCAAGATACTGCCGCTGCGACGACGTTAATTGCCACTTCCGGCGCAATCAACGCTCAGGGCGAGTTTGAAAGAATGTCTGCCGATAGAGAAAGTCGAATTACAGAAGCCGAAGCAAGAGAAATTCTTCGTTATGACCCCGATATTACTTCAGGTACTGGTGTTATAATTCTGAAAACACTCGCGAGCAACTTTGATCAGCTTAACAAAGACAACTTGCAAAGCATCGCTTACATGCAAGGTGAATCAGCGCCCCTCAGCGGTGGTGTCTCTCAGGGTGGCTTAAAGCAGGCTCGTCGTTTGACTGGCTATTTGGCAAGTGATACTAACCGTGATTATGTATATAGTGTTTTCACAGTTACTGGTACAGTTGGTGTTCATGAGACAGGAAACACACAGTTTGCTGACATACTCGCCAGTACTTACAACCTACTAAGTAAGTCGCTTGATTATGTTCAGTTTAACAGCGCTGATGACTTCCGAAGCTCTGGTATTGGTTCAGTTGCCGGTACAGCCGATTGGCTCTTAGAGTCTGATGTATCAACTGTCAGTGGCAACTTTGGTGATGATCTTGAGGCAATCCCAGAGATCGACATCAAGGTAGATAGCGTTGCTGTAACAGCAATCACCAAGAAGCTCCGTGCTAAGTGGTCACCAGAGTTGGGTCAAGACCTCAACGCTTACCACAACCTCGACGCCGAAGTCGAGTTAACTGGTATTCTTTCTGAGCAGGTTGCCTTGGAGATCGATCGTGAGATCCTAGAAGACCTAATCAAGAGAGCTACTGCTGGTACACTACACTGGTCACGCAATCCCGGTCAGTTCCTGAACCGTGAGACTGGTGTTGAGGTCGGTGCTGCTTCTGCTGCTCCTGACTTCACTGGTACTGTTTCTGAGTGGTACGAGACCCTCATTGAGACAATCAATGATGTTTCTGCTCGTATCCACAGAAAGACACTTCGCGGTGGTGCTAACTTCGTAGTTTGCTCACCAGAAGTTGCCAGCATCCTTGAGTTCACCGCTGGTTTCCGCGCAAGCGTCAGCGTTGACTCAAATGGCACAGCCGGTGCTGTAAATGTTGGTTCAATCTCCAAGAAGTTTGATGTCCATGTCGATCCATACTTCCCACGCAATGTTGTGTTGGTTGGTCGCAAGGGCAGCAGCTTCCTAGAGAGCGGCTATGTTTACGCTCCATATGTCCCACTACAGGTCACTCCTACCATCTTTGGTACTGAGGACTTTGCACCACGCAAGGGTGTAATGACTCGCTACGCTAAGAAGATGGTTCGCCCTGACATGTACGGCTTGGTTATTTGCCATGGCTTGATTGGTTCAAGTGGTGCAACAAGCTAATTTAGCTAAATAAATTAAATGGAATTATCCAGCCCCCAGTTCGCAAGAACTGGGGGTTTTATTTTGTTAAAGACTATTTATAGTGTTGAGAAATCAACATATAGTTTTGACATGATTATAAATGGTATAACCAAGGGAGGGTTTTAACTATGGGATCAAAAAGAGTAGGGCTTGCAAGAACGGAAGCCTTAATAGAAAATTTAAAAAGAGAGCTATCGCTCGGCGGTAGTACACTTGTTGGAGTGGCACAAAGTAAACTAACTGTTAAAAATACGGCTAAAGGTACCGACATTGCCAATGACACCGCCACAGTAAATTTGACGACTGCTGATCACGGTAAAATTTTTGGATCAATTCTTGCCAGCGTTGCAAAAACAATCAATTTACCAGCTAATATGGGAGTTGCAGATATTGGCACGACTTTTACAATTCTTCAAGCTGCCAATCTAGTCGCCGACGGTGTTTTGACCATCAACACTGGTACGGGTAACACATGGTGTCCAAATGGATATGTGCTTGAATACGATTCAAGCACATACGCAATGGAGCGCCCATCAGATGCAAATACTAGAGTTGTGTTTACAGGCGCAGACACCAACTCATCGTTTGGCAAGGGATCAATGGTTACAATCACTTGTGTTGCAGCAGGAGAATGGCTAATTGAATCAAAGCACGAGCCTCTCGGAACTGGCAACAGTGCAACAGCATTTAGCACACCATAATATAAAATGTGCCTTGGGGATTATCCCCAAGGCATCATTATAAAATCATAGGAGAAAAACAAAATGTCAGGTAGGATAAAGAAAAGACAGGAAGCAGCAAAAAAAGACAAAAATACTAAAAAATCTGAAAAGCCACAATCTGTTAAAAAGGTAGTTAAAAAAGTAGTTAAAAAAGTAGCCAAGACTGTTGACAAAGAAGAAGAAAATAAATAATTAAAAAACAAAGTAGTTAAAACAATAAATTAACAATTGCCCTCCGATGTTTTCATCGGAGGGTTTCTTTTTTCAAAAACTATTTAGATAGTAGGAGAATATATGAATGTCTGTGCCAACTCTAACACCATCTAGTACATTAAGCAAAGTTATTTTGCCAATAACTGGAACACCTGACAATGTAAACGCGACTGACAATCCATTACCTTTTGGAATTTATATGGGAATGCCAGACGAATATCAGGCATTTGCATCAGGTGCAGCAGATCAGGTTAATTTTGTTTATAAGAAATTGGGTGGCGATGTATTAGATGTCGAGTTAACACAATATAATGTTTATGCGGCTTATGAAGAGGCAGTATTAGAATATTCATATTTGGTAAATATTCACCAAGCAAAGAACTCATTAAACAACCTGCTTGGCGCCACAACGGCTTCTTTTGATGAAGACGGACAGATTGTCAATGGTGATGCCTTAAGCGGCTCTAATGTCGAATCTAAACTTCCTAGATATACTTTTGATTACACAAGAAGGGTGGCTACAGGAATTTCGGCAGAAGCTGGAGTTGGGGGCGATTTAACTTATTATACAGCTTCTTTTGATTCGGTTGATAAACAACAGGATTATGATTTACAAACAATTGTTGCCGATGCAGTGACGGCTGGTGATTTAACTTTGGACACTGGTGATTCAATAGATTCAAATAGAATTACGATTAGACAAGTTTATTATAAGACGCCTGCTTCAATGTGGAGGTTTTTTGCTTACTATGGTGGATTAAATGTAATTGGAAACTTATCAACTTATGGTCAGTATGCTGATGATTCAACCTTTGAAGTTATTCCAACTTGGCAAAACAAACTTCAAGCAATTATGTATGAAGACTCAATTAGGACAAGAGTTTCAAATTATTCATATGAAGTTATAAATAACAAATTAAGGTTATTTCCGACACCAACAAATGCATCGCCTGATAAATTCTATTTTAGGTTTACAGTTAAAAAAGATTCATTCGAAGAATATTCAGATCGAAAAACGGGCACTCACGGTGTTAATAACATGAACAACTTGCCGCTTTCTAATATCAGGTACTCATCAATTAACTCAATTGGCAAACAGTGGATTCGTAGATTTGCTTTAGCTCTTTGCAAAGAAATGTTGGGTCAAATTAGAGGTAAGCTTGGGGGACAAATTCCAATTCCCGGTGGTACTGTTACACTCAATGCATCAGATTTATTGGGTCAGGCTAAAGCCGAACAAGAGGCGCTTAGAACAGAGTTAAAAACTGTACTTGATGAATTAACTTATGAAAAGTTATTAACAAAAGACGCTGATATGACTAAGGCAACTGCGGCTACACTGGCACAAGTCCCAGTTCCATTATTTGTAGGATAATAAAGAATGGCAGACAATAAATGGACAAGATCTGATGCCCCGCCACCACCTTTGTTTACTGGACAAAAGGAAGCAGACTTTGTTAAACAAATCAATGATGAGGTTATTGAGCGAGTTGTCGGACAACAAATCCTTTACTTCTCAATTTCGCGGCAACACTCAAACTATCATCCACTTTATGGTGAGGCAATAGAAAAAACTTATTTGCCACCAGTAAGAGTTCATGCTCAAGTAACTTGGAGCGGATCAAAAACAGAATTTACCAAGTATGGTGTTGATAGAAGACCACAGATTAAAGTTGATTTTCATAAAAGACGATTAACAGAAGACCAAAATCTTTATGTTCGTGTTGGCGACTTTGTTCGCTTTGGCGACTTTGATTATGAAATAGTTGAGCTAAGTGAGCCTAAGTTGCTGTTTGGACAAGACGATAAGAGCTTTGAAATCAGTGCTAACTGCATATTGGCAAGAGAAGGAAAATTTAACCCATAGGATTATTAAATGCTACCAAAGTATATTGAAGAAAATTATAAATTTAATAATTTTAGGGACGCCCTAAAGAAAGCAGAGGATTTGGGTTGTACTGGAACGCATACTGAGGGTGGGCAGTACTACCCCTGCAAAAATGCTGATGAGCTTTTTAAATCTGCATACCCTGTCCAATATGACACATTAATCCCGTCAACTTTTGAAACTGTTGACATGGCTTTGTATGGTTGGGTTGATAAAACAATTGATGTTTTTGCAACAAGAAATGATGGTTGGCGAAAAGTCCCACTTATTTGGTTAACTCAGGAAAGAGCTTTTCAAATCAAAGATGACAGAGAAATGAGAGAGCTTGGGACTGAATCATTAAAATTTCCAATGATTTCTATAGAAAGAACTAGCGTAAAACAAACAGCAATAAACGACTCTCCAATACCAGCGAGACTTTTTGCGGGTAGTGATGGCACAACTTTAACAATTGCTAAAAAAGTAAAACAATCAAAAACAAAAAAATTTGCAAATGCTACAAGCTCAAGGTTATATGAGCAATCAACTTTTAAATTTAAAAATGATAAGGTTATATATGAAATGGCAACAGTTCCATTGCCAGTATACCACGATTTAGATTATACTATAAATTTGAGGGCTGAATATCAACAGCAGATAAATGATATGCTTCAACCATTTGCAACTTTTAACAATAATGTAAATCAATTTATGATTGGTGAAAGCGGTCATAGTTACGAGGCGTTTTTAGATACAAACTTTACCATAACAAACAACTTAAGTAATCTTGGCAACAATGAAAAGATTTATGAATCAACGATTAAAATTCGTGTGATAGGTTATGTTATGGGTGCAGGACCAAATCAGAAAGGTCCGCAAATTGCAAGAAAAGAGAATTTTGTTGAAGTCCGCTTCCCAAGAGAGACTGTTATGTTAGGCGATATCAATGAATTCTCTGATGATGGATACAGACCATAGTTTTTAGGTCAATTCAAAACTATTTACTCTAGCATAGTTTAGGAGATGTTTAATGAGTGCCAGAAAATTTAAGTTTATTTCACCCGGTGTTTTCTTAAACGAAATAGATAATTCACAATTACCGAACGAACCAAGAGAGATTGGTCCACTTTTTATTGGACGCGCAAAGTATGGTCCTGCAATGAGACCAGTTATTGTTGATTCGTTTGCAGATTTTGTACAACTATATGGTGAGCCGATCCCCGGTGGCAAATCTAATGATGTTTGGAGAGATGGAAACGAGCAAACTCCAACTTACGGTGCTTACGCCGCACAGGCTTGGTTAAGAAACTCATCAACTTGTACTTATATGAGACTATTAGGTTCTGAAAACATTAGCGCAGAGTCTACTGGTAAGGCTGGTTGGAAAATTGAGGCTGTCGGACCAAACGATTCAACAACTGCTGGAACTAAAATTTTAGGCGTTCCTAACTTTACTGGTGACGCTACTGGCTCGGCATATGGTCTGTGGGTTTTTCCCAACACCCTGAATGGAACGGACGCCAGCGCCTTAGCCACAGGCTCTTTGGTTGCCACTTGGTATGTTACAGATGGCATGGTTGGTCTTGTTGGACAAAGTGAAACTGGCAATACAACTATCCCGGTTGATCAAGCAGGTAGTGGGTCGTGCAGATTGGTCGCTTCAGACTCTGACGGCATTTTTACTGTTGCGATTACAGGCTCGGCAGGCTATAGCACCAACCGTGTATTAAGTTTTTCTCTGGTTGAAGATAACAAAAACTACATTAGAAATGTTTTTAATACGAACCCGTCTTTAACAAATAAAACTGTTACAAAAGCTGCTCAAAGAGAAAGATATTGGCTTGGCGAAACTTATGCAACAGAATTTTTACAAAAAGTAGAAAGAGCCGCTGTTACAGGATCGGGCGGCAAAGCTTCTGGTTCTGCCAGTGGAACTGAGGTTGGTGGAACCTATTTGGGTATTATTTTACCATTAGCTACAGGCTCATCAATCAGACACAGTAACAGAGAAATACCATTTGAAGATGGGGCAACAAGAAACAACCCAGCTACAGGAATGGTTTTTGGTCAAGACTTGGGCGGTGCTACAGCAGCTACATCATATGAATATGAAGACATGACTGAACTGTTCAGGTTTCATGCACTAGATCACGCGGAGTGGGCGCAGAACAATATTAAAATTTCAATTGCGAATATTAACTACTCTGAAGATAAATTTAATACATACGGAACTTTTGATGTGTTGGTTCGTAGGGCAAACGATACAGATGCTGCGCCAATTATCTTGGAGAGGTTTAGTAATTGTAACTTAGATGCAAATTCACTAGACTACGTTGCTAGAAAAATTGGAGACTCTTACGTCCAGTTTAATTCAACAACAAGAAGGTTGGAGACCAGAGGTGAATACCCAAACAATTCCAAATATATTAGAATTGAAATGGAGTCAGATACATACAACTCGGAACTTCTACCGTTTGGATATTACGGTCCTCTAAAATATAAAAATTTTACAGTTACTAAGTTAACTAACGAGGCTGATACGCTGAACTTCGGCGCCGGAATTATGGCTTTAGGAGCTAAAGACATTTTAGCAGACGGCGCGGGCACCTACAAAGATGCTGACGGCAACGTAGGAAAAAACATGGTCGTAACAGGCACAGGGCTGGGAGGCAGTGGGCAATTTGGACCAGAGCTTAAATTCCTCTTCCCATCACACGAACTGAGAATTTCTGGCAACCAAGATGGGCTGGCAGATCAGACTGATGCTTATTGGGGCGTCTGGACTGGTATTTCAAAAACAAGCAACGTGTTTAATCGCGATTATGTCGATTTAAATAGAAATAGATCTGATATTATTACTAGCTTATTCACAGACACAACTTATTCGGAATACCAGTTTGTATTCAGTTTAGACGAAATTTGTTCTAGTTCGGCAACAGGTCTTTTAACTTGGGTGTCGGGTTCAAGAAAAGCGTCAGTGTCAGGTGACCGTTCTATCTCTGCTCAATCAACCTTTACATATAAAAATGTAATTGATAAAGGTGTTGATAGGTTTACAATACCATTGTTTGCTGGTTCTGATGGGCTTGATGTTACTGAAAAAGATCCTTTCAGAAATACCTACTTAGATGATGGTGGTAATTCTGAGACGGCAAACTATGCTTACAACACCATTAAAGAGGCAATTGATATTGCAAGAGACCCAGAATTTGTACCATACAATTTAATATCAATTCCCGGCTTAACTAATGAGCAGCTAACAACTCACTTAATTAATACGGCAGAATCAAGAGCAGACGCCTTAGCCGTCGTCGATCTCAAAGGTGATTTTCAGCCAGCGCACGAGGCAACAGCCAAGTCTTACCCCAACTTAAGTACAACAATTACCAATTTGAAGAATCGTCAGATTAATTCAAGTTATGGCTGTGCTTATTATCCTTTTGTTCAGATTAGAGACACACTTAAAGGTCAGTTGGTTTATATGCCAGCGTCTGTAGCCGGTATCGGAGCAATGTCTTACACAGATAGAGTTAGAGCGCCTTGGTTTGCACCAGCAGGATTTAACCGTGGTGGACTTTCAAGTGGCATCGCTGGTCTACCAGTTGTAAATGTTACAGAAAAACTAACTTCACAAGATAGGGATAAGCTATATGATGCAAACATTAACCCAATTGCATCTTTCCCAAATGAGGGTATTGTAATCTTTGGTCAAAAGACCCTACAAGTTACAAGAAGTGCATTGGATAGAATTAATGTTCGCAGACTGCTTATCTTCATTAAGAAAGGCATTTCAAACATTGCTTCAAGCATCTTGTTTGAGCCAAATGTCCGTGCCACTTGGGCAAGATTTATTGGTCAGGCTAATCCTTTCCTTTCCGATGTTCAGGCAAGATTTGGTTTGGATGAGTTCAAGTTGGTTCTTGATGAGACAACCACAACAGCAGATCTTATTGATAGAAACATTTTATATGCTAAGGTGTATTTGAAGCCAACGAGGGCGATTGAATTTGTTGCAGTTGATTTTATCATTAGTAATACTGGTGCATCTTTTGAGGATTAAACTAATTATAGGAGAGTAGGAGAACAACAATGCCAAATAAAGCATCACCAATTCCACCATGGGCATCAGTAAAGATTGAGCCTAAAAGATCGTTTAAGTTTATATTAACGCTTGGAGATATTCCAGCTTGGGTTGTAACTGACGCAACTCGTCCAAGTCCAAAGTTTCAACAGGGCGCAACTCACGACTTTTTGGGTCACCAATTTAAATTTCCCGGCAAGGTGCAGTGGAATGATGTTTCGGTCACACTTGTCGAACCAATTGACCCCGACGTATCAGGGTTGGTGTTAGACGCCATTAAAAAAGCAGGGTATAACACGCCCTCATCTTGGAACTTGGACAACGAAGGGTGGAGAACAACTCTCTCAAAAGAAAAGTTTGTTAATGGTAATTTGGGAAATATTGCAATTAATGTCTTGGATTCAAATGGCAATATTGTTGAAAAATGGACTCTTTCTAATCCTTTTATTAATTCAGTAACTTACTCTAAATTAGCTTATAATGCAGGCGGAATTAATACGGTTGGGCTTGGTTTTAGTTATGACTATGCTGACGTTGAAATTTTTGAAGTTGATCAAAATACGACTGTAGCATAATTACTTAGATGGCAGAATTAACTGAACAGGCTGTAATAGAAAAAAGCTTACAAAGCGGCTTTCGTTTTTTACTGAGAGTACAAGATGTGCCTTTTGCTTTAGTCACTGATGTAAGCAGACCAAACCCACAATTTGGAGCGGCTAAGGAATATCAGTTGCTTAATTGGAAATTTAAATATCCATCAGGAATTGTAAGTTGGAGACCAATTAGTTTTACTGTTAGAGAGACTTTTGACAATACTTTAGTAGATTCAATATCTGGTATAATACTTGATAAATATAAAAAATTAAGTTATGACAACCCAAATCAGGTTTCAGAAACAAATGTAAAAAATATTAGCAAATCGTCCTTAATGCAAACTCTCGGAGATGTTATGATACAGTTAATCAACCCAGAGGGAGATGTTTATGAACAGTGGACTTTGTACGGGGCTTTTGTTTCGGGTATATCGTTTAGCAAATTAGCGTATAATAGCACAAGTCTTGTTGGAACAACTGTTACGCTTACTTATGACTGGGCTTCATTGACTTATGTTAATGACACTGGCGTTGAAAAAACTTATTAATTAAGAGGTTATAATGAAAAAATTTAATATGGAAGATAATCCATCTTCCACAGGACATAATGGCATGACACACTTTGTTGATTTGCCAACGGGCGGGCTTTATTATCCAGAGGGGCATCCTTTATGTGGTGTTTCGCAGATTGAAGTAAAAATGATGACCACCAGAGAAGAAGATGTTTTAACAAATCAGTCTTACATTGATAATGAAATTGTGATTGATAAGTTGTTGGAAAGTATTATTCTTAAAGATGTAAATTCAAAAGATATGTATGATTCAGATAAGATGGCGGTTTTATTGTCGGCAAGAATTGAAGCATATGGTCCAAATTATGATGTTACCTCTGTTTGTCCTTATTGTTCTGAAATGCAAGAAGAGACTATTGATTTAAATAATGTTGTCAACAATGTTGTTGACAGCCAGTACGAAAAAACTGATGCAGGAACAACAATTGTAGAACTGCCCAAATCTAAAAAAGTTGTTGAGTTTAAAAACCTTTTACCAAAAGATATGAATTCGATTGAAAAAACAGTTGAAAAGATGAAAAAACTAAATGTTAATACAAGTTTCAACATTGAATTTTTTAAAAGAATTGTTGTTTCGGTGGATGGGGAAACCAATAAAGATCAAATATTTAAATTTGTTGAATCTATTCGCATTATGGATTCTAGATTTTTGACAAAAGTGTATAATCAGTCGATGCCTAGAATTAATACAACAAAAAAAACCGTTTGCGCTTCTTGTGGTAAAGAGAGCGAAGGAGGTCTGCCTATTCAGGCAAACTTTTTTTTCCCTGAATTCTAATTATTTAGAAATGACTTATTCAAACATCATATCTTTAATTTCATCCGGTGGTTGGTCCTATAGAGACCTTTGCTCTCTTCCTATATCAAAAAGAGATTGGATATTTCGTAAGTTTGTTGAATTAAATAATCCCAACGAGGAGGACGAATAATGCCCACACCATCTAAAGATGATCTAGAGGTGCTTAAAAAATTTAATAATGCACTAGGAAATACAGTTGCATCAACAATCAAATACAGGTCTCAAGTTAAATTAACTGAAGGCGCGTTAAAATTTTTAAATAAAAGATTTGCAGAGGGTAAAGCCTTATTAGACAGTTTTGAAAAAACCCAAGCAGATTTTAATAAAACTTTGGGTGAAAAGGGGGCTGAAGCAGCCAAAGCTGCAATTGAAACATTTAAAGTTTTAAATGCCAAGATTAAAGAAGCTGGTATTACCGCTGCCGAAACAGATAGTGCCTATAAGAACATTGGCATGACTTTTGCTTTGGTTAATAAAGAGGTTGTCGGTGCTAGTAAAGGTGTTGGGAACTTCAACACAGATATTAAAGAAGTAACAAAGGCAGTGGCTGCAAATTCAAAAATTGTTGAACAGTCAAAACTTGTTAAGTTTATTAAAGATTTTTCATATCAATCTGGCTTGTCTACAAAAGGCGCTGCGGATTATGGTGAGACAATGGTCGCGCTCGCTTACAAACTTGGCTTGCCAAACGATGCTTTATTAAATCTTTCTGACAGTTTATTAACATCTGGAAATTATTTTGGTGAACAAAAAGATACAATAGACAAGGCGACTTTAAGTACCCAAGCGTTTGCATCGGCACTTGGGACAAGTGGTGATGCCATTAACAAGCAATTGACATCAATGCAAACTATAACAGGGCGTCAACAGTTGGCTCAAAGGTTGTCACAAATTGGAGCAATGGTCGGTGCAGATATTGATGTTGGCAAACTTATGAGTTCGGACCCAGATGTGCAAAGAGAGGGGTTAAAAGAGGCTTTAAGAAAATTTCATGAAAAATCTAAAGACATGTCACCAGCACAAAAAAGAGCGTTTTCTCTTTCAATAAGCAGGGCAATGCAGGGAATAGATCGACAAGCAGTTCAAACTGCGGTTGAAAGGGGCGTGGATATTGATGAAGCTCTTGCAAAAATTAAAGCTGCTCGCGAAGCAGTTGCGGATACCGATGTTAGAAGAAAGCTTCTTGACGAAGCCCGTCGAAGAGCAGTTACGTTTGAAGACCGAAAAACTCAGTTTTTAAAAGCTCAAGAAATTAAAGTAGCGCAATCACAAATAAAAGCTTTAACAAAATCCACTAATAATTTTAAAGCAGCATCAGAAAAACTTGGTAATGTGGTCGAAGGACTTGATAAAGCTGCAAAAACTTTAACGATTGCAACAACAGGGGTAGATCCCGATAATCCCAGTGGGGGAACAGTAAGCGACGAGCAGCGCGAGGCGGCGCAGAAGGCTGCAACGGACATCGCAACAACTGTTCTTGATGGAATAACTGACTCGTTTCGTGAACAAATCAAGGATGGTAATTTCTCAGAAGCTATGGGAACATTATTCCAAACTATTGTGTTGGGAACATTGCAAGGTAAACCAAGCTCAAAGTAAATATTTTTTATTTAATCTAATTATTGTATGTCATGGAAATCATCTACTCTTGAAGGTTTGGCTGGTGCAGCAACGGCTGCTCTTGGAGACGAATTATTCTCAGGCGCAGGAAACGACCCAACGCTTAAAACAGCTTTGCCAGCAGAGGTTGCTTTAAGAAATAGATTAAATTTTGCAAATTTAAAAATAAGCTTTCCAACAAATGCTGGACCTATACCGTTTTTAAACATAGCCACTGCTACAAGTTTAACTTTCCCAGCGTACATACAGAGTCTAACGCAGACTTTCAATCCCAACTTTACCCCGCAGGCGGTATATGGAAGAAACGATCCAATTCCTGCCTACAAGGGCACAACAAGGTCAATAAGAGTTCAACTGAGAATACCTTGTTTTGATGAGGCTGACGCAAATGAAAACATGAAAAAAATAAATATTTTTGTTAAAAATATTTACCCTTCTTATAACGAATTCAAGGGTGATTTGGTCTTAGGATCACCTCCACTGGCTAGGGTGAAGTTCGCAAATTTAATTGTTGATTCAAGAATACCATTTAGAGGACTGTTGGGGTATATACAAAATTTTAGTTTCTCTTTTAATCCTCGTGATGGCTTCTTTATGGATAAACAACAGGGATCTGGCGGCAATCTCTTTTTTAGAGAATATACCCTTTCATTCACATTGAATGTTCTACACGAAAAAGTAATTGGAACCATTAATGGCGCTGCAAACAACCCATCAGATTTTCCACTCAGAGTTAAACATGATCCCTTTAATCCGGTACAGCAGCGCAGCGCTGATCAATTAAGAAAAACTTTTGGATTGTCGGGCGACTTAAACGAAGCAAAAATTTTAAGGTAGGAGATTTATGGCATCAAGATATGAAAAAACAAATATAAGATCTCTGACAGACACAGATTATCGAAAGGTTTATTGGGACAAATTTGATAAAGGTTTAAGACCCTATATTCCAATATTTGAAACTATAAATATAGAATATCCATTATTTGAAGAAATTTTACAATTCGATTATGATGATCATGTGTGGGGAATGGGAGATAGATATTATAAACTAGCAGCATCTTATTATGGTGATTCAAAATATTGGTGGATTATTGCTTGGTTTAATAAAAAACCAACAGAGTCTCATATTGAAATTGGGGATGTTATACGAGTACCAAAATCTTTGGGCGACATATTAGCTGCTATCGGGTATTAACATTATGGCATCGGGAAAAATAGAGTATTTTTATCCACATTTAACAACCAATGGAATTACTCCAGAGCAAGCTTTTTTAAATCAATTGCTTGTTCCCAAATTAAGTAATAAAAATCACAAAATAGCTAATTTTTTTAAAAAAAAATCTGAAGCCCTAACTGTGGAAAAGAGTCGGAGCCAAAAAGCGTTTAATAAAATTATTCCTTTAAACGCAGAGTATGAATGCGACTTTGAAAGTTATTTAAGAAATTCAAAAATAAAAAATCGCAAAGAGCACGTTGAATTTATGGAAAAAATAAAACCACATCAACTTGCTGCTTTATCTCCATTTGCTAGGTTTTATGTTGTTGATTCAAAAAAAATTAAAAAATCAGATTTTAAAGATTATGCAATACCAATTTCGTTTGGTAAATCGTTTGACACCGACTTTTTTCTTCAAAATAAAAATTCTTCATCAAGGGGCGAAGCAGCGGGTATTGTGTCAATTAGTGCCAACAGAGTTTATAATATAACTGGTGATTATGACCCAATTACTTTAAACGTCAAATTTTTCTTTTCATCGTATGAGGTTTTAGTTAATAAGTTGGCAGTGGAAAAAGAATTTTTATTTGGAGTTAATTTAGGTGGGGGTGTTGGTGCAGTTTCAACAGCACCAACAAGTTTTTTAAGCAAAGTTAAAGATATAAGATACACAGAGCTTCTGAAACGAAGCACAGAAATAAAACTTATTTTGGAATATGGATGGAATTATTCTCCGAGCATCGCCAGCGACATTTTATCTCCAAAAGAGAAAGAGCTTATTGATAAATTTGAAAAAGTTTATTACAAAATATCGCCAATTAAACATACAATTAACTTTAATGAAGATGGCAGCTTTATACTGGACGTTGTTTATGTGCCAGCCCCTTTAAGAGACCAAGAGATCAGACCAACTTTAAAAGATACAATTTTCGATTTAATTATTTCTGATAATAAAATAGAAGATCTTTCTGAAATTAAAAAATTGCGTAAAAAAATAACGAAGGTTAATAAAGATATTGAGAGAGTAAAAGCGTTGCTTAAGAAACAACCAAACTCGCCCGGTCTTCAAGGCCGGTTAAAAGGATATGAAAAAATTCGCAATAGGTTTCTTTCTCAACTTAAAGCCGCACAAAAAAACAAGATTCCTAACATTGCAAATTACTTAATCGAAGAATATAAAAAGAATAATTTTTTCAATTCGTACATCTTATCTACAGAGGTTATAGGAGAAAAAATAACAAATAATCTTACCATTAAGATGGGTAAAAAAGAAGATGTTAAAATTGTATTAGAAGAATCAGCGACGACCGAACAAATAAAAGAGTCTGTTAAAAAACTTTTAGAAAAAAGGTTTGAAGGATTACCTCCATCGATTAAACCCGAAATCGAACAAACTAATAATTTAGTGGACGCAATAATAAAACAAATTCCCAATAAACAAAAAAATGGTGTTAAGACAGAAACATCTTTTATATTTTTTAAAGATATCTTGAGAGGATTGTATCTTTTATCGGAACAATCCAACCCGAACAATCAAATTCTTTTTGAGTCGCCGTTTTATATTTTAGGCAATGTGGCATATCCGCTTCCAAGTGGCGATAAGTATTGGTGCAACGTGGGCGATCTTGCCTTCACAGAGGCTTCGTTTAGGCAGGCTATGATTGATTTTTTTAAATTATATCCAAATGGCAATTTTAAAAAATTTGTTAATTTTTTTGTACAAAAAATTATCCCAACTGTTGTTGTAAATAAAACAAATATCGCAGCCTTTCCTTCTTTGGCAACACCATTTTACCATTTTAATGCTTCAAAATTTCAAAAAGATATTACTTTATCGATAGAAAAGTTTACAAAACTTCTTCAAGGTGATTATAAAACTTTTGATAATTTTTGTGCTGAATATTTTGATAGTTCAAGCCCAAAATCCTCTACAGGGTGTTTTTTTATTGGGCAATCCTCTAATGTACTTTATGAAAACTCAAACATCTTTTTAAGTAAAAGGATTAATGCTTTTAAAGAGTCATTTTTCAAGCAAGATGCGAAGCTTTTAGAACTTGGAATTGGAAAATTAATAATAGGGTCGCCAAATGGACTTTTAAAACGTTTAAGTTTTTCATCAAATTCAGATGAAACGATTACAAACCTTTCACACGTTTTAAATGAAAAAAAGCCAACAGTTGCTGGGGATATAATTTCTAGTAATTTTCAGTACACAATTAGTGCAGAAATGTTTGGTAACAGAGTTTATGAATTTAGTAATTTAATTTATGTTCCAAGTTATACATTAGGAAAAAATGTATCTTCGCCGGCAAATCTTAATGATCTTACTCGCCAACAGCTTCAAAACAAACTGAAAGAGGTGGGCAGAGCACGGGATTTTGAAATAGGGGGGCTTTATACTATTAGGAGTGTGACTGATAACATACAATTAGTTAATGGTACTTACACAAAGACATTTAGCGCTGCGACAGTAATTCGTGAGTCTCAGCTTGTACAAGCAAGAATGAGAGAGCTATTAAAAGAAGGAAATAAAATTTTGTTTCCATCAAATTCATTCAATGAAAGCTTGTCAAGTTATATCGATAATAATTATTCATATCTGGTTGTTAAAACAGCTAAAACACCAAAAAAGGAAAATAAGCAATGAAAATAAATTTGCAAGAGTTGTTTAAAAAGCAGGTTGAAAAAAAGGAAAAAGACAGTAAAGTTGAGCTAGGTGATATGTCCAATTCATCCAGCACATCAGAACTTTATAAAAATAGAAAATCTTATAAGGAACAAGTTAATAATCAAAATTTGCCAATCGGTCAAAAAAATAAAAATGGAAAAAATTTAAACAATCAGCTTGATATGTGGTATCAAAGAAAAGATTATTTAAAATATGATGATAAAAAAAGATTAATTGTACCCCTAATATCCATAAATAATTTAAAAAAAATTCAAAATCAATTTTTTTTATTTAATTTTGTTGCGGACGCAGCTAGTAATTTTTTTGATCAATATAACGTGCAGAGGAATGGTCATCCAAAAAGTATATTAAATGATATTCAAATTGTCAGGGCTTATGAAGAAATTAAACCAAGATCAGTTTATGTTAATGAGGTTTATGTTGAGTTTTTTAACGATGTGCTGGACCCAATTAAAAATACCAACAAAATACAAACATTTCACGATTTTTTAAACTTATTTTATTCGTGGTTTATAGACAAAGATATTCCAATTACTGAGTCTGGATTTTATGAATCTGGCAATTATAATATTTATAATACAGGAATGGCATTTGATTATATAGAGGCAAACACACAGGCTGAAAAAAATAAAATTATTAATGATATTAGATTTCCTGTATTAAATTATGTTGCAAAAGTAAACGGATTGAGAGTTGATCCAAACAATCCCAACAGATTAATAGCAGATATATACTCTGATCCGATGATTGATCAATATGCTAAAAATTATTTTGACGGCGTAAAGTTTGAGCTTATACCTGAGACAATTCTAAAAGAGCATTTTGAAGCCATTAACATGAACAGCTTTTCAACATCAGAGCAGGTAATTTTAAATTTTGTTTCCGATCTTTACTCAGCATACTCTAGATTTACAAAAAAATACCCAACATATATACAGTTTACAGAGGGTGAAGAATTTAAAGAAAAATTTGTATCATCCAAGATAAAAAGAGAAAAATTGGATCTTTTATTTGTTGACAAATTTATAATAAATTTTTATATTAAAGTCAGAGCCAAAGAAAAAGGGGCTAAAATAAGTAAAAAAGAATTAAAATATCTAACAAATTATTTATTTAATTTATTAAATCTTGTGTCTTCCAAGAAATTTATTGAACAGGTACAAACTGTTGCAGAGTCAAAATACACTTCAATGCAAGCGTTAAATTATTTGGAAAGATTTTTAGAAAACAAAACAAGCAAAAGTAATAAAAAATCCGATTTTGTTTTCCTGTTTGGATTGGCTAAAAAGAAATTCTTGACAGGTACTGAAAAATATGCTAGTCTTGCAAAGACAGACGAGGAAGGAAATTTATACAGTGAACCGCCAGAAGAAGACCCTGAAACTGTCTTTACCTCATTTGATGCAGGGTTTTCCTAATTTCAATAACTAACTTTAAAATAAAATGTTTTTCTCAAAAATCGATTCAAAAAATAACTGCAAGAGCATCTATGCAGACAACAAAGTATTCTCAGATTATGATGATGGTATGAAGTACACTTGGACTTATCAAGAGGATCTGCCACAGGATGTTAAGTTTGTAAAACTGTTCTGTGGTGGCAAAGATTACTTGGAACTGCTTCCAAAGCGTGATGCAGATGAGTACAGATCTTTGGAAACCAAAATTAAGAATACGCTCAAATCGTACAGCGTGTGTGGATATGACCCTCGTGGATATTGTTTGGATGACTTGGTGGGCAAGACTTTCATTGAAGATTTTTTCAATCTCAAAAATAAAGCAATGGAACTTGCGGTAAAGAATTATCCCGAACCAAAGAATTATGCTCAATTAGAAAAGATAGAGCGCTTAGTTCACTCTATTTCAAAGCGATCACTGAGGTTGGATCTTTCAGATGTTTATATGGCGGCAAACGATAATCGCATCAAAAAGATTATCAAGCGATATTCAAGCAGTCCTGCTCATATCCACTACAACACCTTCGGGACCGTGACGGGGCGGTTATCTACTACCCCCTCTTCATTTCCCATCCTTACCCTCAATAAAGAATATCGTAAGATGATCAAACCAAATAATGGCGTTTTCATCGAGTTTGATTATAATGCTTTTGAATTGCGTGTTTTAACCGCCCTGCTTGGGCGTGAGCAGCCGAAAGGGGATATCCACAACTGGAATATCAAGAATATCTTTAAGGACGGTACAAGCCGTTCTGAGGCGAAACAAAGGATATTCGCTTGGTTGTACAATCCCAACTCTGAGGATTATCTTTTATCTCGTGAGTATGATAGAAAAGGTCTGTTGAAAAAATATTTTTCTGATGGGAAAGTGAAAACTGATTTTGACCGTGAGATTGAGGCAGATGATTATCATGCACTCAACTATCTAATCCAAAGTACAGCGTCTGACTTGTTTTTGGAGCAGGTATATAAGGTGTTTGAGATCTTAGAAAAGAACAACTGCCAGTCTTATGTGTCTATGCTTATTCACGACAGTATGATTTTGGATTTTGATAGAAAAGATTATGCTCTTCTCAATCAAATCAAAAACACTTTCAAGCAAACAAGATATGGGGACTTGAAACTAAATATTCAGGTTGGAAAATCACTTGGAGACTTGGGGTCAGAATGGAAATAATCGGTATTGGAAACGCTGGTCGCAAAATCTGTGAACTTTTTGAGGAAAAAGGGTATAAAGCATACTCTATTGACAGTCATGATGATGCGTTTATAAAGTTCCCTAAAGTAAAGACGATTGAGGAAGCAGAAAAGGTTCAAATTAACCTTAAAAAACTCAAAAATAATGTAAAATCGGACCATATTCTGTGTGTGATGGCGGGGTCCGGTCTTATAACAGGTGCTTGCCTTAGAGTTTTAGAGAATTTCAAGCATAAGAAGATTGATTTTCTTTATATTCAGCCTGATACATCATTTATGAACAATAGTGGCAAGACAAGAGAGCGAGTTGTAAGGAATATTCTACAAGAATTTGCCCGTTCAGGGTTATTCAACAAAATATGGCTGGTTGCCAACAAAAGCATCGCCAACTTGGCGTCAGATATATCAATTAGCAACTATTTTGAAAAAATCAACGAAAAAATAGTTGACATGTGGCATTTGATGGAGTATTATGGTCAGGCATCTGCGTTGATGGGGAACTTGGAAGAACCACAAGAGCAGAATAGGATCGCAACTTTTGGTTTGTATAGCTTGAACGACGAAGCAGAACAAAAGTTCTATGAACTGGAAGAAGTAAGAGAAAAACACTTTTACTTTACTTTTAGTGAAGAAACATTGAGCGAAACAGGCAATGTTTTGGATTTAGTATCTCGTAAATTGGATAAAGCAAAAGAAAATGAATTTCAGGAAATATCTTACGGCTTTTTCCCATCGGGATATACTGTTGACAAAGTGTACATAATGTACTATACTAATCATATTCAAAGCGAGGCAGGAAAATCACCTGTCTTATAATAAGGAGAAAATAAAATGGCTATTGATTTGAAGAAAATGCGAGCAAAGCTTGCCGCAACAGAAAACAAGGGTGGAGGTTCTACCAAGAACCTATTTTGGAAGCCGACTGACGGCGAGAGTGTAATTCGCATTGTTCCAGATGCAGATGGAGACCCCTTTAAGGAGTATTGGTTCCATTATAATGTGGCAAATAATCCCGGTTTTCTTTCACCAAAGAAGAATTTTGGAGAGGAAGATGTCCTTGACAAGTATGTTCGTAAGTTGTTCAACGATGGTTCCGAGGAAAGTCGTGAGGAAGCGAAGAAGTTGATGGCAAAGCAGCGTTTCTTTTCGCCAGTAATCGTTCGTGGTGAAGAAGAAAAGGGTGTTCGTCTTTGGGGTTATTCCAAGACTGTTTATCAAAAGTTGCTTCAGTTGGTTCTGAACCCAGAGTACGGTGATATCACCGACCCAGAAGAGGGTACTGATCTTACCATTAATTACGGTAAGAAGGCAGGACAGATGTTCCCAAGTACTGACATCTTCCCAGCCCGTCGTACATCACCACTACACTCAGACCGTAATATTGCTAAGGATCTCGTTGATACTGACATCGATTACGATACTGTCTTCACTAAGAAGACACCAGATGAGGTTCAGGTTATGCTTGAGCAGCACCTTTCTGGTGATACTGACGATAGTGCAGGCACTGTTCAGTATGCCAAGACTGCTGAAGATGCAGCAGACCAAGCATTTAAGTCCTTGCTTTCTGCTTAATATAATGTTATAATGGGCGAGGGGGGACTTACCCCCTCGCCTTATTTTATGGAGATAATATGGCAAAAACTAAGACCGGCAAACTTTCAATTGCCGATATGAAAAAATTAATTAATAAAAAAGCAGGAACAGATGTTGCATTTTCTTTGTCTGATGATAATCCAACACAAGTTTTACAGTTTATTCCAACTGGTTGCAAATGGCTTGATGGTATTATTAAACGCGGTGATTGGGGTGGTATTCCCGTAGGAAAGGTAAGTGAGATTGCCGGTTTAGAAGCAACTGGTAAATCTTACATGGCTGCACAGATTGCAGGCAATGCCCAGAAGATGGGGATCGATGTTATTTATTTTGATTCCGAAAACTCTATTGACCCAAACTTTTTGGCAATGGCGGGATGCGATGTTGAAAAGCTACTTTATGTTCAGGCAAACTCAGTGGAATTTGTGTTAGAAACTATTGAAAGTCTACTCGGCAACAACGACAGTCAAATGCTTTTTATCTGGGATAGTATGGCGCTGACACCATCAGTATCCGATATTGAATCGGACTTTAACCCTTTGTCTACGATGGCAGTTAAACCTCGTATTCTTTCTAAGGGCTTGTCAAAACTAATTCAGCCAATTGCTAATACAAAGTCAACTCTATTAATTCTTAATCAGTTAAAGACCAACATTACAAGAAACACAGCAGAGGCTCTTACAACTCCCTACTTTACACCGGGCGGTAAAGCACTTGCATATTCATATTCGCTAAGAATTTGGTTGACTGCTCGCAAAGGCAAGTCATCTTTCATCTTTGATGACAAGGGGTTCAGAATTGGCACAGAGGTTAAAGCTAAGATTGAGAAATCGCGCTTTGGTACTCAAGGTCGTCAATGCAATTTTAAGATCTTGTGGGCTGGCGAAGAAGTTAAGATTATGGATAAGGAAAGCTGGCTTGAAGCAATCAAGTCTTCAGATAGTTTAACAAACGCGGGTGCTTGGTTTACCTTGCACTACGAAGATGGCAAGACAGATAAGTTCCAAACAAAACAGTGGATGGATAAGCTTAATGACGAAAAGTTCTACAATAGAGTTATTAAGTTGTTGGAAGAAGAAGTGGTTATGAAATTTGACAAGAGGATTGGTAAATCCAGCGACTTCTATGAGGATGGTGAAAATGACTGAGAGGTCTCTAATCATTGATGGTACAAATATATTTTATCGTGCCTATGTTGTAAACCCATCTTTATCAACCAGCGGTGAGCCTGTTGGTGGATTAGTTGGTTTTCTAAAAACATTACAAAAGCTTATTAGAGAAATGAAGCCAAACAAGGTTTATATTTGTTGGGATGGGGCAGGCGGGTCTTCACGAAGAAGGTCTGTCGTGTCCTCGTACAAAGAAGGCAGAAAAGCCATTAGATTGAATAGGTCTGATGGCGTTTCGATGTCGCTTGAAGAGGAAAATCAAAGTAAAATCCGACAGATGCTCAGATTGTTTGAGTATCTTGATAATTTGCCCCTTATCCAATTAATTCACGATGGTGTGGAGGCCGATGACATGATTTCAATTTTATGTCGTCAGATTGAAGGACAGAAAATAATCGTCTCAAGTGATAAAGATTTTTATCAGTTATTGGATGATGAGACGATTATCTATCGACCAGTACAAGCGGTTTTTAAGACAAGAAACCACATACTGGAAGAATTTAAAATTCATCCAAACAATTTTGCCCTTGCAAGGGCGGTTAGTGGTGATAAAAGTGATAACTTGGAAGGTGTTAAGGGCGCAGGATTAAAAACCTTAGCCAAGCGCTTTCCCTTCTTGTCAGAGGAAAAAGATTATAGTCTGACCGATTTAGCTGATGTGTGTGAAGCAACAGAAAATAAATTAAAAATTCACGAAGGTATTCTTGATAATTACGACAAAATCTTGAAGAATTATAAAATTATGCAGTTGTATGTTCCAAGCGTCTCTTTTCAAGTAAGAGATATGGTTAAGAACGCAGTTGAAAACTATCCAAAGTATTATAATAAAACAGAAATTGTTAAGATGATGTTTCAGGACGGCTTTCCAGAAATCAGGTGGACAGACCTTTTTGCAAGTTCTAATAGAATAGCAAAAACTTAGACTATTTATATTCGGAGGTTTTAAGATGAAAAACTTTAAAGAAATGGTATACGGCAATCTTTTTGAGGCAAAAATGGCAAAAAAGGCAGAAAAGGCAGAAAAAGATTATGATGGTGATGGAAAAATTGAAACATCCACTGAAGAATACTTAGGTTCCCGAAATAAAGCAATTGAAAACTCATTGGAAAAGCAAGGAAAGCTTGAGGAAGAAGAGTTCCCAGAACAAACCAAGCCATCCTTAGAAGAGGCAGTAAAGACTATTCTTGATGAA
>JAAOEI010000095.1_pt1 | contig 33529 bp, 48 predicted proteins | sample 7059261 | NCBI WGS metagenome assembly JAAOEI01 (sample SAMN14008812, study PRJNA610033) | viral metagenome | isolation source: viral particles filtered from seawater | place: China: Hangzhou Bay, Yangshan Deep Water Harbour | collected 2017-10-31 | reverse complement strand
TGTCACCGAGGCGCACGTCCACCGACTCAGCCGACCGCTCAAGGTTCACGAACAACGCTGGCCCCTGCGTGACAGGCCAGAACGTGTTGATGCCAGCGTCTACCGTGACGCAGAACAACATGCCAAGCCATGACTTACCACGTCCGGGAGGCGCGAAGATGATGGTGCCACCACCCTCGACCACGAACGGGTTGATGACAAACGCCTTGTGCGTCCGCTCGTTAGCACCGCCCCGAAGTTCCGCCTCCTGATTGCCAATCTCGAACGACCAAAGGCCGCGTTGAAACAGCATCAAGTCCATGCTCATCCGGGCATGGTCGTACCCGTTGGCAGCAAGGATGTCCTTGATTGCCTCCTTCTTGTAGATGGCATTGACCAGACGCTCCCTGTCCTCACGTCGGCCCACGTTGTACGTGTCCTCGTCGAGCGGGATAGCGCCACGTCCCTTCTCGCGGAAGCCGATGCTCACGGTAGCGTGAACGCCAGTCCGCTCGTTGCGCACGTTGGCAGCCTGATAGATGACCTCGATGCTGTCAGTCTCTACAACAGACTGAATCGCACCGCTCGCTGTCCTGTTGTAGTCCATCAGAACATTCCCTCGTACTTACGTAGCCAGTGTTCTTTCTCCACCACTTCCTTCATGTCCTCTTCAATCAAATACTCCAACCCCTCCACTGTCCCGCCGCCCTCAAAGTAATCAAACGCATCACCCTTCGGCGGCAGCACCGCCCGCACAAACCGCGCCTGCGGAAGCACCTCATGTATACGCGCCATGAACGTGCGCCCCGGCTCGTCATTGTCCGGCCAGAGGATCACGTCCCTGTCTCGCAGCGGGTCGAGGGCATTGCCGTATGACTTCTGATTCGAACCACCGCCCAAGCACACGGCTACCAGCCCACGGTCAGCACAAGCATCGGCAGCCTTCTCACCCTCAACGAACCACACAGGCCCATCGCTACCGAGAACATCGTTCAGACGGTACAGCGGCAGTTCTTTGATTGAGATACCAACCAGACCATCGCGCCACGTGTGGCCCGGTACTCTCCACGCAAACGCCTTCCCGTGCGGAGTTTCGAATCGTCCATGCTCGGCAACAAGTCCTCGGCTAGTCGTGTGGTATTCGTATGAACGAACCAACTGCCAGCCAGATGAACGCTTCTGCTCACCCTTCTCCCATAACCCTCGCGCCTTGAGTGCGGCAATGACTTCTCCCTGCTCGCACCCACGGTGGCAGCGAACAAGCACCTTGCCGTTGACTACGTTCACGGATAGTGAAGGCATGTGGTCGCCGTTACGATGACCGGCAACAACAGGGCAGTGCTTCAACGCTGTGTTACGGCACGGACAAGAATGGCGTCCGCACTGTAGCGCAGACGCCATAGCGTTGTAATCCATTGTGCGCCTCCCCTGCCCTCACAACGGATTCCTAACTACCTTCCCTGTCATGCGATGTCGCTGATGGGCGGCTCTTGCTGGTCAGGCATTGGTGGACTCCTCGAACTCGTGGTCGTAGCAGAACTTGCACCGCACGAAGTTGATCGGGTGATGGTACGGCCCGCAATAGTCCAGTTGCTTGCAACGTCCGCAAGCCTTCACGGCCTCATGGTCAGCGGTCACGAGATACCTCCTCGAATGTGATCGGGATGCCGAGCGAGTCCGCGATCTGCATCTCCGCTGATACCCCTCGGCTCGTATCCCATCCATCGAGTTTTAGCACGCGAAGTTCCGTGCAGCGCGAGATAATCGCCGTGTCGTACGCCTCCCAGTACGCCCAGTCAGTCGGTAGCGCGCCTCGCATTGCGATCGGGTGCGTGTGGGCGATCGGGCTGTAGATGTGTAGGCCGTCCGCCATCAGGCGCGCGGCTTCTCGACAGACCGCCTCAAATCTCGATTCGACCACTGTTGGGTCGTGGTGCGAGTACGGCGACGCGAGATAGACTAGGCCGCCCTGTACGGGGTCGCTGATGGGCGGCTCTTGCTGGTCAGGCATTGTCAAACTCCTTTGTTTACACCAGCGCATAGCGCCGAGCATTGATGACTTCCCAATCAGGTGGCATGTCATCGCTGTGCTTGCGTCACTATTAGCGGGTGCGATACGCAGCCTTGCGCTCTATTGCACGCCAGTCGATGCCCCTCCCCGTAGCAGGCAACGACGGCACACGTATCGCGCGTTGCTCACGGATTCGACCCGGTATTGCACCGCTCCAGCCAGTGAACAATGCTCGGTGCTAGGCGCTGGTGTAAACCAGCGCGCTCAGACTAGAACGGCTCGTCGTCGCCGTAGTCTGCGCCAACCTGAACGACAGGTGCCTCGTACTGCGCGGCATACTGCTTCGCGCCATTGAAGCCACGCTGCTTCGGCTCGGCGGTAGACACAAACTTCACACCGAGGCGACCGCCCTCGGCCAGCCCACGCGCACCAGCCTTGCGCACGGCATCCTGCACGGCGCGCTGCATCTGGCCCTTCACGTACAGCGTGCGCTGCCCGTCGTCGTCCTCATCGTCACGCGCATCGGTCTGAAGCGTGATGATCAACTGCATCATCGGGTCGCCGTTGTCCCACGTCTTGAGAGCGCCGGACTTGATATCAGTCTGCTGGCGCACCTGCATGTCGGTGATGGTGCCCACCACCTTGTCGCCTTCGCGGTCAAACTTGGCGGACTTAGCGCCGCCGCCCATCAGGAAATCGTTGGGGTCTCCGTAGACTTTGTAGTTGGTCATTACTTTTCCTCCATGTAAACAGTCAGTGCTTCAGTGCCGGTGCCCGGCATTTCAAACTGTGCGATAGCGTCGGCCCACGATGCGCCCGCATCCTTGCGAAACCGAGCCAGCATCGTGTGGTCGATGCGCACCATGCCTGCGTTTGCAGCCTTGATGAGTGCGTCAATGCCGCCTGTTGATGTGACCAGTGACACAATGTCGTAAGTGGGCGTGCCCTTCCTCTCTGTAATCTTTGCTGTTGCACCAGTCTCATCGTCACGCATGAACTTCATATCGTTCAACTGCATGTGATTCTTGATGCGCTCGACAGCGTACTTCTTCGCCACCTCAAGCGGCTTCAACTCGTCGTTGATGTGCGCAACGGAAGAGATGAGCCCGAGGATTTCCCGTTCGGCCTGTGCATCCTGCGCGTTTACATACGAATCAAAGTCAGTAGTCATCGTTACTCCAGCGGAAGCATACGTGCGAGGGAATCCTGCCCCATGTGCGCAATGCTGCTAATGGCCGGGTCTTCGTCCATGTCATTGACAACGGTGCGCGCCCACTCGCTGTGACGCACCGCCATCTGCAGCCCCATCATGAATCCATTAGCAGAACCGTGCGCCTCGTCATCACTCATGCAGTGCGACTCAAAGCGAATCTTCATGAACTGATGAACAACGGCAGACACGCCGAACTGCTCGAACATAAGGCGAATGATCTGCGCGTACGAATCAGGCAACGAATCATCGTCGAGGTGTTCGGCTTCAGTCAGTGAGCCGAGCAGGGATGCGATGTCGTTCTCGATGTTGTAATCCTCGGTCATGTTAGTTGCTCCCCTTCTCAGACTTCATAGCCCAAAGCGCACCGTCGATAGTGCGCATACCTACACGCACGTTCATGCTCTGCGCAGCAGAACGAACGCGCTGGCGAGCCTGTGCCGGGTCGCCAAACTCATTTGGAACCAGCGTGGGTTCATTGAATGAAAGGTCTCGAAGCCACTTGCTCACACCAGTGCTATAAATTGAGCGATATGCAAGGAACTCTTCAGCGTTCATGTTTGCCTCCTCTAGTAGCGGAACCGAAGTATACAACGTGCAGTCGTCGTGTGTCTACCCTCCAGTGAACAGACGCACCTCCTCTTCGCACTTGTAACAACCGGGAACGGGATAAATCTTTGATGGGTTAGGCGCGTCGTGAGTGTGACCATTGCGCCTCTCCTGCTGCTCTCTCCATGCAGCGCCGTACCCCTGATATGCAGGGTCGCCGTTGAACTCACGCAGAATACCCTTGAGATGATTCATTGCTATGCTTCCTCCTCACTCTTCAGCACACCGAGCATGACAAGTTGCTCGCGCACCCATTCGTTAGCCCGACGCTCGCTCCAGTCTTCGCTCGACAGGATGCATGGCATGTAGATGTCGGCGGTGTTATCGACGTTGGTAGGCGTGCCGTATCCGTAACCACAATCACCGATGCCGATAGCGGCACGCACTTTCTTCGGTGCTTGCTCCATAATCGAGAACCCGAGGCGGCGCATGAACGCGGGATGCGCGAGTGTAAACGCAAGTGCGTCTAGTTGCAGCGGGTCGCCCGGATTCTTGATGGTGGTGTAGATGTTGATGCTGTTCTTGATCATCCTTCTTCCAGTATTCTCTGTAGCCATGATGGTGCGTACTCGCACGCGCCGACCAGTCAACTCCAGCAGGTCAGCGAGCGCAGCAACTGCAGCGCCGCGCGTGAAGTAAGTCTCGGCACCGATAGAACCAGACGCTGCCACGTTGCAGAGAATGTCAACGACAGGTGACTCCATTTCGGTGCGCTTGCGGGTGAGCATGGCATCGGGCACGCCTGCGATGTAGCGCCCGACGTTGACCATCGGGCCAGCGAACGCACGCACAGTAGCGGGTCGAGCGAACGTCTCGGCATGGTCGCGCACCACGTCGTCACGAAAGCGCATCGCCTGCTCCTCGACACGCTCACGGCCCAGCGCCCAGCCGGTGCGCGCCAACTCGACAGCGCCCTCGAACCCTGACTCGTAATCCCAGTGTTGGGTAGCGTTGTTGGTGCGAGACTGCCTTCGCTCAGGGATGCAATCGGTGTCACCTTTGAGCGCACGGTCAGCGTACTCAACGATGTCATTGAACGTGTAAACAGTAGTAGCCACGATAGCCTCCGTTACTTGGCGGCGATGCCGTTCTGCACCTTCTTGGCATCGGTCGAGGACATGCGCTCCCACAGCCGCATGTCAGCGCACGCCTTGAGCGATGCGTCTGCGCTCACGATGTACTTGCAGCCGTCGATGATTGCGCGCGTGCTAATCGGGATGCGAATGTCCATTTCCTCGGTAACACGGCGCGCGTCCAGCACCAGCGCATACCAAGCGTCGATGCGCTCCTGCTGCTTGTCGGTCGCCTGACCCTTCCACGATGCGACGATGCTGCGCTCGATGCCCTCGTCGTAGCCCCAGCGCAGGAACGAGAAGCGGTCAAGGGTAGCGCCGTCAAGTTGCGAGCGCCCGATGTAAACAGAGTCACGACCCTGCCCAACGGTGTTGGCAGCAGCGATGCAGCGGAAGTCAGCGTGCTTGTTTACACGCTCGTCTCCGAAGAACGCAAACCCATTGGCAAGCGCAGCGTTGATAGCGATGAGCGCATCGCCCGAGGCCGAGTCAATCTCGTCGATGAGCAGCACGCCGCCGTGCTTGTACGTCTCGTAGAACGCGCCCGCCTTGAACGTACCGTCCGCCGTGTTGTACCCGAGCAGGTCATACTCAGCCGTGGTAGGGCCGACAGACTTTGCACGGAAGTAACGGTAGCCGAGCGCCTCGCACGCAGTCTCGGCAGCGAGCGTCTTGCCAGTACCAGCAGGGCCGACAAGCCACACATTCAGGCCAGCGACCAGCATCTTCAGCAGTTCAGGGAACCGCTTGTGCTGCACGCCCATGTCCTTCGGCGGCTCGTTTACACGCGCGACCTCGACGCGCACCGGCGCCACGTTGCGCGCCTCGCTGCGCGCAATCTCGGCCACTTTCTCCCAGTCGATGAGCGAGGTGAGGTGCGGCTTGATCGCCTCGACGATGACAGACTCCAGCCCGGACGGAGCAGGCGCAGTCGCAGGTGTAAACACAACCTCAGCCTCAGCCACGGGAACCTCCTCTGCTGCTCGCTCCAGTGCCCGCACCATGCGCGGGCAGCCGTCACCTACTGCGTGATAGACCACGTTCGGATAGACCGAACAGGTCGCGCACTTGATTTGCTTCGCCATTACTTACTCCCCTACCAAGTGAACCCGCAGGAAGCGCAGACGTGGACAGCGTGGCGCTTGGTGTCATCACGCCCGCAGTAGCACACCGCGCAGTAGCGGTCACTCGTACCAAGTTTGGGGTTGTCGGAAACACCCATGCCCCTCGCGTAGTGACAGCGCATTTTCCTACTCCCCTCGTGCGTTACGGATGGCGGCGCGCGCCTCTGCGTACGTACCGCTGCCGATAACGTCTGCGTGCGTGTCGAGCAAGTTCTCCAACGTAACCAACAGGTCAGGCGCAGCGGCAATGATGAGCGCGTTCGCCACCTGATTGTCAGCGGACGCGATTCCTGCGATGAGGTCGGACGCTCTTGCAAACCGCGCATCGCCAGCGTAGATTCCAAGCAGCCCCGGCCCCTTAGTTGCGTAGTGCCACGGCCCCGGCGTGTAAACATTCACGGTTAGTTCTCCTCCTCGCCGTTTTCGTTGCACTTCCGAGACTTCGGAAGCATCGACTCCATGAACTTCTCGCACGTCGGGTCAGGACAGACAGGCAGCGCGCGATCAGCGTGGACGCGGGTCGTGCTTACTGCGTATCCGCAGCCGCCGTACTCCTTGTCGCAGTGGAAAGCGAGCATGCGCGTCGTCTGCTTCTTCTTGCGGGCAGCCACGGCCAGCCCGTCAGCGGACGGATAGTCACCAAGCGATGCGGCCAGCGTTGCGTACTCTGCGCGCAAGCCCTCGCCCACTGCGTGCGACTTCGGGTCGTTGACATAACCCATCAGGAAGAACGCGCGCTGGAACGTCTTGCCGTGCCCGCCCTTGCAGTCGAGGGCAGCGTGAATCAACTCGTGCCCGAGGATGCTCAGCACCTCGACCGCATCGTGAATGTCCACGCGCACGGTGATCTCGTTTACACCGTCCGCGCTGGCCGCGCGCGCCCACGTCTGCCCGCCGGTACGGGTGCGCATCCCGCCGGACGGCCAGCCGACACCGATGCGTACCTCGGGGACGGTCAGGCTTGCGCGCTCTCGGAACGGCTCACGCAGCGCATCCGCCGCCGCTTGCAGCCATTCCTCGCGTGTCTCAAAGATCTGGGTCATGTGTTGCACCTCTCTGCGTCAACCGACGCGCGCGCTGGCCGGGGAGAGGGTAGCCCGGCCAGCGCGCGCGGCGTTCGACCGCGCGCTGTTTACACCTGCTCGATGATGTGGCTGTACTCCCAGTCCGGATTTCCGGTGGCCGTGAGCGCGCCTTCGATGGTAGCGATGATGCGCGTAATGGGCTCGCGCTCAGGGAATACCAACGTGATCCAGTTGCGCGCTCCCGTACCGTCAATAAGTTCAAGATGCGCGTGCGTGCGACGACCAAGCGCGCGCGCTTGCTTGGTGATATTCCGCACCGCAGCAGCCGACGACCTATCCATTAGTACGCTCCCGCCCAGTGCCCGCACCATGCGACGGCAAGGATGACGAACGTCGTGAACCAGAATATCTGCAGGAACTCGCTCACTTTGCGCAGCATCACGCTACTCCTCACGCGCGCGCTCGGTCGCAGCCAGCCAACGATCAAGGTCGAATCGTGGGTTATCCTCGCGCAGCATATCAGCCAGCGCGGAGACGACTTCCTCGTAAGCGCACTCGATACCCTGCCGATACGCGAGTTCGCCCTCGCGGAAGTTGTCAGCGTACTGATACGCCTTGCCCACACCCTCGCGCAGCGCGCGCGCGGTCGCCTCGTAATCCTTGCGGGTCATGTAAACGCTTCCTCTCTTGCGCGCCGTGTTACTGATCCGGCGCGCGGGATGCTGGCACATGTGCGCGCGCTCCACACCGAGCCGCGCTCCACCATCCCGCGCGGCTTATCAGCCGCGCGCGCCCTTAGCGGACGGGGACGTAGGCGTTGACGCCCAACTTGACGTTCGTGCCGGGGATGCCGATGTTCCCGTGCGTGCTGGCCACCACGCGCGACTTCCCGCTAGCCGAGATACCCTCGTCACCGTCCAGCGCGAACCGGATCACGACCTCGTTACCTTCGACGGAAACCTTCACAGTAGTCACCTCTCACCATGCCGTCAGCCTAGCAGCCGACGCGCGCGCGGCATGCGAATGTAAACGCTCGCCCACCGCGCGCGGGCCGGTGCCCGCTTAGTGCGCCCGCGCGATATGCATCGTCGCCCACAGTGCAGCCGCACGTTCACTTGCAGTCCCCGCGATCTCCCCGCACGTACACCACGCGCGCCCGTGAGCGTTCCACATAGCGGAAGGAGCGACCTCTCGAATCTTTAGAGTGACCATGAGTGATTCCTCTCTTCACTACTTGCGTAGTCTAAACGATTCCATGACTTGTGTCAAGTACCCTAGTCTAGGGACTTATCAACAATCGCAATCGAGCGATCCACGACCCCTGCCCACGAACGCGCGATCTTCCTCTGGCGTGCCGCTCGCTCACGCTCGGCCTCGGTGCGCTTCACCTTGCGCGCTGCTTCGCGCGCCTCGCGCGCCTTAGCCTCGGGAGTGACGATGCGGCCGCGGTTAGCCTTGACGGGCTCGCCGTTGACATAAAGCACGCCGGGGGCTACTACGCGATCCCACACGATCCTCTTAGCGTGCGCGCGCGATGATCCCGCCCCGCGCTTAGCCTCGCGCTTCAACATCGTCCCGTGGTCGCGCGCGAGCGCCTCCCACGGACGCAATGCGCCCTCAGTAAACATAATGATCCCTCTCAGAACGGGTTAGCACAGCCGTTCTAGTCGGCGCGTAAGGTTTACACGTTACGCGCGCGGTAGAACATCCGTACTACTTTCCGAACGTCTGTTCGAACACGCGGTGCCCCTTGTAGCAGTCCCCGTAGCAGTGGTGAATGAAGACCGGGGTCTCCGTCGCGCGTCGAATTGCCTCCCATTCAGCACCGATCGCCCGTGCCCGTGCCCGCATTGCGGGAGTAATGCGGGCACGGCGGGTCGCCGCCTTGATCATCGCGTCCATTCCGGTTCCCTCTCACTCGCGGGCGGGCGGGGCACCAGCCCCATTTCCATCCCTCACCCTGTAAACGTAGTATGCCATGGAGGGGTAATACATTGCAATAGGATAATATGTCAACTTTCCCGAAATTACGAACGAATTTCGTACCGTTACGTGCACGTCAGGCCGGTTCTCGTAACGTGTAAACTGGGGAGCAGAGCGGGTTAGCGTACCTCGTACGCAAACCCGCTACCATGCCCCGCGCTTACGTGCAACTCGCACGGATGTTCTAATAGTTTGCGTCTTGCGTACGCAAAGTCGCGTGAATGTTTCACGTGAAACGTCGAACGCATGTTCCGAACGCATGTTCCGAACGGATGTTTGAAACGCATGTTCCGAACGGATGTTCTGAAGGCAGGTACCATACCCCGGTAGGGTACCCCGGCTCCGGGTGGTGGCGAATCTCTTGACGCTTTTATGTTCTAATCGCCTGTACGGTACCCCGGTAGGGTATGCCTAGAACGGGCGTTCTAAATAAGCGGAACGCCGCGCGCGGCCAGTTTACATAACGTGCCCCCTCCAAAATTTACACGATAACTTTTGCGAGAAACGGGTTACACATTGCAAGCAACATGTGACGAACTATCTGACGAACATGTGACGAACTGCTAACCTTCGTCAGTTCGCAACTGGTCTCGTAGCGCCTTGATGTCTTCGATGCTCGTCCCCTCGGGGATGACGAGGTTCACCTGCCGCATGTCAATCGTCGGGTCGCGGAACTCGGGGAACCGCTTCGCCAGCAAGTTCAATGCAGCCACGGCAGAGCCCAGCGTCTTTGGCCCACCCTCGCGGGCTTCCTTCACGATAGCAACGCACTCATTGATGATGTACTCGACCGAGCCGACGTTGCGTTCAAACGCGACCTTCTTGGCAGCGTTCATTGCTTCTTGAACTGCTGGGCGGTGCTCCATGCGGTAGGCAAGGTTGCGAACAATAATTTCGCTCGTTGCGGTTCCGCCCGCTGCCACGTAGGCATCGGTCTGGTTCAAGCCCTTCAGGCGCTGGTCTACGTACCTCTGCTGCAGTGGAGTAAGTTTTCGTTCCATAGCGTGTAAATTACCACGGTGCGAGTTTTGTGTGCTAGTCTTATGTACATGACGATGGCACTTTCCCGAGAGGCTGCTCTTGCTGCTCTTGACCAGCAGTTGTGCCGCGCCTCCTTCGTTGAGTTCCTTACCTACATCAAAGTTCGTTCAGACGACCCGTACAATCCCGGCCCTATCCCTTGGAAGGACTGGGAGTACCTTCATGAACGGGCTGCTGCTTGGGAGGCGGGGGAGTCTGAGGTCATTCTGAAGGCTCGGCAGTTGGGGATGACGTGGCTGTTTGCTGCCTACGCTAACTGGTGCGCGAGGAACGGGAAGGCTGTCGGGGCGTTCTCCGCTGGTCAGGTCGAGTCTCGGGCTATCCTCGACCGCGTGCGGTACATCGAGGAATATCTGCCGCCTCACCTCAAGGCCAACGCAGTCATCCGCTCTGACGACGCTTCCTATCCTTCAGGTGGTTCCATCCGCGTCTTCCCGTCTACGGAACACGCGGGCATCTCGTTTACATTTCAGGTTGTCGCGTTCGACGAGGCGCACTTCCACCCGTACGGGGCGCAGAACTACGCGGCGGTCAGGCCTACGCTGTCTGCCGGTGGACAGTTTCTGATGTTCTCGACGGCTGACCCGACGCTCGGCCCTAATGGTTTCTTTCATGACATGTACTGGGCTTCAGAACGTGGAGAGACGCCGTATAAGTCGGTGTTCATTCCGTGGCACGCGCGGCCCGGTCGTGACGCTGAATGGATGGCGCGGGAACGCGCAGCGTTTACGGGACTACCGGAGGAATTCGATGCTTTTTATCCCTCTACTCCAGAATCTGCGTTCGTTGCTCGGTCAGGCTTGGTATTCCCTCAGTTCTCGACTGTCCGCCATGTCAAGCCCGCTCCTACTCCTCTTGAGAACTGCCGACGAATCGTGGCGGGAGTTGACTTCGGAGGTGGCGACCCTACTGCAGTCGTCATCCTCGGACTCGACGCCAGCCAGCACATCCACCAGTACGCCGAGTTCTACAAGCGAGGAAGCGTCGGCGTAGATGAGATTGGTAACTTCCTCTCGCAGTACCGCGTCGATGCAGTCATGTGTGACCCGTCGCAACAGACCTCGATCGCCACGCTCCTCGGGACGTACAACCTCCCAGCAAGGAAGGCAGACAACCGCCGTGGTGACGGCCTCGGCCTCATGGCGTTCCTCCTCGACAACGACCGCCTGACCATCGAGCCGTCCAACGTCCATTCCATTCAAGAGTTCCCCGGCTATCGCTGGGCAAACCGTACCGACCCAAACGACAAGACACGTTATGCCACGGCCACTCCGGTCAATAACCACGCTGACGCTATGGACGCGAGGCGATACGCTATTGCCGAGTGTCTAGCCATGCTCATGCCGCGCAAGCGGATGCCAACTCGTTCTCTCTCAGGTTCCCCACTCAGCAGAAGGGCTGTTTAAATGGATGAACGCAAGCCGACGACTGGCGACCGTAGGTTCGCGTGTCAATGCGGAGGCTATTACTTTGATGGCAATACTGCTCTGGCGCACACCCTTGTGGGCCACGAAGTTGTCCTTGAGTCTTACCGCAACGGAACTTGGTACTACCACACGCAGCCCGTTGCTGACTACCTTGTGGAACTCCTTGAGCCGCGACTAGGCGGCGAGGGAATGGAAGCCTACGTCAGCCGCATCGAGGAGATGGCAGCGAAGGCTGACCGCGAGATGGCACGGCTTCCCCGTGAGTAAGCGTTACCGCTGCATCCAGTGCGGCTACCCGGTAATTGACGACAACGACCTCGCTAACGGCGTGTTGCTCACCAACAATGCCGCGACTCATTGGCGCATTTGCATTTCCCCGCGCTACTGGCCGTCATACATGCGCCTTGGCAAGCCTTTGGACAAGCCCCTTGACAAAACCAAGAAGAAGGTGCTTGACAAGCCAGAAACTGTTATGTTTACAGACAAGAGTTCCACCGAGGGGGTGGCCCCTCGCGGTTCTAGCGTTCTCCCGGAAGAGGGGTCTACTGGAACGCCAAGCCTCTCGGTGGAACTCTAACTTAGTCACAAGGCGGTTTTGATGGCTGAAGAGTCGGTATCTACAAACACCATTCAGCAGCGCATCCAGCGCCTGTTTGACGCTACCTCTGACATCAGGTTTATGATGCGAATTCGTCGCATCCTTGTCTCCCGCGATAACCAACCGGCTGACGCACAGTACACCGGCACCAACATCCCCGCGCCGTTCAACACAACGAACCTCGGGCTCCGCACGATGATTGACGCCCCTGCCGCAGCCTCACAGCACTTCGCTTCCCGCATCGCGTCAAACCTCCCTGACATCGAAGTCAGCCCCATCTCTAAGCGTTCAAACATCTCTGTCACCATCGACAAGATGGCAGGCGAGCAGGAGCGCGTTGACGCTGCTCTTTGGGAGTCGATGGGTGGTCGAGAAGAGCAGTGGAAGTGCGGCTGGGGCATGTCGCTTGGTGGCGCTGCCTACTACCTAATTCTTCCGCGCGACTCTGACTTTGGCCTTCCTGACCGCCTGTACTACGACGACCTGACTGAAGATGAGATTGCGCTGCTGCAGAAGGGCGGCAAGGCAACGCTCACCAAGGTTGATAAGCCATCTGGTGAGTTGGTGTATGCCGAGCCCGGTGATGTATGGGCGGCACGACGCAAGGAAGCCTCCGAGCGCAACGCTGTCTCTGGACGTTCGCTGTTCACGCTCCGTGCGTTTCCCCGCGACATGTGCGTGGTGGAGAAGGACAACGACGGTGTGAAGTGGGGATTCATCGTCGAGGAAGTCCCCGGCGATGCCGTTGACGCTGGCTCTGAACTCGCTCGTTCTGCTGCCAAAATGCGGGGCTACGACGGCGAGGATGCTGACCGCTTCGGTATTTTCCTAGACAAGGACGGTCGCGTCATTGGTGGCGTTTCTCAGGGCGGCCCTCCCGACTCTGACTGGAAGCGCCCTGACGTTGTGACTATCGTGCGCTACTTCGACCGCATGGAGCAGGTCTTCATGATTGCTCCTCGCGGCTCTGTTGAGTCCGCGTACGAAGTCTTCCGTGGTGAGCATGGCTGCAAGGTTGAAGGCGTTCCTGCCTGCCCGCTGGTCGAGGTTCCGTTCTTCCGCACCGACACGGCTATCCAGCGTCAGGCGTTCTCCACGCCGCTGGACAAAGTGTTTGCTTACACCCCGCTCATCAACCAGTTGCAGACGCTTCTTTCAAACGCTGCTGCGTTCGACCTGATTCCTCGCTGGGTTGTTGAACTCAAGGATGGGTCGATTCTGCGCGGCGAAGACGGCGAGCCCAAGATTGTCGAATCCGGTCAGGTGCCGGGTTTGAATCCCAACGAGGCGGCAGCATACCCCGGTACGCTGCGCCAGTTGACGATTCAGGGCGTGCGTGAGCATGGAGAAATGCTCAAGATTTACCTTGAGCAGTTGGCTGCTGCTATGCCGTCGCCTGTTACTACGGGCGCTTCCGGTACGTCTGGTGCTGCTTGGACGGCGCAGACGCTTATTCAGCAGGCTCAGGAAACGCTGCGTCAGCCGGTGGATAACCACGCCCGCGCGGTGCAGACCATCATCAAAATGTGCCACTCGTGGCTGCGTGACCTCGACGTGCCGATCTACTTCACGTCGGCTCCGGGCTACCGCAAAAACAAGCGCAGCATCCGTGGCGTCATCGAGTTTGACCCAAAAAACTTTACCGACTCCATCTACGTCACGCAGGAACTCGACACGCCCGAGGAGCGGACGGTTCGTATTCAGGTTGGCATGAACCTCTGGCAGCAGGGTGTCATCGACGACGACGTGTTCTACACGGAATACATGCGAACGCCAGACGCACGGCAGGCTGTCATCGACCGTTATGTCCAGATGATCATGGACTACGTGGTCTACGGTAAGGTGCCTGTAAACGCCAACCCGCAGGTTTTCCAGCAGTCGCTCATCCTGCAGGTTGCTGACGGTGTTCGCGGTGCTATCCACTACGAACTGCTCAACACCAGCCCCAACTACGCTCTTGCTAACGCCCGCCAGCAGGCCGAGCAGCAGCAGCAGCAGATGGCTGCTATGCAGCAAAAGCAGGCCGCTCTTCCTCCTCCCGGTCAGGGTGGTTCTACCAACATCAATGAGGGCGGCGTTGAGCCGCAGGGCTATCAGCCCAATGTTGCGTATCAGGCTGGCATCCGCCGACCCGGTATTGGCATGAACGAATCGTTGCAGGGGCAGTTGGGGCCAAAGGCTGAGTCTGGTATGGGGCTGTCCGTCCCGGCTGGTGGTACTGTTTAAATGCCTACCAGCAACAACGTCGAACTCTGGGATGAGATTCGGGATCAGGCAATGCAGAAGTGCCTTGACCTGTCTCGTGAACTTATCGAAGCATCGCTCACGCCTGACGGCATGGCGTACGGCGACCAAGAAATCTCACGAGGCCAGCGCATCTTGCGTTTTCAAATGGACGCAGCAAGCGGGGCAATCGACATCCTTCGTTACCAAAGCCCTCGCATTTACGAGGATTATGTGAACCAGTACCTTAGAGACATTCAGGAGTCGCCGCTGGTTCAGCGGCTCATGCAGCAGCCGATGGGCGGTGAACTCTAATGAGTTGGTGGGACGAACTTCTAAAGACTTGGAATTTGGGAAGTACCGGGGTTCAGCCGAGCACAATTGGCGAGTCGCCATCTGATTTTGGGTACGTTGCCCCAAGTCAGCCAGCGCCTGTTGTTACAAATCAAACAAAGCCATTTGACGTTCAAAACTTTTACACCACTGGAACTGATGACGACCGTAGAAATTTCTTTAAAAATCTTGGACTTACTTACGGTGGCGGTGAAGCAGGTACCGCTGTTTGGCTTGATCCAAATGGAAACAGGATTCCCGAATCGGTAATTGTTTCGGCGATTCAAGAAGGTACTTTTAAGGGAATTTCACCCGCTAAAACTACTAGCACTGGAAGCAGTGTTCCTGCATACATTTATCAGGCTCAAGCACAGAACTATCTTGCGTCTGCAGAACTTGCTCGTGCCCAACTTGCTGACATTCCACTTGCGCGTCAGCAGGCAACGAATACTTTTATTGCTGCTGAAGCAGCGCGCAAATTTGGCCAAGCAGCACAGACAATTGGTCTTCAAACGCAAAACCGTGAACTTGCACAGCGCGGCATGGGCTTGGCGTTTGACCAGAGTAATGTTGCTGCTCAGGCAGCAAACCGCATTACTGAACTAGATCTTCAGCAGAAAAACCTGCAGACGCAGGTTGACCTTTCTACTGCTAATGCAAACGCCGCTGCCCTGAATGCAACAAGCCAGTTCAACGCCCAGATGGGCTTCAACGTTGAACAGGCTAATGTAAACGCACGCCTGCGAAAGCAGGAGCAGTTGCAGTCTCTTGCTCGTGATGTTTCTGAGGCTGCTAAGTCGCCCGGAGACTACGGCAAGTTGGCCGCTCTTACTCTTGCTAACGCTGGCTGGGGTCAGGAGAACACGGCTATTGGTCGCGGTGAAGACATCCGCACCACTGAGTCGCTTGCTCCTACCGAAAGCCTGCTTCGTACTCGCAGAGACGTGATGGCGTCTCCTGATAATCCATTTAGTTACAACCCTATTAGTGCATCTCTCATTACTGCGCCAATAGTTGCTGCTGTGAATCGTGGAAACTTTGTTATCCCGCAGCCAACTATTACCCAACAGACTGTTCAGAAGGACAAGGCTGCTGGAGAAGCGGCGCTTCTTGGTCTTCCCGGCCAGTGGTCTACGTCTAATGCCGTATCAGCACTACAAGGTGGCGCATCATCTGGTGATGTAAACGCAGCACTGAACGCTGCCATTGCTGCACAGACTGGCGCTCCTACTGGCTATCAGGGCGAAGGCGCTGCGCCTGCAGCCCCTGCCGCTCCTGCCGCAGCAGCAGAAGGCGGCGTTGTCCCGCGTTACGAAGATGGTGGTGTAAACATGCAAGACCCGATGCAGGCATATCAGTCTGGCGGGGCCAATGCTCTTTACAACGCTCTTCGTTCTGCTGGTTCATCTGAGCAGCAGGCTGCTGACTTTGTAAACACTGTCATGCGTAGTGATGCTGCTCTTCAGCAGAACACGCAGGCTGTACAGCAGGCTCAGGCAATGCAGCAGTCTCAGGCTCCTATGCCTCAGCGTCCTGCATACATGCCAATGACTGATGCTGGCAATGACACTGAGGCGCAGTTGCTTCGCCTTGGAATGTTAAACCCGTACATTGGTGGTGGCTACGGTACTGGCGGCACGTACGGTCAGGAAGACGCCATGCCTGCTGCTGCAGGCTGGTCTCCGCAAATCTTTCAGCAAGCGCAGCAGATGCCTGAGCAGTCTTCTGCCAATTTGAACTTCCTTCAGGATTACATTGCGCGACTGCGTGGAGCGGCCCGGAAGGATTACGGTTACTCACAGGAATCTAACCCAGATACAGACCCAATTAATTCTTTGATTAACAGTCTGTTTAACCAAGAATCCATTAACGGGAATCCATTCGAAGCATATCTTGGGAGGCTTCGAAGGGCGGCCCGGAAGAATTACGCCACTGGTGGCGTATCAAATGGCGCTTACATCTCTGGTGAACGTGGCCCAGAACTCAACATCCCGCTTGGCGATAAGACGATTATCCTCAACCAGAAGCAGATGAAGGCCGCTGGTATTGACCTCAAGAAGTTGATGTCTGACAGCGTGAGGCCTAAGCAGTTTGCCGAGGGCGGTGTGTTTGACCAAGGCTGGGGAAACGTCACTGACCCTGACCGCACAATGTCAATGCAGTTCCTGAGCGATGCACTGGCTAAGGCTCGCGCTGGGACTCCGTGGCAAACTGGCGCTCTTCCTTCGCCTGTTTACGCATCTAGCCCCGGCATGAGCCCAATTGTCTCGCAGACTCTTGGTTCTCTTACCGCTATGGCTCAAGGCATCCCTGCTGAATACTTCCAAGAACTTGCCGCTAAGTACCGGCCTAATGCTATGCGTGAATCTATTACGCAAAGGAGCGCGTAATGCCGCTGAAGAAGGGTTCGAGTCAGAAGGTCATCTCGTCTAATATCAAGACTGAGATGAAGGCTGGTAAGCCGCAGAAGCAGGCAATTGCCATTGCCATGCGGTCTGCTGGTAAGTCCAAGAAGGGAATGAAGTAATGGCTGACGCGTGCAACAACTGCGGTTGTGAGCCTTGTTGCTGCGGCCCGAAGGGGCCGATCTACGCTGACTATTCGATGCCGAAGGTCAACGTGGTCAAGCCAAAGGGCTCCAAGTCTTCGAACACGGTGAAGTAGGGTGGCCTCTCCCGCTTGGCAGCGCAAGGAGGGTAAGAACCCTGCTGGTGGCCTGAATGAAAAGGGTCGCGCGTCTGCTCGTGCCGAGGGGATGAACCTCAAGGCACCAGTGAAGTCGGGCGACAACCCGCGCAGAGCCTCGTTTCTTGCCCGCATGGGCAACATGCCGGGGCCGGAGCGCAAGCCAAACGGGGAGCCAACTCGGTTGCTTCTTTCCTTGCAGGCTTGGGGGGCTTCCTCCAAGGCTGATGCTAAGGCAAAGGCAAAGGCAATCTCGGCCCGCAACAAAGGAAAGAAGTAAATGACTCTCGTTCTTCCTAACGTCGGTGAGACGTTCCTGCTGAACCTGATGACCAACAACGCCAGCACGCAGAACCTCACGCTGCGCCTGTACTCGAACAACTACACCCCGGTTGAAGGCTCGACGTATTCGTCCTTCACTGAGGCTACGTTCACTGGGTATTCGGCTTCGGCACTGACCGCTGGCTCGTGGACGATTGCCGCTGGTGACCCGTCTACTGCGGATTATCCGCAGGTGACGTTTACGTCTACCGCTGGTTCCCAGAACCAGAACATCTACGGCTACTACGTTACCCGAGCCACTGGCCCCGAGGTCGTGTTTGCCGAACTGTTTACCGACGGCCCTTACAACATCGCTAACAACGGTGACGCTATCAAGATTACGCTGAACTTCACGATGGCCTAGCCGCAGTAGCGGGGTAAGTACATGGCCCAGACTCTATTTGGTTCTGCCTATTTCGGCACGGACTACTTTGGGTCTGGGCCTAATACTTTTACGTATTCAGGCTCTGGTGGTGCCACGGCTGGCGGCGCTGCCGTTACTCAGAAGATTGTTGTTTACACCTACAGCGGCTCAGGTGGAGCGACTGCTGGAGGTGCCGCTACAACCGAGTTCAATAAGTCGTACCAGTACGTTGGTAGCGGTGGGGCCACTGCCGGTGGTGCCGCCGTCACGCTGTTCGTGGACATCCACGAGTACGACGGTTCCGGTGGCGCAACTGCAGGCGGTGCAGCCACTACCTCGGTTCTTCACATCTATGCCTACGACGGTTCTGGCGGCGCTACAGCAGGTGGTGCCGCAGACACCGTATACAACAAGACGTTCATCTATATTGGCTCTGGTGGGGCCGATGCAGGTGGTTCTGCAACTACTTCGATTGAGCATGTTTACACGTACGTTGGCGCTGGAGGCGCTACTGCCGGTGGCGCAGCGGAGACGTTGTTTGTTCACATTTACGCATACACAGGCAGCGGTGGTGCTACCGCAGGAGGCGCTGCTACCACCAGTGTCCTGCACGTTAATTCGTACGTTGGCTCTGGTGGGGCAACGGCAAGCGGTGCCGCAGATGTACTCCACATCAAGGTTTACGTCGGCTTTGGCGGTGGCACGGCAGGTGGGTCTGCGGTCGTTGTCTGGGAACCTGCCGCCCCCGGCGAGGTCATCGTGTACGACGTGGCCTCTGGCGGTACACTAACCCTGATGGACTACGCTCCGTCGGTCAATATGTACGACATGGCGGTGAGCGGAACGGCGGTACTGGTAAATGTCTAACTACACGGTCGGCACGATGGTGCGTTTGAACGGCTCGTTCCGCACTGTCTACGGTGCCCTTGATGACCCGGCCACGGTGACGTTTGAGATTCAGGTTCCCAGTGGAACCATTACGACGTACACATATGGCGTTGACAATGAACTCATTCGGGAGTCCGAAGGCAACTACTACGTTGACTGGACTACCGCTGAGGAAGGTACGTACACGTACCGCTTTTCAAGTGTTGGAACCGTGACCGCTGCCAATGAAGGCACGTTTACCGTTCCTAGTTCACCGTTTGTCTAGGAGGTTTGACATGGCCGGTTACGGTATGAAGAAGATGTCTGAGGGTGGCATGACTGGCCGCCCGAAAACTATGGGCGCTGCCATGAAGAAGGTCGAGAAGTCCGCCGCTGACCGCCGCCTCGACAAGAAGGCTGGCGTCAAGGAGGGTTCGGCCAAGGACATCCGCGCTGACAAGATGCAGGCCAAGAACCTGATGGCTGGTAAGCCGCAGGTCAACGGTGGCGTCAAGGCTGCTTACGGCATCAAGAAGATGATGCACGGCGGCACGATGAAGCGTGGCAAGTAAGCCCCAGAAGAGCAAGGTCAACGCCTCTGGCAATTACACAAAGCCAGAGATGCGTAAGACCCTCTTCAACAAAATCAAGGGTCAGGCCGTTCAAGGCACCAAGGCTGGTCAGTGGTCTGCTCGCAAGGCACAACTTCTGGCTAAGGAATACAAGGCCAAGGGCGGCGGATACAAGGACTAATGAAGCAGCCTCAGCGTTCCCTCAAGGCGTGGACAGAACAGAAGTGGCGTACCAAGTCAGGTAAGCCATCTTCCAAGACTGGCGAACGCTACTTGCCTGAGGCTGCAATTAAAGCCCTGTCGCCCGCTGAGTACGCTGCTACAACTCGTGCAAAGCGGGCAGGCACGGCAAAAGGCGAGCAGTTTGTACGCCAGCCTAAGGATGTTGCCAACAAGGTTAGGCAGTACAGGAACAAGGGCAAGTAATGGCTGGCTTTGGGGAACCGTTCGACTGGACGCAACGCCGTCAGCAGGATGCCGTTGATTATTTCCCGACGCTCGAATACGTCGAGCCAGACGACAACATGGAAGTTGATATGTCCATGCTTGAGTCTGGAGAAGTTCCGTCTGCGTTCTCGCAGTCGGCCATGAGCCTTGCTTCATTTGGCGCACAGACCCGTGCACCGCAGAGGCAAGAGCAGCAGCAATCAAGCGGCGGATTCCTTGGCGGCTTGTTTAATTTTATTAGCGAAGTTGACAAGCCAATTTCACAGCGGCTTGGGTTTAAGGCTGAAGGTCAAGGCGCACTGTCTTCTATTGAAAACATTGCAATGGAAGAAGCGACGCGACCCTCTAACATTCTTCTTGCTGTTGGAGGTTTACTGACTGGCGGTCTTTCTACTGGCGCTGCTGGCGCACGTATTGCAGCAGGTGCAGCGGCACGAGGCGTTGCCCGCAACGTCATCACTGGGATTGGCGCTCGCGCCGCAGCGGGTGGCGCTGAAAACGCACTTGACTATTTTGGTGTTGAAAATCCGGTAGCGCGTCAGGCTGCACAGTTGGGTGCTGGTATTGCCGGAGGCGGTATTACTGGCCTCGGTATGAGTGGTTTAAACGCTTGGCAAAATGCAGCAAAAGCCGGGATGCTTTCCGCCAATGAAGGCATTGATGCGGCTGCGCGATCATCTCTTGCTGCACAACAGGCTCGTCAGGCTGCAGCAGAAGTCAAGTATCCGCTTACTCGTTACGGCTATCTTATGGGTGGCGGCGAGAAGTTTGGCCCAGAAGATATTCTGGGCGGTATCAACCGCAGTGAACTTCCCAACTTCTCTGAACTGCCTGAAGTGATGCGCCCTGCTGCAACAAGAACATTCCCGTCTAATGTAGTTGGCGGCAGAGTTGTTCCCCCTGCTGGCGGTGCTGGTGGTGCTATCCCTCCAACTGGAGGTATTGGCGGTGCGGCTGCTGCTGGCGGAGGTAGCGGTAGGAGCGGTGGCATCCCGCCTGCCCCTCCCATCAATCCGCCGCCTCCTTCAAACATGCCGGGTGCCGCAGGTCAGGCTGCTCAGGCAAGCGCCGCTACTGCTTGGAACAATGCGTCTCTTGGCGAAAAGATAAACGCTTTCCTGTCTATCCCGATGTTCCTGAAGTCTAACTACGACTTGTCGGCTGTTGGCAGGCAGTTGGCTCCTGTTATCGCTGCGCATCCCAAGATGATTGCTCCAGTAATGAAGGCGCAGTTTGAATCACTGGGCAGTGAGGCAGGATACCTAGCGCATCAGGCTTCCCTTCTGAACGACCCCATGAAAATTCTTCATGACTTTATGGGGATTGAATACAACGACCTTACTAAGAATCGTGCGCAGCAATTGGGCAGTTACCTTACGTCCAATTTGCTTGGCTGGATGCCGGGTTCACAAGCGTTTGAACGCGCCTACACATCTGCAATCAATGAGTCGCGCCGCACTCTTGCTAACAAACTTATCGAAGAATTTATTAGCAGCAATTCACTGGGCGGAGGTGAAGAACTCAAGCGTATTGGCGCGCTTGTAAACGCTGCTACTGGTCAAGGAAAACTTCCTGCATTCCTTAGCGAAAACAAGTTCCTTGGACAGCAACTGTTCTGGGCACCTCGACTTCTTGCCGGTCGTCTTCAGGTTCCTTACGAAGCAATTTTTGGAGAAGGTATTGCACGCAAGGAAGCCGCTAAGCAAATGCTTAGTTTCGTCGGAATTAACTCTGCGCTTCTTGGGACTATGGCAAAACTTGGTGTTGCAGATGTTGAACTTGACCCGAGGTCTTCTGACTTTGGTCAGTTGGTTATTGATGGGCGCAGGTACGACCCTTGGGCCGGCTACCGCCCCATTGCGAATCTAGCCTTCAGGCTCGGTGCAAACGCCGCTACTGGTGTTGGTCAGTCTCTGGGATACGAGGTTGATATTCCTGCAATGAAGGGAATCAAGACCTCAGAAGGCGAGGCGGGCACATACACCGCTGATTCACTTGACATTATTGCAAAGTTCCTTCGCAATAAGATGGCCCCAATTCCCGCTGAGGTTGTCAACCAGTTAACAGGCAAAGATGTAGTTGGGGATCGTATTTCAACTTCTCCCGGTAGCAATGCTGGGCACGCAGCAATTGCCTTGCTTGCACCTCTGTTTCTTGAGCAACTTGCTCAGGAGTCTATCTACAAGTATGGAGAAGGCGGATCCGGGGAAGTTCTTAAGGCTGCTGCTGCCAATGTTCCGTATGCGTTTGGTGTTGGTGGTCAGTACTACATCCCAAGGCCCGGCGAGATGGCCGCAATGGGCAAGTACGACCAACTTGATCCAGATCAGAAACTTGATGCCATTCGTTCAATGTCGTGGCAGCGGGTGAAGGACGTTGCAGGGTCAGACGCAAAGTCATTTGCATCTTGGCAGCAGGCGGCTAAGAAAGAATACGTTAAGTATTTTATTGAGAATGGAGTTGACCCGGTTATTGCTGACAAGCGAGCCCAGTCAATGATTGACAGATCTCCTGTTTCAAGGATGTTTGAACGCTTCTCTACGTACTACGAGAACCAGTGGATTCGTGAAAATCCTGAACTCGCTCGTTCAATCATTACTAAGGACATGAACCTTCCGTACAACCAGCGTCGCCTGTCTATCACCAAGAAGCAGGCGAACCTACTTTCTGCCGTTTCTCCGCAGGAATAACTTGACAACAAGAATGCCTGCGGTGGAAACTTATTGTGTCTAGACTGCTTGTGTAAACAAGCAGGGATGGAGAGGAAGAAGTCTGATGGTCATGCCGGTTGGAACTTCGGATCAGCGGCGCGGTCTGTTCGATGATCTGGAAGACGAACTCATTGAGGATCAGAGTGTGGATGAAACCACTCCTGTACCCTCGGGCGAGTCTGAGTCTTCAGTACCTGAGACTGAATCCGTCCCTGTACCTGAAACCAGTCCGAGTCTGGACATCAACACTCCAGAGGGTGTGGCTAAGGCCGCTGAGCAGTCTGAAGCCCTGCGCAACTACTTGGAGAAGGTTCGTCTCGATACGGCCAATATCGAACGACAGCGTTTCCAGAAGCAGATGCAGCAGGAACAGGGCGCTGCCGACCGTGCCGCCGCCTACCATCAATCCGTCATTGACAGGCTCATTGCTGGCGAAGACCCGAACGCAATCAAGAGGGAAATCCCTCTCTACGTTACGGCCAACGAAGGCTGGGTTCGTGCCAACTTCGTGAAGGAGTACATCGAGAACTCGATGGCAACGGTCAGCGAGGAGAATCGTAGGCATCTTGAAGAACTTGCCTCCGAGGTGAACTCGCCCGAGTCGTTCCAGCGGTTTGCCGAGCGTGCCTTCCGATACGCGGTCGAAGACAGCAACAGCAAGTACCTTGCCAATCTCGACTTTGACAACCTCAAGGAACACCCCCGCTTCGGAGACTGGCTTACCAGTCAGGTCAAGGCAAAGATGGAGGAAGAGATGTCGGCTCAGAAGACGCAGGCATCTGCCCGCCCCAATGCCCCGAAGGTTCCAAGCGGCGCTGCTGTCGCCGGGGACATTAACGTTGAACAGTACCTGTCTATGGACGAATCCGCACGTCAGCGTTACCTGACCAACCTCACCGAAGAGCAGGAAGACGCGCTGATGACGGCTCTCTACGAGTCGGCTCGCGGAGTTAGTTCTTAGCGGGTGCTAAGAAAGGAACCATAAGCGATGGCGCTCTACCCGAGTACCGTCCAGTCTGCTATTCCGCAGTTGTGGGCTCGCCGCCTGCAGGTTGCGCTCCGCAAGATTCTTGTTTACGCGGACGTTTGCAACCGCAATTACGAGGGCGAGATCAAGGAGATTGGTGACAGCGTTCGCATCCAGACGGTTGCTGACGTTGCCATCGGTGACTACACCCGCAACACGGCCATCACGTCGCAGACGCTGACGACGACGGACATTGTGCTTGTTCTGGATCAGGGCAAGACGTTCAACTTCAAGTGGGACGACGTTGATGACGTGCAGTCGGTCAAGGGCATCATGGCTGAGGCCATGTCCCGTGCCGCGTACCTCCTCCGCAACGAGGTGGACACGTACATCGCCTCGACCCTGAAGGACGGCGTTTCGACTTCGAACCCGGACAACACGCTGGATGCCGCCACGGTTGGCACCGGCCCCGGCGACGACGACGCGTTTGAACTGCTGGTCAATCTGGCCGTCAAGTTGAACGAGTCGAACGTCCCGGAGGAGGGCCGCTGGGCCGTCGTTCCGCCTTGGTACGCCGGTGTGCTGCTCAAGGATCCGCGTCGGTCTTCGTTTGGTACGAACCAGAACCTCGCGGCATACGCTGATGGGTTCATGGGTGTGGATCAGGTTTCTGGTCTGCGCGTGTACCGCTCGAACAACGTCCCGGAGACTAGTGGTGCCTACACGGTTATCGCTGGCTACGACGACGCTGCGACCTTCGCCAACCAGATTTCGAAGTTCGACACTCGGCCTGCCCCGGACGGGTTCTTCAACTACAACATGGGCCTGATGATCTATGGTGCGAAGGTTACCCGCCCGTACGGGCTTGCTTCCGTCGCGGCTACGCAGGCTTAAGAAAGGATAAGGAGTAACAACAATGGCTGACACTGCTGTTGCCGTTACGGACATGTCCTTCAGCAACGGTACGGCCTCGTCGGGCGACTTCTCGTCCGGTTCGGTCGGCACGTCCGTTTCTGCGGGCAACGTCGCCGTTATCACCGCTCCGGCTGGTGACACCGGCAATCTCGTGTTTACGTTCTACAACGCCGCGGGTGGCGCGACTGCTACGTTCGTCGCTGGTGACGAGCCGCCGTCGGAGAACTCGGGCATTGGTAACGCCACGGCCATCACGCTGACGGCTGACAAGCCGTACTTCGTGGTGGTTCCGGCTGGCCGTTACGTTCAGGACAACGGCACGATTCGCATCAACATCGCCACCAACACGACTATCGTGGGTTGCTACCGCCGCCCGCTTGGTAACTAAGGGGGAAAGTCGTGTCCGGTATTCCGGTCTACGTCCCCGGCATTACTAACAATGGTTGGATTGCTGGCCCGAGCGCGAGCGACCCGTACACCACCACGGATGACGTGGCGGGGTTCGGTTTCTACTCCGAGTCGGTCGATGGCAAGAACAACCTTGGCGTTGGTGTTTACTCGGAGTCGCATGTCAGCGGTACTGGCACGGGCCACACCTACGGCGGCGGCTACTGGATTAACCTTGACGCGGGTTACACTGGGCCGAGCGGGTACATCCTGTCGGCTCAGGACAACGGCATCTACGGTGACGCGGAGACTTCCCTTTCCGGCGTGGAGGTCGTGTTCGGCCTCCGCATGGAAGGTATCGTCTCGCAGACCCCGGCGTCGTTCTACCCGTTCTCGGTGAACACCAACAACCGGGCTGTCACTGCGCTGTTCGAGGGTGCTTCGACTCCCTCGGTGGGCTACCAGAGCAACGCTGGCACGACCTCCAACAAGATTGGTGACGTGCCGCTGTTCCATTCTCAGGGCACTACCGGGTACGTCCGCATCTACGACGCGCGCGGCTAGGTAATTAGTGAGGGGTTGCTGGAGTGCTAACGAAGGCTGACATCGAGGCCCAACTGCGAACGCTGGCTGAGAACCAGCGGGATCAGGAAGCGGGTCTGCTCAAGATGCGCGGCGCTCAGATTGCACTCCAGCAACTCCTTGCTCTCATCGACTCTCGGGAAAACCCGCCCGAGGAGGTTGCTGCAGAGTAAACGTCTGTGTGACATAATCAGCAAAGACGACCAGCGGGCCGAGCCCGCCCCATAGAAAGGATGGTCGCAACATGACTGTTTCGACTGTTGCCTTCAGTACTGCACAGAACACCAATAACGTCCTATCTGGTGTGGCTACTATCGACAGCGGTGGTGACGAGACGCAGCAGATTCCCTGCGGTGGCCGTGCGGTTGTCCGTATTGGCGTTCCCACCATCACCAACGCCAAGATTAGTTTCAACGTGGTGCCGTACCCCGGCGCTACCGCTCGTGCTGTTCACGACCTTACCAACACTAAGTTCGAGATTAACCAAGGCACTGGCAATGCAACTTTTGTTGTGCCGTACCTGTCTGGTTGCTACTCGTTCAGCATCGTTACCTCTGCAAGTCAGGGTGCTGCCCGAGAGTTTCAGGTGCAGTGTGTTGGTTCCAACCCGTCTTCGGTGGCTGTCTAACCTAAAGGACTAAGCCTGATGGCTACCAGCATTAAGACCGTCTACGAGCGGGCGGCTCGCAAGATGGGCAGCATCACTGGCAAGGTTGGCGGCCCGACATCTACCAACGTCGTGCTGAAGTCCCTTGTTGGCACGACCGGCGACAACGCGCAGTACGCTGGCGACCTGCTCTGGTTCCTCGACTCTGACGCAGGTTCGCGCGAGCGTATCGTCACCCAGTGGATTGACGGCTCTGGTGTCGCCATCTTTGCCCCGCTGTCTGACCTGCCTGTTGCAGACTCCACGTTCATCCTCAGCCCGCGTGAGAACTACACGCTTGGTGAGATGGACGAGGCGTTCTACAAGGCGTGCCGCGACACATGGCGGACGTACCGCATGGTCGTCCCTGTCACCCCGAACTTCCGCTATCAGGTGCTGAACAACCTGTCGTGGCTGGAAGGTGCTGGTCGTGTAGACGCGGTGTTCCGTTCAGACTCCCCGCTCATGCTGCACAACGAGGACTTCTCGCTGTGGCAGGACGGCCCGAACGATGCCCCTGACTCCTACTCCCTTGAGGGTGACGGCACCGTTACTCGTGTCTCTGGTGGTGTACGCAGCCTCTACGCGGCGCGAGTTACCTCCACAAGCGGGACGGTCAGGCTGGTGCAGGGCATCCCCGCCAGCCTGAGCCAGTGGATTACCCGGCGTACCTTCCCGGTTTACATCCCCATCCGTGCTGCTGCTTGGGCCTCTACCGGCGACTCCAGCAAGGTTCGGGTGTTCATCCGCTACACCGACAACGGCGCGACGAACTACGTTTACACGGCGTACTTCGACGCGCTGAACCGTCCTGTGTTCAACAACGTGAACCTCACCCCGACTGCATCTATGGATGACTTCGAGTGGGGCATCGAGGTTGAGGACGGCGCGACTGTCGATGTGTCGTTCGCTGGCCTGATGCAGAACACGCTGGACTTTAACGGCGCGTATCAGATTAAGGACGCTGGCTCCCAGTTCTACAAGGAGTATCAGGTCAACGACGTGGTGCGGAACGTCGGCGGTCAGCCGATGATTGAGTACATGAACTACCCGGCTACGTGGGGCCAGTCCATCATTTACACGCGCCGCCAGTTCCCGTACTACGACCCTTACGCTGACAACGTAGAAGACCAGTATGCCGAGATTCTTGAAGCCGGGATGCTGGTGTATCTGCTGCAGGCTCAGAAGCCTAATCAGGACAGGTCGCGCCTCGACCGTGTGCTGGCTGAAATGACAAGCATCTGGAACCGCAGGAACACGAACCAACTTGACCTGCCCGTTCCGCGTCCGCCTGTTCAGGCGATTATCGGAGGTATCTAGTGACTATCACTTGGCAGGCCGAGGACACGGTTGAGCCCATTGCTGATACTACCATTGAGGGTATCGCCAACTTTGCTACGTACGGTGTCACCATTGGTTGCGCCCTGACGTACTCCGCTGCAAACCTTAATGTTACTGTTGCGGCTGGCACTGTCCGCCACAACGGAACTCAGGTTACGGTTGCTGGCAACACCGTCACGCTTGTTGCTGACACGACTAACCCTCGATGGACGTGGATTGGCGTGCCGTCTAATGGTACTGCCGCAATCGTCAGCGGTACTGCAGCGGCTACTCCTACCGTCCCTGAGATTGGCGACTACGTTCCGCTGGCTCTGGTCTACGTGCAGGCAAACCTTGCCATCGCCAACAACGCCACGTACAAGTTGGACAAGCGTGTTTTTACTGGGCCTAACGTTCAAACGTTTACAGGTAGCGGCACTTGGACAAAGCCTCCGTACGGCACGGTAACCGTTGTTCAAGCGTGGGGTGGTGGCGGCGGCGGCGCTGGTGGCATTGGCGGTGCCGCTGGTTCTCTTCGTCCCGGTGGCGCTGGCGGAGGTGGCGGCGTTTTTATTGAAAGAACTTTCCTTACTGCAAATCTTGGTTCTACCGAATCTATTACTGTTGGTGCAGGTGGTTCGGTGGGAACCGGTACAACTTCCAGCACCACTGGTAACGCCGGTGGTAATGGTGGGTCTACTTCATTTGGGTCATGGGCTGTTGCATACGGTGGTGCAGGTGGCGGCGCTTCAACTGCCGCAAGTTCTGCACGTGGTGGTGGTGGTGCAAGTTCTGCTCAGGTTGGTCAGTCGACATCTGGTGGTGGGCCTACTACTTCTTCAGGTGCTTCAATGGGTGAGGGTGGAGCGCCCGGAGGTAATGGCCTTTCAAATGGTTCTCCTTCAGAACGCGGTGGTGCTGGTGGCGGTGGTTCTCCTAACAGTGACACAGGTTTGGGTTCTGCTAAGGGAGGCTCGGCAACACTTGGCGGTTCAGGTGGTGGTGGCGGAGCAATTATCGATACCGGTAACGTTGAAAACGCTGGCGGCGCTGGCGGCGCAGCGGGCGCGTATCCTAATGGTGGCGGTGGTGCAGGTGGTGCTGTTAATGGTGGCGCTGGTACTGCTGGAACAACAGGAGTAGGAACGGTGCATGGTGGTTTTGGTGGTGGTGGAGGCGGTTCACAGGATTCAGGAACTGGTGGCGCTGGCGGCGCTGGCGGCGCAGCGGGTGGTGGAGGCGGAGGCGGTGGTGGTGGTACTTCTACCGGCGGCGCTGGTGGCATTGGCGGTGCCGGTTACTGCATTGTAGTTACTTATTAAGGATCTATTTATGAACAACTACGCTGTTGTTGATTCAAATGGAAACGTCATCAACACTTGCGTTTGGGATGGAGTTTCCCTTTGGTCGCCACCCGAGGGAACCACCGCTGTTCTTTGCGACGATGAACCAAACGCAGAAATTGGTGGTACGTACATCAATGGCGTGTTTGCACGCGCTGTTGTTGAGGTTCCCGTAGCGGAGCCTGACCCCAGTCTTGTGGGGAAAATTGCTGCGTTGCAGGCGCAACTTTTTGAACTGGCATCTCAGATTTCTTCGTAAGGAATAGCAAATGCCCGGTGGTTCCGACCGTTTCCTGTCGGTGTTCCTCCCCGGAAACATCGTTACACCGGGCGAGCCAAGCACGCTGCAGTTTGCCATCGTTGACGACGCGCAGATTGAAGGCGGCAAACGGGCGATTGTCCGTAACTACCGAGATGCCAACGCTTCTGACGCTGGCCGTATTCGCCGTGTGCAGTGGGAGATCTGGGGGCCAATCGGCGCTTCTCTTGAGTCTACTGCTGGACGGCTTGGCACTGACTTCTGTCGCAACCTTGAGACGCGCTGGGAACGCCGCTTGCTATCTTCTGGCAAGCAGATCGAAGTGGAACTCGACAACGACGACCCGGTAGGAACGCCGTCGTACTTTGGCGATTCCAACTTTGGCGACAACTACTTCTACTCCGGGCCGCAACTCGTTCAGGGCCAAGATGTTGTTGTGTTTGATGAGCAGGAGGGCTACCTGTTTGTCAGTCGTGGTTCGCTGACTACGCAGGTCAGGCTTGACGACTTTTCGATTGTTCAAACAAAGCAGCACAACGCTGACGTACTGGACGCTGCACTCTGGCGCGGCAAGGGGCGGCTCGCAATGGGCCGCTACCAGCCGATGCAGACGCGCGACTACGTTGACGCCGTGGGCTCCACTTACATCGACACCGTTGCCATCTCCCCTACGCAGGACGTGTACGCGCAGGCGGTGAAGCGCGGCTCTGACCGAGCGTGGTACATCGACGCCGACCCCGGCAGCACCACGTTTAACTTCGCTGGTTACAGCCTCGACTCGTTTGAGACGCTGGCGGCGCCGTTCCAAGTGGGCGACCCCGACATCAACACGACGGGCATTGGGCCGTTTGGCCCGTTTACGATGTTCGGTGCCGAGGACAATTTGTATTCATTCACTGACCAAGGCAAGCCAGTCCCACTTTCTCGCGCATTGCTCAGTCACTTCTCTGACCACAATGGTATGCAGTGGGCCGACCCCGGCTGGGGCTGGAACTACGCGATGACGAGCATTGGCTTGCGTGCGCTGCAGCCCGGCATCGACAACCCGGTGGGACTGGGCGAACGGATGCGTGGCTTCACTGGTCACGACGGGATCCCGCACGCAATCTGGGCTGAGCGCGGTGAACTTTGGGTGGTGTACGCCACGACCAACGGGGAACTCTACGGCTACCGTGGGGCGTTCGGCCCGGAGACGGCGAACACTGGGCAGCCGCTGTGGTTCCCGTGGTTCTACGAAGCCTCGTCTACCTGTGGCGCGCTGTTCTCCTCGGTGCGTGGCCTTGATGACCCGCTGCGCCACTTCCGCATGTTCCGTGGCAACGGCACCAACATGAAGTACATGCAGGCAGCGTCGGACGGACGCGATGACCTGTGTGGCGAACACTACTTCTACAGCACCGAAGGCGGCGACTGGTACGGGACGACGCTTGACCGCGACCCCAACCTGCTGAAGACGCTGCGCCTGTTGCGCTTCCGTACCCGCAATGTAAACGCGGGGTCGTCGTGGCAGGTGGGCATGGCGTTCAACCCGCCGCCTGCGTTTGGCGCTGACGCTGACTACGTGGACATTGGCAACCTCATCACGAGCGATGGGGCGCACACCATTAAGCCGATTCAGGGAAACATCCCGCTCACCAACATCTCGGGCTACTCAATGAAGCCTCGATTTACACAGGTGGCCGGGGCGGTGGACGCTGAGGACAACCCGCCCGAGGTGTACGGCACGCTCGAAGCGGAGTATGACGAGCGCCCCGAGCAGATCGAGGAGGTCAGTGTCGTCGTCAACATGACCGGCACCTCCTACTCCAACAACTACATCTGGGACACGCTGCGCGAACTGCTTGGCTCTACGGTCAACGGCCCGTTCCAGATTCAGTTGCCCGACGACCTCCCGCCTGTGGTCACGAAGAACTCTATTGGTGGCAAGAAATGGGCCATGCTGTCGAGCGTGGATAAGCGGCAAGACCTCAAGGATCCCAGCATCGAGGGCGTGGCGCTGACGTTCCAGATCTGGCCGCAGGGAGACACCATCTAATGTCTGAGGAAGCAGCGTTCCGTACTGAGGAAGCAGCGTTCCGTACTGCTGACTACGTGGGTGCGCTGCGTCGTGCCATGAGTCAGGCGCCGACCGGCAGGCAGATGACTATTGACGGTACGTTCGTCGTGTCTGTTTACACAGACGACCCGGAGAACGTTTTGCTCCAGCCTGCCAACGGCACCGTTGTCATGTGGGATGACGGCGGCACTCTTCGCCTTCGCGGGTACACTCGCGCAACTGGGTGGCAGACTCTGTAGGAGTCAGACATGTCCGAGCGTCCGTTTGCTGACGAGGGTGAAGTTGTCGCTACCTTCAATGCGGTGCGCGAGCAACTGAACCGCATCGAGCAGCAGGTTATGAATACTAACGGGCGCGTCAAGGCACTGGAAATCTGGAGGGCGTTTACCAACGGAGCCATCGCAGTCCTCACGCTGCTTGTTGGCTCTGGTGTTGCATGGCTGGTGTTTTTCGGGGTGAACAAGTGAATAACAAGTACCGTTTCTTTGACGTTTACTCGCCCATTGAATACAAAAAGTGGGCGGCGTTCATCGCGTTTCGCGGTGACATTCTTGAGAGGAAGTTCTGGTGAGTGTGTGGTATCCGGCTGCTGAACAGTACTTCGCCCCGTCTTGGAAGATAAACGGCGTAATCAACCGTTCAGAAGGCGTGGTGCTGCACTCGATGGAGGGTTCGTACAGCGGGGCGCTTACTGTTCTCATGAGCAACTCGCAGGCTTCGTGGCACTTCTCTGTCCTCAAGGATGGACGTGTCATTCAGCACTACCCTACGACCGCAGCCTGCTGGCACGCTGGCGGGCCTGTCTCCAACAACAAGTTCATTGGCATTGAGCATGAGGGTAGGATGGGTGAAGCCTTGACTCCTGAGCAGTTGGCATCAAGCGTCGGGCTGGTGCGGTGGATTGCTCAAGAGGAGGGCTGGCAGATGGCCCGCCACGTCACAATGTTCGAGCATAACGAGGTGTACAATACCGCTTGTCCAAGTGGACGGATTCCTTGGGAGGCGTACGTGACGAATGACCCCAACCGCGAAGACAACTACGACACTGGCCTGACTCGCATCCGGCTGGAGGACATGCTCCGCATCCTGCGAGACGAGCATCGCCACGCTGAGGGCGACCCGCAGGTTCTTCACGACATTATTGATGGGAAGCGTTGATGACTCTCTCTATGCTCAAGTCATTCCGTGATGGCGGCATTACTGGCGGCACTACCGCTGTCGTGATGCTGCTGATGCTTAACAACGGCACCGATGCTGAGACTGCTGCTATCGCTGGCATGATTGCTGGCGGTATCGTCGCTCGGCTGTACCGCTACGGTCGCGCTCGCTGGCCGTGGCTTGAGGCGCTTGACCCTCCGGCGGAGGAGAACAAGGGGCAGTGACGTGCAGGACTTCAGCCCGGACATCGAGTTCTACTCAGTCCAAATCGGCGGTGTAAACGAATACCCGGTTCGCACGTTCTGGCGGCCCGTGTGTATGCGCTGCAAGTGGAGTGACGAACCGTACCCCACGAGGAAGCAGGCAGAGGAAGAGGCGGCTGTACACCTGAAGTTGGGCTGCCTTGTCCACTACTCCACGTAGAATGTTCTACAAACTGACACGAGAATCTAACGGGTGGTTCATCTCGTCCATGGAGATTGACCCGCTCTCATCCTTCGTTGCTTACCCGACTCGACGGCTGGCCATGGTTGCAATGCAGATGATGAGGGAGCAGAAGGAGATGATTCAGGAAATGCAACAGTTCCTTGGCGGGGACTAAGCGAGGTAAGACGTGCCTGTCCCCAAGGATTACGTCTGCGTAGATTGCAAGATTACATTCCAGTCCGAAGCGAGCCACGCTCGGCGCTGCAAGGAATGTCGGCGCACTAACAAACTTGCACGCGAGCGCATCGGCACCACCGTCAGGGACTGCGACCAATGCGGCTCTACATTTAAACCGTACAAGGGCGACCAGCGGTACTGCTCAAAGGAGTGTGGGTACGAAGCCCACCTTGAGGCTGTTGGCAAACCGCCTGAACGCAAGGCTGCCGACGAGCAGATGGAGAAGTTGTTCCGCTACTACAAGGCGAAGAACAACATCGAGATTACTGACAGGCCAGAAGGCACCCGGCTCGTATCACTCTCAGACCTGCAGTTGCCGTTCGTAGATGAGCCACTACTTGATGCGGTCGTCGAGTTCGTTAGTGATTACAAGCCCCATGACATCATCCTCAACGGCGACATTCTTGACTGCTACGAAATATCCGATTTCGATAAGCGGCCCGAGCGACTGTTCAATCTTGGTACTGAGTTCGAGATGGCAGACGCCATCGTCAGGAAGTTGAAGAGGTACGCCGCCAAAGACTGTCAGGTCTGGTGGGTTGACGGCAACCACGAGGAGCGCCTTCAGCGTGCAATCTGGCGGCGCGCACAGGACTTCTCGTTCCTCGTCAAAGACATCCCAGAGGCTCT
>JAAOEI010000094.1_pt1 | contig 33585 bp, 48 predicted proteins | sample 7059261 | NCBI WGS metagenome assembly JAAOEI01 (sample SAMN14008812, study PRJNA610033) | viral metagenome | isolation source: viral particles filtered from seawater | place: China: Hangzhou Bay, Yangshan Deep Water Harbour | collected 2017-10-31 | reverse complement strand
TGGACATCATCGACCGGCTGAACCAGCCCGGGGCGATGCCGACGACGTACAGCAATCCGATCCCCGGCCTTCTGGCCGACGACGTTGCGGCACCGTCGATCAATAGACTGGACCCCGACGCGTGGAAAACGCGCATCTTGTCATCCATCCCGAAGTCATGGCTTGATAAAAAGTACACACAGCCACAGTGGCACGGCATCTCAAACGTGGCCGCAAACTTGCCACCAGAGAAAATGCGGCCCGTCGTATCCAGCACCAACACACTGGTGCCGGAGCAGCCGATGCAGATTGAAGATCTTGTGCGGCTGTTTCGGTCGGCAACCCCCGCATACGGTGACCGAACAATTGCGGGCGTGAACATCGAAGGCGTCGGCGACCTGACGTACCAGGACATCGTGCGGTCTTTGGGCGGCGCGGATTTCATGCGCGAGATGAACACGGGTTTGTGGGCAAACGCAGGGCCGCAGGCACAGCAACTCGCCGACACACTTCTGGCTAGCCTGAAAAGAGGGGAAGACCCCGCGTTGATCTTCACGGCAATGGGGCCACAGTCTGGTGATTTCAGCACCATGATGGCCAGATCCGTCATGAACCAGTACGACCCGGCGCGGATAGCAAACGTACCGCAGGAATTGATTGATCGGTATGACGCCGCAGTGAGAGCCGCAGTACCAAAATTTCGCGGGATCAAAGACCCAAATTTCCTTGAGGGCTTGAAAGGCACAGATCGCTGGAACCTTTGGCAACTCATGGACCGCGCCGACTATCGGGATGCCGGTTTCCCCGACATCAACCTAGCGCGGCGCAGCATAACGGACGAGCGGTTGCTTGACGCGGTTCCTTTTGACACCGGCCTGACGGTCGGCAAGCCAACGGGCTATCTTCTGGACGATGCCGCGTCTTACACGCCCCACCCCACGTATCCCGCGCAGTTGGGCGGAGAATACGCTGGCGGCCTCGGAAACATCCCAGGTCCGTTGATTTGGCGCGATTTCTTTGACGCCCGACGGGCTGCCGGGAAATCACCCGCAGGCGACCAAAAGTCGTTTATGGGAAGCGCGGGCCTGATGCGCCAGCGCCTTGACCAGCAAACGGTTGACGAGGTTCGGCAGTTCATGGAACTGCTGCAGAACCTTAGCGACCCGACTTCGCCATTCCGGCTTTGGCAGCGGTAGCGAGGTGTTCAATGTTAGAGATGATGCTATCGCTGATGTCGTCCCATGCAGTGTCGCCAGCGGCGTATGCTTGCACCATCTCCAAGTGCATGAAACCGAGCGCCTCAACAAAAGCGTCGATCTCTTCAGGGGATTGAAACCTGTTTTCCATGGTGTCCTCCATTTGCCACACCATACAAGTACCACCAGCAAAAGGGAACTGCAAAGATGCCGCTGAAAAAGGGATCGTCCGCAAAGACCATTTCTGCTAACATCCGCACCGAGATGAAGGCGGGCAAGCCGCAGAAGCAAGCCGTGGCCATCGCGCTGTCTAAGGCCGGAAAGTCGAAAAAAGGGAAAAAGTGATGGCCGACGCCACCATGGGACGCATCACCACGCCGAAGATCGTCACCGCGCAGGAAAACCAGCGGAACCTGCAGCGCGTGCGCGACAACTGGATGCTGGGGCCTGACAAGGCCAGCCCGAAGCCCGGCGCAAACGCGCCGTATTGGCAGGATCTGGCCGAGGTGTGGGGCATCTCTGAACCAGAGGCGCGCCGGCAGTTGTGCGCCAACTGCGAGTATTTCGAGAATACGCCCGAGATGATGCGCGCCATGGAAAAGATCCCATTTAACGCGCTGGACGCCGACGGCGGCGGCCGGGGTTACTGCCACAAGTTCGACTTCATCTGCCACAATCTGCGGTCCTGCCAGGCGTGGGAGCGGAAAGAGTACGAGAGCGAGGAAGACTGATGGCCAAAGGTCTGTACGCGAACATCCACGCCAAGCGCGAACGCATCAAGGCCGGATCTGGCGAAAAGATGCGGAAGCCCGGGCAAAAGGGCGCGCCCACGGCGTCGGCCTTCAAGGCATCCGCAAAGACAGCGAAGAAGGGCAAGTGATGGCCAAAGACCCGAAACTGGCGCGGGCGGGCGTTTCGGGCTATAACAAGCCCAAGAAGACGCCCAGCCACCCGACGAAAAGCCACGTCGTCGTGGCAAAGTCGGGCGACACGACAAAGACGATCCGCTTTGGCCAGCAAGGCGTCAGCGGGTCACCTGACGGGACGAAACGGAACGAGGCCTTCAAGGCCAGGCACGCCAAGAATATCGCCAAGGGCAAGATGTCTGCGGCGTATTGGGCTGACAAGGTGAAGTGGTGACATGATCGCGGATTATGACGAACTGAAGGCGGCCATCGCGGACTTCCTGAACCGGGAAGACCTGACGGCTGTCATCCCGACGTTCATCCGGCTTGCCGAGGCCAGGATCAGCCGCGACTTGCGGCATTGGCGTCAGGAAAAGCGCAGCACGGCGCAACTGAACGCGCAGTACAGCGAGATCCCGGCCGACTTCGTGCAGCCGATCCGCTTTCAGTTGACGGATCTTCCGACCAACGAACTGAAGCCCCTGAGCCTGGCGCAGATGCTGCAGATGCGCGGCGACCGCAACGACCGCACCGGGCGGCCCGAGTATTACGCCCTGACGGCCGGCAGCATCGAACTGTTCCCGACCCCCGACGCGGAATACAACGCGTCGCTGGTCTACTACGGCACCGTGCCGGCCCTGTCGGCGTCGAACACGACGAACTGGCTTCTGACGCAGGCCCCCGACGCTTACCTGTACGGGTCGCTGGTCCACAGCGCACCGTATCTGAAAGACGACGGCCGGTTGACGGTGTGGGAAAGCCTGTTCAAGCTGTCCATCGACACCCTGAACCTTTCGTCCAGCGACGCCAAGTGGGGCGGATCTGGTCTGCAGATGAAAACCAGACGAGGATCGCCATGAGCCTTTCCAACACCTTTGAAACCACCACCCTGAAGTGGCTGTTCACGACGGACAGCGTGACACGCCCGACGGCTTGGTACCTGGCGCTGTACACGGTAGCCCCCGGCGAAGGCGGTGGCGGAACCGAGTGCAGCGGCACGTCGTACGCCCGGCAGTCGTTCACCATGACGGTCAGCGGCGACACGGCGACCAATGCGGCCAACATCGAATATGCAACGGCTGGGTCGTCCTGGGGGACGCTGGTCGCGGTCGGCATCTTCGACGCCGTCTCGGGCGGGAACCTGATCGCTTACGGCAACCTGACCACGTCAAAGACCGTGGACACGGGCGACGTGTTCCGCATCCCGGCCGGCGACCTGGACGTCACCCTCAACTAAGGTAGGGCCGCCCCATGACCGTGTACCGCACAGGCTACGGCACCGGGGCCTACAGCGCCTATAGCTACGGGCTGGACGGCAGCATCACCGACGGCGCGGCGGCCATCGCCGCGACGACAACCACGACGGCCTCGGCGCAGATCCTGCGCGTGGCATCGTCCGCCATCTCGGCGACAACGACCGTAACGGCGACCGCGACACGGCTTCGCACAAGCGCCGCCGCCATCACGGCAGCAGTGACCACAACGGCCGCTTGCGTGGCCGTCAAGAGCGGGGCTGCGACCCTGTCGATCACGTCGGCCCTGACGGCCGCCGGGCAGCGCATCCCGACATCTGCGACGACGATTTCGGTGGCAGCAGCCACGTCGGCGGCGGGGCAGCGCATCACGCAGGGCCAGGCCGCAATTGCGGCCGATCTGATGGCCGAGGCATCAGCGCGCGTTATCTTCCTATCAGCGGCGCAAATAGACCTGCAGGCGGCCGTGGCTGCCGCAGGGGGCCGAGTTTACGGGGGGATGGCGACAATCCCCGTTTCGTGTATATTGCAGGCCAATGGGCGGCTTCTGTGGGAACCCGACGCCCCGACGGCGGAAACCTGGACACCGGGCATCGTGACGCCCGAGACCTGGACGCCCGCATCGGCCGCGTCGGACAATTGGCTTCCGCAGGCGGCGCAGGCCGAAGTGTGGACGACAGCGACGCCGACTGCAGAAACCTGGGCGGCACAGTAAGGAGAGGGCCGGATGGCTGATACCACAACGACAAATTTCGGGCTGGTAAAGCCAGAGGTCGGGGCAAGCGCCGACACTTGGGGGACCAAGCTGAACAGCGACCTGGACGCCGTCGATGCCCTGCTTGGCGGCACTGGCGCGCAGAAGGCCAAACCGAACCTTGAGGGCGGCGCGTGGAAGATCGACGGCACCGCCGTCACCCCGACGGCCGCCGAACTGAATTTCGTGGATGGCGTCACGTCGGCCATCCAGACCCAGCTAAACGCCAAACAGGCATCCGACGCCACACTGACGGCGCTGGCGGCGTACAACACGAACGGCCTGATCACCCAGACGGCAGCCGACACCTTTACGGGTCGCACCCTAACGGGAACGGCAAACCAGATCACGGTGACGAACGGCGACGGCGTGTCTGGCAATCCGACCGTCGCTGCGGTGGTCGCATCTCAGGCCGAGGCCGAGGCCGGAACCGACAGCACCAAGCTGATGACGCCGCAGCGCACGTCGCAAGCCATCGCGGCACTTGCTGTCGGCAACCTCGTGAAACTTGGCACGCTGACCGGGACCGGCAGCGGCGCGGCAACGCTGACGCTGTCAGGGCTGACGCTGACCAGCTATGCCTCGCTGTTCATCACCGTTGACGGCATGTCGCACGACAGCACCGGCAACAACCGCCGCCTTCGCATTGCCGGGCAAGACATTTCTGGCGCGCGCGGGTCAACTATCCTGATTTCCGGCACGATCCAGGTCATGCTTTCCAGCGGTCACGCTATGGGGGTGCTTGAAGGCATCGGAAGCGTTGGGTCTTTCTTGGTAGCCACCGGCTACACGACCGCCACGACCTCCATCGCGTTCACATGGGACGGCACAGGCAACTTCGACGCTGGCACTATCAAGGTATACGGGGTTAAGGCATGAGCGAGCATTTTGAGGTCATCATCAACGCGGTGACAGGAGAACAGACGATCCGGCCGTTTACCGCCGAAGAGACGGCCGCACTGCTGGCGATGCAGCCGTCCCGCGAGACGCAAGAGGCCGCCCGCCGTGCAGCCTATGTGGTCGAGGCCGACCCGATCTTCTTTATGGCCCAGCGTGGCGAGGCGACCATGGCCGAATGGCAAGCCAAGATCGCAGAGATCAAGGCCCGGTTCCCCTATCCTGTGGGGTGACGGGATGGACGCTATTGAGTTTCTGAAAGTGCTGATGCAGTGGGTCGTCGTGCCGGTCGCCGGCTTCGTTTGGCTGATGCACAAGACGCAGCAAGATCACGCGACGCAGTTGGCGGTTCTGAAGGCGGTCCACGACGCCAACAAAGAAGCGCATGATCGTGAGTTCAAAGAAATGCGCGAGAGTTTCAAGGCCGTCTTTGCCAAGCTGGACAACATCGAACAGGCACTGAGAAAATGACACGCAAGTTTTCCGAACGCAGCCTGAAAAACCTGCGCGGGGTCCACCCGGATCTGGTGCGCGTCATGCAGCGCGCATTGCAGACCAGCCCGGTGGATTTTGCCGTCATCGAGGGGCTGCGGACGGTTGATCGGCAAAAGCAACTCGTCGCCAGCGGCGCGTCCAAAACGATGAACAGCCGCCACCTGACGGGTCACGCGGTGGACATCATCCCCATCGGCCCCAACGGCAAGGCCGCCTTTGATTGGCCGCTATACGACCGCCTGGCACCAGCCATCAAAGAGGCAGCCGCGAAAGAGGGCGTCGCCATCGTCTGGGGCGGCGACTGGAAATCGTTCCGCGATGGGCCGCATTTCGAACTGGACCGCAGCGTCTACTCGGCCGACGACTGGACCAGCAAGGCGAAGCCGCCAGAGGAACGCACCAGCCCGGCGCAATCCACGACAGTGCAGGCGTCTGCCGTGCAGATCGCATCCGGCGCAGGCGCGGGCCTCGCGGCCATCGGCGCGCTGGACGGGTATGCCCAGGTCATCGCCCTGTGCTTTGCCGGCGTCATTGTTTTGGCCGCCGCCTGGATCATGCGCGAACGCATCCGCAAGTGGTCGGAGGGGATCAAATGATCTTCGCCAGGATCAAACTGTGGGCCGCCGCCGTAGGGCTTGTCTTGGCCGCTCTGGCAGCAAGCTGGCTTGGTGGCAGAAAGTCTGGCATTTCTGACGTCAAATCCGAGCAAACCGCCGCACGCCTGGCGCGGGCCATGCAGGCACGGGAGATCGAAAATGAAGTCGAGGCATTGGATCGTGATACTCTCAAGTCTCGCGCTCGTAAGTGGGTGCGCGGCCCCGAGCGGTGATTTCTGTGACGTGGCCCGCCCGATATACATCGGCAGCGAAGCTGTGGTAGACTGGCTGGCAACCAATGACGAAACGCTCTTGCGCGCCGTACTGAGCCACAACGAGATGACCGAGACATGCCGCTGATCCCGCTTCAGATCCCGCCCGGCGTCTACCGCAACGGCACCGACCTGCAAAGCACAGGCCGGTGGCGCGATGCGTCACTGGTGCGCTGGGCCGACGGCACCATGCAGCCGGTCGGCGGCTGGTTGACACGCGCGACACTGACCGACAAGCCGCTGCGCGGCGCGCGGGCGTGGCGGGATCTCAGCGGCGACAGGTGGCTTGCCGCCGGCAGCTATCAAAAGCTGCTTGTCAGCACGCCCGCCAATGTCGTGTACGACATCACGCCAGCAGCTTTCGTGACCGGCAGCGCGGACGCCGCCGTCAACATGGGCTACGGCGGCAGCCTATACGGGACGGCCGCATATGGCGTCGCCCGGCCAGACAGCGGCACGTATCAACTTGTCACGTCGTGGTCGCTGGACACCTGGGGCGAGTATCTGGTCGCCTGCGCCGACAGCGACGGCCGCCTCCTAGAGTGGCAACTGAACACGGCGTCGGACGCCGTGGCCATCACCAATGCGCCCACGGGCTGCGCCGCCCTGCTAGTGACCGAAGAGCGGTTCCTGTTCGCGCTTGGCGCGGGCGGCAACTATCGCAAGGTCCAGTGGTCGGATCGGGAAGACAACACGACGTGGACGCCGCTGGCCACGAACGAGGCGGGCGACATTGAACTGCAAACCTCGGGCCAGATCATGCTGGGCATCCGCACCCGGGGGCAATCCTTGATCCTTACCGACCAAGACGCCCACACGGCGACGTACCAGGGGCCGCCCTTCGTGTACGGCTTTGAACGCGTCGGTTCGTCCTGTGGGGCGGTTTCGCGCATGTGCGCGGCTGCCGTTGATGCCGGCGTCTTCTGGATGGGGCAGCGAAACTTCCACGCTTATGCGGGAGGCGCTGTTACCGACGTTCCATGCGACGTGGCGGATTACGTGTTTTCCAGCCTCAACCGGGCGCAGATGTCGAAGGTCGCTGCGGTGGCAAACGCGCAGTTCAACGAAATTTGGTGGTTCTACCCATCGGGCGGCAGCGTCGAAAACGACAGCTACGTCGTGTACAATTATGGCGAAAACCACTGGTCCATCGGCAGTCTGGTCCGCACGTGCGGGGTCGATGTCGGCGTGTTTTCAACGCCGATCTGGATGACGGCAGACGGCAAGGCCGTGAACCACGAGATCGGCAACCAGACCGACGGCGCGGCCCCATATGCGGAAAGCGGCCCCGTCCAGATCGGCACGGGCGACAATGTCATGGCGGCGACCGATTTCATCCCCGACGAGCGGACGCAAGGCGACGCCACCGTCACCTTCAAAACGCGGTTCTACCCCAACGACACCGAAAGATCCTACGGCCCGTACAGCATGGCGAACCCCACGAACGTGCGGTTCACCGGGCGGCAAGTTGCAATGCGCGTGACGGGCGATCTGAATACCAACTGGCGCTGGGGCGTCCCGCGCCTTGAGGCCGTGCAAGGGGGCCGTCGATGAGGTTTGGCGTCCCGCCAGTCGGGTCCAATGTCGCGACGTGGGCGGAAGATCTGCGGCGCTGGTTGTCGCGCACGTGGGACAACCTGACGTACCGCGACAGCGCGACAACCGCAGCGACGCAGGACGGCGTCTTTCTATGGGAACCGGCCGGCGGCTATCCCGTCGTGTCAAAAAACGGCGTGTGGCGGCAGGTGGTTCTGGCCGACGGCTATGCCATCCTCGGGCAGGATGCCGACATCACGGCCGCCGCAGCCGACACGGCGTACAAGGTCGCGCTGGACGGCATCGCCCTGTCGGGCATCACGCTGACGGGGTCGCCCGCCACTGACATCACCTTTGTCGAGGCGGGCCTATACTCTCTGGCCTTCACCGCGCAAATTGCCAGCACGTCGGCCAGCCAGGTCGATTTCAGGTTCTGGCCGCGCATCAACGGCACCGACGTCACGGGCAGCACCATCGTCGCCAGCCTGCACAACAACGGCGCGACGACTGTCGTCAGCAGAACGGCCATCTTTTCGGTCAGCGCGGGCGACGTGCTGAACGTCATGTGGGCCACATCCAGCACGTCGGGTTACCTGCGCGCCCACCCATCAACCGCGTATGCGCCTGGGTCGCCGTCGGTGACGCTGGCCGTTTCAAGGATACAGGCATGACGCTGCCGACGTCAGAGCAGATCAAAGGCTGGCTGGAAGGCGCGCTGGAATACGCGGGAGGTACGCACACCTTTCAGGACGTCATCGACGGCGTGGTTTCAGGTCGTATGCAACTGTGGCCCGCTGAACGGGGGTGTGCCGTCACAGAAATCGTGGTATACCCAAGAAAGAAAGTGCTTCATGTGTTCTTGGCCGGCGGCGAAATGGACCAGATCCTTGACATGATCGACAGCGCCGTCGAGTGGAGTAAGGGACAAGGTTGCACCAGTATGACAATTGCCGGCCGACACGGCTGGGCGCGCGTCCTGGGCAAATATGGCTACAAGCCCGTGCTGACGGTGCTGGAAAAGGAGTTTGAGTGATGGACAAAGGCGGGAGCCAATCGACGACGGTGTCCATCCCGAAGTGGCTGCAGGACGCCGCGCGCACCAACATGGCGCGCGCCGACACGCTGGCCCAGATCGGGTACACCCCCTATTACGGCCCTGACGTGGCGGCCTTCTCGCCGATGCAACTGGCGGCCATGCAAGGCACGAACAGTGCAGCCAGCGCGTTCGGCATGGCAGCGCCGTCCGACCCGATGTCGGGTATGCCGCAGCCGCAGACGTATGCCGGCGGCGTGCAGGGCTACAGTTCCCAGCCACTGTATGCAGAAAGCCTGGCCGCCCTGCAGGCTGCAGCGCCCGGGCAATATGCGGCACTGCTGGCCCCGTTCATCAATCCCGTGACGGGTGAGACGCCTGCGTCGCCGTTCAACGCGGTGTCGGCCCCCGGCGGCGGCGGTGGCGGTGGTGGTGGCGGCAGCCGCGCGTACAACCCGACAACGAACATCGGATCTGGCGAAGGCGCGACGCCGGGCCGCACGACCCCGTCGTCTTGGTCCAGCGTCCGCGATATGTATGATGGCGGCGGCGCGGGTCGCAGCGGTAGCACTTTCAGCGGCGGCCCTGCGTCGCGCGCACTGAACAACATTGGCGTGCGGCCAGCCGGATCTGGCGGATCGTCGTCTGGCATGGGTGGAGGTAAGTAACATGGCAGGTCCATCGAACCCGCAAAGCGTGCGGCAACCCGGCGGCGGTGGCGGCGTAATGGCCGGCGGCCAGAACATCAAACCCGGCATGGGCGGCGGCCGTCCGACGGGCATGGGCGGCCCTAGCCAGTTCAGCATCGGCCAGACGGCTGGCGGTATGCCGAACCAGTCCATGTTTTCGCAACTGGCGGCGCAAGCCGGCGGCGGCGGCCGACCGATGGGTGTTGGCGGGCCGAACCAGTTCACGCTCGGCCAGACGGCTGGCCAAGGCGGCGGCCGTCCGATGGGCATGGGCGGGCCGAACCAGTTCAGCATCGGCCAGGCGGCCGGCGGCGTCCCGGGCGCAGCAGCGTCTGCCACACCTGCAGCGCCAGCAGCGCCAGCAGCGCCAGCAGCGGCCCCCGGCCAGCCGGCAGCGCCCGCAGCGGCGGCCCCCGGCCAACCCAACGTGTTCACCCAGGCGGCTGGCGCGTACAACACGGCCCTGCAGGGGCCGAACATCTCGCAGTTCATGAACCCCTACACGCAGGAGGTCATGAACCGCACGGCGGCCGACATCAACGCGGCCCAGCAGCAGGCCATGAACCAGTTGGGGCAGCAGGCCAGCACGGCAGGGGCCTTTGGTGGATCTCGCCACGGCATTGCCGAGGCGCAGACCAATGCCGGCTTCACCAAGCAATTGGCCGACACCTCGGCTAACCTGAACATGCAGGGATTCAACACGGCCCTGGGCGCGGCCCAGAACCAGCAGCAGATGATGTCGAACCTGGCCCAGCAGGGCTTTGGCTTTGGCCAATCGCTGAACCAGCAGCAGATGCAGCAGGGCGCACTGCAGCAGGCCATGCAGCAGATGCTGATCGACGCGGCCAAGGGCCAGTACGCTGGCTTCACGGGCGCGCCCGGCCAGGCTCTGACGCTGCCGATGGCCGCCGTTGGCGCGGCCAACATGGGGCAGCAGACGCAGACAACGACGAACCAGCCGGGGCTGTTTGATTACCTGTCGCTGGCGGCAGGTACGGCTGCGGGCATGTACGGACGATAAGCATGGCGATGACGCTGGACGAACTGAAGCGATACGTATTCCCCGGCGAGAGCGGCGGGGACTACAACGCGCTTTATGGCTACGCCAACCGCCCCGGCGGTCAGTTCGAAAACGTCAGGCTGACCGACATGACGGTCAATGAGGCGCTGCAGTTTTCGGACCCCAGCGGCCCATACGCGGCGACGGTGCGCGGCCAGGTCGGCCGCACAGCGACGCCCATGGGCGCGTGGCAAGTTGTGGGATCTACGCTGCGCGATGCCGCTTCCGGCCTCGGGCTGCGGGGCGACGAACGCATGACGCCCGAACTGCAAGACCGCATCGGGATGTGGATCTACCAGAACCAAGGCCCCGGCGCATGGGAAGGCTGGGGCGGTGGTGGCGGAAAACTGACAATGAGTTCAAGCGGAGGGCCGGGCATGGGTCTACTTGATTTCGAGCAAGAGCCTAAGACCTTTGGCGAAAAGCTGAAAGATTACTGGACCAGCGGCGACCTGCTGTCGAATTTGGCGCTGGGTTTCAACTCCATGCGACTGAACCCGGATCAGAACCTCGCGCAGGCGCTGATCTCGCAGCAGGAGGCACGCGCCCAGCGTCGGCAAGAGGGAAGCACGGCGAACCGCACCGCGCAGTGGCTGATCTCGCAGGGGCGCGAGGATCTGGCCCAAGCACTGCTGTCGGGTGCCGTGGACGCGAAGACGGCCGCCAGTGTCGCCCTGACGCCTGCCGATGCGCGCGGCCAGGTCGTCGATGCGGCGGCGCTGCGCCAAATGTTCCCCGGGACGGAAATTGCCGACGGCATCTATAACGTCAAGCCGGATGGCACCATCACGAAAGTCGGTGGCGACGGGCCGTCGGTCAACATCGACATGGGGGCCGGGAAATTCGAAGAGGGTTTTGCAAAAGCCGACGCGGAACTGCTCGGCACCGTGTACGCGTCTGGCCTTGCAGCGCAGCGCAACCTCGGCCGCTTGGACCAGTTGGAACAACTGCTGCAGACCGCGCCGCAGGGCGGCCCTGGGGCGTTGGCTTTGGCCGCAGGCGAATACGGCATCAACACCGAAGGACTGAGCGAGGCCCAGGCCGCGCAGGCGCTGATCAACTCGCTGGTGCCGGAACAGCGCCCGCCGGGATCTGGCCCCATGTCGGACGCCGACTTGGCGCTGTTCAAGCAGTCGCTGCCGCGTTTGATCAACCAGCCAGGCGGCAACGCCGCTATTTTGGACACGCTGCGGAAGATCTCGCAGTACGACGCCGAGGGGGCCAGCATCGTGCAGCGGCTGCGCGCAGGCGAGATCGACCGGGCCACGGCGTTCAGTCTGTTGATGAACCGCGAAAACCCGCTGTCAAATTTCCGCGCCCCCACGGGAGGCACGGGTGGTATGGGCGGCGGAACGGGCGGCGGCGATCTGTCGCCCGAGGATCTGAGCTATCTGGGCCAAGGGGGTTAAGCCATGGCAGACGGGCAGACCAATCTTCCGTACAGCGAAGAGCAACTGAAAGCGGCCGCCCGCAAGGCACTGGCAGCCGGCGACACGGCCGCAGCAAAGCGGCTGGTTGACGCCGCCCGCGCGGCAGGCAGTTCGCGCGCGCCCATAAGATCCGGGGTGCAGGGGGCGACTTTTGGGTTGTCGGATGAAGCCATCGCCGCCATCACCAACCCGATTTCTGCCGCATCGGCGGCCACGGGCATTGGTGGCCAGGGCCAAGAGTATTACGACCGCCTGGCAGCAGAGCGGGGAAAGCTGGGTGCGTATCGCCGGGATTACCCCGTCGAAAGCGCCGTGACCGAACTGGCCGGCGCGGTCATCCCGGCGGCCATCGCAGAATATTTCAGCGGCGGGACGGCGACGCCCGTTGTCGCCGCGCGGACCGCGCCACTGCTGGCGCGCGTGGCTGAAGCTGCACCGTATTTGGCCAAGCAGGGCGCAAAGTACGGGGCTGCATACGGTTTCGGTACTGCTGAAGGCGGATTGGCCGACCGGGCGCTGGGGACGGTTGCAGGCGCGGCTGGCGGGGCTATTGCAGGGCCTATCGCGGGCGCGGTCAGCTATCCCCTGGTCAAGGCCGCAGGCGTCATCAAAGACGCGGCAACGCGCTTCTTTGGCCGGCGCGGTGGCAAGGCCGTTGAGGCGGAACTGCAGCGCCTTGCCGAAGGCACCGGCCTGTCGCCCGACGAGATCGCGCAGCGCGTGGCGTCTGGCGAAATCATGGCGGAAAACGAAACGCTGCGAATGACCGTCCGCAACATGATGGCCCAAGGCGGCACAGGCGAGACAATGGTGCGCGAGGCGTTCAACCGCCGGCCGCAGCAGACGCGCGCGGCGGCCATGGAAGAGATCCAGAAATATCTGGCGACGACGGGCGACGAAAACGTCCTGCGCGGCATGACCATGAGCCAAGAGGCGGCAAAGCAGGCCGAGCGCGACGCGTACAACCGCATCTTTGCCGGCGGCGGCGCGCCTGTCACCACCGACGTGCGCCTGGCTTTGGCAGATGCGTTTGAGCGCGTCCCCAGCGCGGCCAAGGAACTGTCGGCCTTCACCGGGGCCGAGACAAAAACCGACCCATTCTTTGTCGTCCGCGACGATGGGGCGGTCGTTTTCACCCGCGACCCGACGACAAAAGAGGCCGAGATCGTGCGGCGTTTCTTGCGCGGCAAGCAGGACGAGGCTTTCCGCACTGGTTCGCCGTGGGGCGAGGTATTCAAGAACATTGAGCAGTCGGTGCGCGGCCCGCTGGACGTGTCTGTGCCGGAACTGGCCGCGACGCGTGCCAACTGGGCCAAGGTGGCCACCGTGCGCGAGGCTTTTGAGACGGGTCAGCAACTGTTCAACCGCAGCGCCGATGAAGTCGAAATTCTGGTCGATGATCTGCTTCGCAAAGGCCCGGCGGGTGAGGCACAGTTGGAAGCCCTTCGCAATGGGGCCATGGACGCCCTGCGGGCCAAATCGCGCGGCGCAGGCGGCACCAGCCTGATGGCGACGCTGACCAACCCGGAACGCAAGGAAAGCGCCATTCTGCGCGCGATCCTGCCACCCGACGTGTACGACGACGTCGCGCAGCGGGCGGCGGTGGCGGCACAGTCGCAGGCGGCGCGCGGCGACATCATCAAAGGCCCCTCCACGTTCCTGGCCCAAGCGGCCGGGCAGCGGGTGGGGGCGGAAGTCAACGCGGGTGAAATTGCGTCCGCGCTGACAGGAAACCTGATGTCTGTTCTGAGCGTCGGCACGAAATTGGCCAAGGCGGCCGCGCCACAACTGAGCGACAAAGAACGGGTACAGGTCTTGGGCGTGCTTCTGTCGGAAGATCCTGAGATCGTGCGGCGCGCATTGACTGACACGGCGGGCATGGTGGCATTCAAGAATGCGGTGGATCGCCTGACGTCTCGTGCGAGATCTGGATTGTCTGGTGCGGCAACGTCCGCTACGGCACAAGGGGCGTCTAATCTAGCGGCGCAGCAAGTCGGGGTGCAGTGATGAAATATACGACGGGCGATGCCAAGTTGGTTGACGACGGCGACATCGAAATGGTCCTGAGCAGCGTCGAGGTCGAGATCGACGAGGCCGACGACGCGTCGCCGTTCAAGCCGATGGACGACGACGAAATCGAAGCCATTGTCGCCTCGGCCGTGGACGACGCCATCAATTTCATCGACGACGAGATCGCGCCGCGCCGGATCAAGGCGCAGCGGTATTTCAACGGCGAGGTGGACATCGGCGAGGAAGAACAGCGCAGCACTGTCGTGGCCACGAAGTGCCGCGACACCGTGCGCGCGGTCAAGCCGTCGATCCAGCGCGTGTTCATGACGTCGGATCGGCCCGTTGAGTTCATCCCCAGCGGCCCGGAAGACGTCATGTCAATGGAACAAGCCAGCACATACGCGTCGGCCAAGTTCCGCCAGAACAACGGCTACAAGATCCTGCGCGACGTCACGCACGACGCCCTGGTGGCCATCACGGGCATCACCAAGGCGTATTGGGAGGATTACGAAAAGCCAGTCGTGTTCGACTTCACCGATCTGGACGACGCGCAGTATCAGGCGCTGATCAACGAGCCGGGCGTCGAACTGGTGCGCGAGGAAAGCCGCCCCGATCAGGCGACCATCGACATGATGCAGCAGCAGGTCCAGGCGGCGCAGCAGGCGGCGCAGCAGGCCGCTGCCGCTGGCCAGCAGATCGACCCGTCGCAATTGCCGCAGATGCCGGAAGTGCTGCCGCAGCTTCACGACATCCGCGTCATGCGCCGCAACCCGACGGGCAAGTTGTGCATCGACACCATTCCGCCGGAAGAGTTCTTCATCGACCGCAGCGCGCGTTCTGATACCGAGTTTTACGTCATCGGCCACCGCACCGAGATGCGGGCGGCTGACGTCATCGCCATGGGCATCGACGAGGACATCGTCATGGACCTGGACGTCGGCGGCGCGCCCGACATGCGCGACCAGGAGGAACAGGAATATCGCCGCTATCCCATCAACCGCGATGAGGACGAAAGCGCGCTGGACCCGTCCATGAAGCTGGTGACGATCACCGAGGCGTACATGCGGATCGACGCCGACGGCACCGGCACCCCCGTCATGCACAAGTTCCTGCTGGGCGGGTCGGCCAATAAGCTGCTGTCGTACGAGCCGGTCGATGACCACCCGTTCGCGGGCTGGCACGTCGATCCTGAGCCGCATACCTATTTCGGCCGCAGCCTGGTTGAGATCATCATCGAAGACCAAGACGCCGCCACGTCGATCATCCGGGGCATCCTGGACAACGTCCAGATGACCAACAACCCGCGCATCGAGGCCGTGAAGGGCCAGGTGGAAATCGACGACCTGCTGAACAATGAGATCGGCGGCGTCGTGCGGGTCAACGCGCCGGGCATGTTGCGCGACCTGGCCGTGCCGTTCGTCGCAGGTCAGACGCTGCCGGCGCTGCAGTACATCGACCAGATGGTCGAAACCAAGACGGGCGTCACGCGCGCCAGCATGGGCCTGGACCCCGATGCCATGCAATCGACCACGCGGGCGGCCGTCACGGCCACCGTCAGCGCGGCTGCGGGCCAGGTCGAGGTGATGGTGGCCAACCTCGCCTATACCGGGATGCGCCGCCTGTTCTGCCAGATCCTGAAGCTGATGGCGCGCCACAGCAACAAGGCCGAGATGCTGCGGATCAACGGCACGTATGTGCCGATGGACCCCCGCGTCTGGGACATGGAACTGGACGCGACGGTCAATGTCGGCCTCGGCACGGGCCGCGAGGACCAGAAAAGCGCCATCCTGGGTCAGATGCTGCAGATGCAGCTAAACGCCATCCAGAACTTTGGCCCGGCAAACCCGCTGGCAGGCCTGCCGCAACTCCGCAACACGCTGGCCGACATGCTGGCCCTGAACGGCGTCCAGAACGTGGACCGCTATTTCCTGCCGCAGCAGCCGATGCAGCCTGGCATGGAACAAGGCGCGCCCGGCGGCCAGCAACCGCAGCAGGGCGACCCCGCGCAGGCGCTGGTGGCGGCCGAACAGATCAAGGCGCAGGCCAAGATGGCCAGCGACCAGCAGCGTATGCAACTGGAGTTCATGAAGGCCCAGATGCAGGACGACCGCGAACGCGACCGCATGTTGCAGGATCTGGACATCGCCATGGCGCAAATTTCGGCCAAGTACGGCGTGGCCATCGACACGGCGCTGATCAAGGCCGAGCAGCAGGCAAACAACGCCCCCGTGGCCCCAGCGCAGCCCGCCCAGCCCGGACCTAACGGTCAGGTGATGTGATGGATGTGCAGCAGCGCGCAGCCCGCGCAAAGGCACTTTTGGAAGACCCTCTGTTCAAGGAGGCCTTCGATGTGTTAGAAAATGCACAGGTCAGCCTGTTTACCGATCAGGTGTGCAGTGCTGAACAACTCATGGAAGCGCATCGGATGGTCCGGGCGCTGCGTCTGCTGCGGGAACAGCTGACCTCGTTCATAACGGACGGGAAGCTGCTGGAGCAACGCGTGAAGAAAGGGCAGCACCGTGTCTGACACGACTGCATTGGACGGAAACGACATCGACGCCGTGGCGGCAAACCTTATTGCTATGCCGCCGGAAGAGGATGAGACTGCCGACGAGGCGCTGGTGCAGGCCGAGGCCGACGCACAAAACCAGGCCGATGCGGATGAGGCCGACACCGAAGAGGTGCAGGCCGCTGACGAGGACGAAGGCGACGAAGGCGACGCGGACGCAGAGGACGACGAACCAGCCGAACGCCTGTACACCGTCAAGGTGAACGGGCGCGAACAGCAGGTTCCGCTCCACGAGCTACTCCGGGGCTATTCGGGACAAGCCTACATCCAAGAGAACATGCAGCGGGTCGCTCAGGCCAAACAAGAGACTGAGCAACTAGCGGCTGTCCTACAGAGCGAACGCCAGCAGCTTATGCAGTTCATGCAAGCGGCGCAGACGGGGCAGATCCCCATGCAACCGCCGGCACCCCCGAACGAGGCACTGCTGCAGACCGACCCCATTGGTTACCTTGAGGCCCGCGTCAAATATGACAAAGAGGTCGCAGCGTACCAGCAGACCCAGATGGCATTGCAGGAACTGCAGGCGCGCAACGCGCAGGCACAAGAGCAGGCGCGGATGGCCTACCTGGCCGAACAGCACCGCCAACTGGCACAGATCATCCCCGCCTTCGCGAAGCCCGAGACGGCCGCGAAGATCAAGCAGGAACTGATCAGCGCCGGGACGGATGTCTATGGGTACACGCCAGACGAACTGCGGGCGGTCTCAGACCACCGCGCACTTCGCGTCCTGCACGACGCCGCCCAATACCGGCGGCTGATGGCGGGCAAGACGGCGGCAGACAAGTCGGCCCCGCAACGCGCGCCGCAGACCCCCACGCTGAAGCCTGGGGCGAAGCAGCAACCGACGCAGGGCAAGACGAAGCGGGTCGAACAGGCGAAGGCTCAGATGAAGCGCACGGGATCGGTCGATGACGTCGCCCGGTTCCTCCTGATGTGAAACCCCATCTGACAAAGGATCAGATCAATGGCCGTTAACGCAAATACCGAAAAGACGTACGACGTCACCACCATCCGCGAGGATCTGCAGGACGCGTACATCAGCATCTCCAGCACCGAGACCCCCTTCCAGATGGCTGTGGGCCGCAAGTCGGCGACCAACACCTATTTCGAATGGCCCGTCGTCGATCTGGCTGCGCCGACCACGAACCGCGTCCTGGAAGGCGAAGCATCGCCCGGCAACGACGCGCCGACCAATGCCAACCGCCTGGGCAACTACACCCAGATCTCGGACAAGGTCGTGGAAGTCTCGGACACCGCCGAGGCTGTCAATGGCGCTGCCGACATCCAGACCATCGCGAAGCAGATCGCCTTCAAGCTGAAGGAACTGAAGCGCGACATGGAAGTCATGCTGCTGTCGAACGTGGCCGCCAATGCTGGCGCTGCGGCGACCGCCCGCGTCACTGCCGGCCTGCCGGCGTTCCTGAAGTCGAACGTGTCGCGCGGCACCGGCGGTGCCAACCCGACGCTGTCTGGCACCACCTCGGGCTATCCCAACGCTGCCGCCACTGACGGCACCGCCCGGGCGCTGACCGAGCAAATGCTGAAGGACGTCATCGCGTCGTGCTGGAACAACGGCGCAGAGCCGTCCATCGTCCTGTGCGGTTCGGCCGTGAAGCAGAAGATCTCTTCGACCTTCACCGGCTCGGCCACCAAGTACCAGGACATGACGGACAAGAAGAAGCTGGTTGCCGCCATCGACATCTACGTGTCCGATTTCGGCACCCTGCAGATCGTCCCGTCGCGTTTCCTTGAAACGCGCACCGTGGCGGCCCGCGACGTGTTCGTGCTTGACCCGAACTACGCCCGCATCGCGTTCCTGTCGAACGTCTCGCAGAAGCCGCTGGCCCGCACGGGCCACGCCGAACGTCGCCTGATCTCGGTCGAATACGGCCTGCAGGTGGACACCGAGAAGGCCCACGGCGTCATCGCCGACATCGACGGTTCGCTCTGAGCCTGACAGGGGCGGCCCTCCGGGGCCGCCTCACCACCTGAAATGGAGGACGTGGCCGTGGCCATGATCAAGATCACCACCGACCGCCAGCCCTGGGCTGCCGGTCGCCCGCTGGACAAAGGCGCTGAAGTCGATGTGTCGGCGGAAGAGGCCGAGGCGCTGGTCGCTGCCGGCTTCGCAGAGTTGCTGACCAAAGACGCGGACGCCGCGCCTGCGCGCCGCCGCCGGGGGGATGCCGCGCTGTGACCGACGACGTTTTCCGCACCCACTATGACGTCCGCGAACGGATGTTTGAGGAAGACGGCAAGCTGGTTGTTCGGCGGCATCAAGAGGTCCAGGCACTGCTGGACGACAACAAGGCGCTGGCCGACATCGCGCCGTCGATGCACGGCGACGCCAAGTTTCGTCTTGCCGGCCGCATCCCGCTGGTCGTTGCAGAACAGTGGGCGTCAGAATGTGGCGAGGCCATCGGGACGCAGGGCTTCGCTGAGTACGTCAAAAAGAAACTGGCAGATGGCGACTTCGCCCGGCTGCGGGTGAAGGGCTTCTAAACGGCTGACGCCGGGGGATCACCCCGGCGTCACGTTCAGGAATAGGACCAGAAGCCCGAAGAGGATCACGACGCCCAGCGCGTCGGTAACAAAGTGTCTCACGCTGCACCGCCTTCCAGCGCGTCCAGTTCCTTCTGGCGCTGTTGCCGCCGCATACACAGATACCCTATCTCCTCGCCAACCCAGCCCGGGCGGATGCTGTCGCCGTACTGGACCTGCAACTGTTCGATCTCGCGGTTCAGGCCGGCGATGATGCCGCGCAGTTGTTCGATCTTTTCCTTGCTCATCGTGCGGCCCTCCGGGCATCATGCAGGCGGATCTCAAGATCGGCGATGCGATCCTTGGCCGCCATCAGTTCGTCGCGCATGTCGCGCAGTTCCTCGGCCTCGGCGTTGTCGCGGTACGTCTGCAGTTCGCGAACCTCTTGGCGCAAGGCGTCGTTTTCGCGCGACAGATCCGTCAGCATACGCAAGACGACGTCCGTCTCGGTGTCGTGGATGCCACGGTCGCCAACGGCGCGGATGAAGTCGTCGATGTCGTTCGCGTAAAAGTGCAGCGATGGGATTGGGGCGTTCATGCGTTGGCTTCCTTCTTCTGAATGCGGTCCCAGCCGCGCCAGATCTCGCGCCGGTATCCCGGCGTCAGTTGCATCCACTGTTCGCGCGTCATGTCGCAGTCGGGCGGCGGCACTTCCGGCGCGGGCGGGGCTTTGTACGTCCAAGGCGTCATGGTCCTGTCTCCTGTTTGTGATTGGCCCTCGGGATGCCAGCCCCGCAGGGCTGGTCACCGGAAGGTCACGCGGTGGCTTCTTCGTGGTGGCGTTTGGCGGCATTCCAGCCGTCAACGAACTGGCTGGCGGCGTAGAAGCGTGTGGACTTCATGCCGAAATGCTGGCCGTAGACCGGCGGCATACCGACGGCGTATGCCAATGCACCTGCGGCGAAGTATTGGCGGCTGGATTTTAGGTCTGCAACGATATTTTGCATCACTCAACGCTCCCATTTACCCGCCACACGCCAGTAGCGCAGATCAATGGTGCCGCGTTCGCGCACGGCGCGCAGGGTCTTTGCCAGTTCCGGCGCATCGCGGTGTGCAAAGCGATGCTTCAGCACAAACGCGTTGCGGTATCCGTCAGTGTAGGCAACGATCTGCGCGCCTACTTTGCGTGCCGCGTCAATTTGCGTTGTCATGGTCCTGTCTCCTGTCTGGTGGTTGATTAAAACGCGACGTCGTTCTTGGCGAACCACGCGCAGACGTCGTGGTCTTCGCAGTAGCAGAGGTTGCTTTCGAGGGTGGCAAGGGCCAGCGCATCAAACTGGTCGGCGGTCGCGGCCTTGTCGAGGTGGATCGTCTCGTGGGCGTTCAGTTCCGCGAAGTCGACCATCTGCTGGATGCGGTCGTTCAGGCCGCCGATGCCCGTGTGGGGCAAAGCGCGGGCAAGGGTAGCGATCTGGGCGAAGGTCTGGACGGCCATGTTCCTGTTTCCTGTCTGGGGCGGGCGACCCTGCGTCGCCTTCCCCATATACTTAGGCGATGATCAGTACCTGTTCAAGTACCTTTTTCGGTTTCGGGGAAATTTTCTTTTGGTCGATCATCATGGCCAAGGCCGCGCGCCTCGTATGCGATCAGGAAGGCGATGCAGCAGCCGGCGTGCCACAGGTGCGACATGCCGCTTTCGGGGTCCACTTTCTCGTCCCGCCACCAGGCCCACATATGGCGCATCAGGGCGGCGAAGGGGCGGCCCCAGCGCATCCCCTTTTCCCAATTGCGGCTGCCGTACTTGTCGGCCCCGAAGGTCAGCACGTGCGCCACGGCGTCGGGCAGTTCTGGCGGGATCAGGTCGTGCCTGGGTTTCTTGGCGTCATCCTTGCGCCCCTCTGGCCACGGGTCGGGCGGCGAGATCTCGGGCAGCGCCTCGCGCACCGTGTCTTTGACCGACTGAACGGTCACGAAGCCGTCATCCTCGACATCGGCCAGCACGACAAAATCACCATACTTCATGGATTTCCACCTCCGCCTCAAAGCACATATCGCGCACCAGGCGCATGTCGTCGGCCCAGCGCGCTGCGAACGTCGGTTCCGGCTTTGGCCACACCAGGTGCGCCACGCCCGCCTGGATGGCCGCGCCCGCGCATTGAGCGCAGCAAGGGTGCGTCGCCACCAGCGTCGCGCCCACCAGCGGGGCCGTGGCGAAACTGATGGCGTTTGCCTCGGCGTGGCGGATCATCTTGTACTTGACGTCGCGGTTCGTCAGCCGTTCCTCGGTGTCGGCCACACCGCGCGGCAGGCCGTTGTATCCTGCGCTGATGAAGCGGCGTTCGGGCGTGAAGATCACGGCCCCCACGCGCGTGCTGGGGTCTTTCGACAGCTTGGCCACGTGGCGGGCCATGTCGATGGCCCACCCCTCCAGCCGCGTCGTGTTTAGCGGGTATCTTGCCATCAGATCCTCCTGAGATCGGTTATAAACTCTTGCTCGGCGTCGATCTTGCTTTCGACCCGCTGCAGCCGCAGTTGCTCATACGGGTGATCGGCAAGCAGCCGGTGGACGAATACGGGCTTGGTCTGGCCCGGGCGGGCCAGGCGCTTTACCGTCTGGGCGTACAGTTCCGGCGACCACGTCATGGCGTACCATAGCATACGCGCGCCGCCGAACTGCAGGTTTAGGCCGTGGCCAGCCGACGCCGGGTGCAGCGCCAGCAGCGGCAGGCGGCCCGCGTTCCAGTCTTCGATGATCTGATCGGCGCGCTTGTCGCTGATGCCGGCCCCCAGGTGCGGCAGATCTGGCCACAGCGCCCGCAGCACGGCCAGATCCTCTTCGAACCAGTAACAGATGATCAGCGGTTCGCCGTCCAGATCTTCCACGAAATCGACCAGCGCGTCGGCCTTGGCCGTGTCGTAATGCTGCACGGCCTGGCCGTCCTGGTACACATAGCCCTGCATGATCTGGGCCAGCTTGCCGCTGGCGACGGCCTGCGACAGGGCGACGATCACGGCGTCGTCGGTCGGGTCGATGTCGGACAGCGTCCCGTCACGGCCCAGGCTGATCAGCAGGTCACGTTCCATGCTGTCGGCGTCGGCCCGCGCGGCTGGCGACAGCGGCACGATGATGTCGTGGCCGGGGCCGGATACGAACGGCACATCAACGGTGTCTTCCGGCGGGATCGTTACGACCCAATCGTTGATGACCGCGCGCAGGTTCGGGATGGCCTCGGGCCGCACGGCCCACTTGCGGCCGTGGAAATCCAGCGCCTGGAAGTACCGCTGCCGCCACGGGTCAAACGACATGCCCCACGCGCGGCCCTTGGACACGATCTGCAGCGGCATCCACAGGTCTTCCCACCCACCCGGTCGCGGTGTCCCGGTCAGGCCCCAGATGGCCCCGAAACGGGCGCTGTTGCGGTTCAAGGCCTTGGCCCGGCTGCCGCGCGGGTTCTTGAAGCGCGACAGTTCGTCGATAACCAACTGGTCCATCCCGGGATGGTCTGGCAGTTTTTTCAGTTCGTCGATCAGCCACGGCAGGTTGTCGATGCCGCACGTGTAGACGTCGTGCCGTTCGCGCAGCACGGCCGCGCGGCGTTCGCGGCTGCCGCTGACGACGCCGACGCTGAGATGTGACAGGTGCCGCCATTGCTGCACCTCGCGCGGCCAAGTGGACAGGGCGACGCGCTTTGGCGCGATGACGATGGCGGCCCGGATATGGCCATCGGCCAGAAGATCTGCGACGGCCGTCAGGGCGCACGCCGTCTTGCCGCCGCCCATGCCCAGGACGATGCCGACGCCTTCGCTGGTCTTCATTTCGACGATCAGCCGGATCTGGACTGGGCGCAATTGATTGCGGTCACGCATCGCGCTTCCTCCCCCTGAACATCGCTTGGTAAAATTTGTTGTGCGCGTATGCGGCGGGCGCTTCCTTGCCCTTCATCCGGCGCTTCTTGTGCCAGATCTTGCTGGTGACGCGCAGGCCGTCCAGCCGCTGCGCCTCCGGGTCAACCTTCATACCTCGGATGAAGTGTTCGCCCTTCCAGCTTTCATCGCTTGCCATGCTAGTTCGATCTCCTGTTCACGTGTCAGCGGCTTCGTATTTGCCTCTGTCCTGATCCTGTTTACGTCAGCAGCGTTATCTCTGATCATGTACTCGATCAGGTCAAGCTGTTCCTGCGTCACCCACCACCGGGGCAGGGGCTTGTACCCTGCGGCGCGCAGGGCCATCGCCGCCCGCCCCTTCAACTCACTGCCGTTGCTCACCCCTTCACCTTCATGACGATGGCCAGCAGCCTCTGGGCGTCGCGGCGGAACAGCTTGTCGATGTGGGACCTGTTCATGCCCAGATCCCGGGCCATGTGCGAGATGGACGGCCAATGGTGCTTGCCAATGACCACTGGGCGGCGGTTGTTACCGCCGGGACCGGGCTTGCCAACCCGGTCGGCAGTGCCGTTGCGATACAGCGACTGGTAGACCGCGTGCCTGGTCACTCCAAGCGTGTCTGCCAGCACCTGCGCGCAGCGATACACCACCCCGTCCCGTGCCACCCGGCGGCAGACCAACTTGGCGCTGCATAGCCGGTCGCATGGAATTTCATTCATGGTCAGTTTTCCATGCAGGCGTTGAACATACCCATCGCCAGCGCATCGGGAGACCCGCTGGAACCTTCGGTGTATACGAGCCGCACCGTCTCTTGCAGGCTGCTGGCCAGCTTGCTGTCGCTGACACCCTCGCGCACCATCGCCTGCGCTGCCGCCATCGACATGCCCTCGTCCCGCGCCCGGGCCGTGTTGCGAACAAATTCTGCCAGCACGTTGCAGACCTCAACGGTCCCCGCTTGCGCGGGAGCCGAAGCCAACATGGCGATCAGGATGAGGTATTTCATTTCACGTTCTCCAAAGCTTTGATGCGGTCGTCGTGGTCTTTCAGGATCTGATGCAGCCGCAGCCACGACTGCACACCGTCGTCAGGTTTAAACCCCAACTCATGCTGGATCATGGTCTGCTGATGCCGCATTTCCCGATCCCGTGCTTCCTTGACTGCGGTGTATTCGTTACCCCCGACAACGATCAGGCGGGGTTTCTTGCGCTTCTTGAACCATCCAAACATCGCCCTCACACCTCCGTCACGTCGCAGCCAAGGACAGCCAAGACCCGCTTGGCCTTCCCCACCATGCCCGGCGGGCAAGCCACCAGCAGCACCTCACCCTGAACCTCGGTCTTAGGTTCTTGCGGCACGGCCTTCTTGTGGGCCTGCAGCCATGCCGCCGCGCGGCGGATGGCATCCCCGGATGGGGCGCCCCTCCCGTTATGCCACCTGGCAGCGGCGTTCTCATATCCCAAGGCCCGATCCATGTCGGCGCACAGCGTGAAGTGCTTTGCCATCTCCGCCATGGGCGCTGCCCCGGCAAGGGCGATCTTGTCCCAGACCCCCTTGTTGATGCCGTATAGCGAGTTGTCGAAATCAAGCTTGGTCGTCATTTGTTCAGTCCCTCCGGGCGCGGCATCGGCCGCAGTGTTGATGACAGGTGGACGGTTTCGACGCACTGGATCACAAGATCGGGAAAGGCGTCGGCCAGCGTGTCATACACGGGCATGATGGCGTCGCCGCACGACTGCGCCGATGGGTAAGGTATCAGGCTGGTGTCGGCATCAAAGACCGTCGTCCCCAGCGTGATGACCATGATGGTCCAATATTCCATTTCCTGTTTCCTGTTTTTCTGAAAGGCCCCCGCCGCACCAAGCGGCGGGGTAGTTTAGGCAGGCGTGGGGGTTACAAACCGACCCCCGGCGGTGTCTCAGATCCGGCGGCGGCGGCCAGCCGGTTCGGCGGCAGGCGCGGGGGCCGGGGCCGGTTCGGCCTTGATGACCTCATCAACGGCCGACGGCGCGCCGTCCTGGCCCTCTTCCTGGCCCGCCATGTTGGCCCAGCCCACGATCTCCAGCACCGGCACATAGGTGCGGCCATAGCTGTTATGGTTGTAGCTGTCCGACGACAGGGCGATGACCGGGCAGGCGTACTCAGACCCGCTGTCCAGCTTCGACATGATGGCGTCCAGCAGGGCCGTCATTGCGCGGATGCCGCCGACCGACGTGGTCTTGTACAGCACTTGCTGACCTTCCATCTTGCCGTCCAGCATCTTGATGTCCACGCCCATCGCGTCGCGCCATTGGCAGATCTCTTGCGTGCGCGGGTCATGATGCACGGGCAGCGACGAGGCCGGGGGCTTCATCGCGCCGACGCCCCACATCTCTTCGCCCATCAACTCGTTCTTGCCCTGCCCCGGCGCGCGGTTCGTCCAGCACGAATAGCCGGTCTGGAACGACATCGGGTTGACGATGGCCTCGGTCCCGGCCGCGATGACCGTGTCTTCCGATCCGACGACCCACTGGCCGTCTTTCAGCAGGCGCAGCAGCGGCGTGCCGCCGACCGACGACGACACGGTCGCCCGGACCTGGGCCAGGCCCGTGCGAAGCGACTGCAGCGCGGCGAGGCCGCCGGCGTTCGGGGTGGTGATTGCATTGGACATGATGTTTCTCCTGTGTCCTGTCTTCAATCGGCAGCGCCGTGTCTCACCACTGGGCAGGTGACGCCATCTCTTACTGCGCCTTACGGCCCAGTAAAGCATCGGACAGTGCGCGCATCCGTTCCGGCACCGACTGCACCGGCTTCTTGACCTTCTCAACGCGCGAAAGTTTCGTGCCGTTAGACACCCCCGGTGCGACATAATGTTTCGGCAGTTCAATGCCGCGCGACTTCACGACCTTTTCGATCTGGGCGGGCGACTTCAGCTTGCGTTCGGTCCACTGGTCCAACTTGATGCGGTGCCGCTTGAAGAACAACTTTAGCAGCCGCTCATCGACGGCCCACGACCGCGCGCCGGCCTTTTTGGCCTCCAGACCAAAGCCTGGGATCTCGCCGCCCTGTTCGGCATACGCGTGCGCTTGGGCGTGGATCTCGGCCACCAGCGGGTCGGCCAATTCGGCCAGTTCCAACAGTTCGGCGTACCGCTGCCCCCAGTCCAGGCGGTCATCGGGCGATCCGTTGCTGGCCGCCTGTCGCGCCTTCAATGCCTCCAGCTTTTCGCCCAGCACGCCGACGGCGTTCAGGTACAGCGGGCAGACGGTCTTGCAACGGGCGAAGTCGCACCACGGCCCCTTGGCGATGTGCGCGTCGTCGCGCTGCGCGTCGGCCACGGCTGCCTTCAGTTCCGCGACGTATGCGGCCAAGTCGCCGACCGACGTCGTCCAGTGCTGCACAATGTCCTTGCCGCTCTGGGTGTTCAGCGGCTGGATGATGGCCAGCGTCACGGGCGTTGTCGGATCGTCGGCCAGTTCGTCGGTGATCCACTTGCGTTCGGTATCCAACGCGCCGGCAGCGTAGAACATCAACTGCTTGTTTTCCTCGGCCATCACGGGCTTGAAACCGAATTTCCAGTCCATGACGAACAGTTCGCCCCCGCAGCGGCCGATGATGTCGGACGTGCCGAACGCGCCCGGGATGCCAGGCACGGCGACGCGGCGTTCGACCAGCATGTGCATGTCGTCCCCGATCTCGGCTTCCATCTGGGCGCAGAAACGGTCGAAGGCGGCCAGCGCCGGTTCGCCCTTGGCGTCCCACAGTTCACGGTCCACGGTGAACGACCAAGACCCGTCGGCCGCCGTGAAGGTGTACGGCAGGATCTCGGTCGGTTCGACGCCGTCGCGCAGGGCCATGGCCATCAGTTCGTGCAGCGCCGTCCCCTCGCGGGCGTACTCGCTGCCGCGATCATCTTTCGGCACCTGCTGTTCCAGCCGATAGCTGCGCGGGCAGCCGATCCGGCGGGCGGCCGTAGAACCGCCGACGATGTCGCTGTGTTCCTCTGGCGTGATGTGGGCGTTCATTTTACTTCCGGCACCGCTGCGAGGATGGCGGCCTCGATGATGGTGTACTCGGGCCGCCCGGTGTAGGCGGCGGCGGCTTTCACGCGGGCGCGGGCTTCCTGGGTCAGAAACGTCTTGACCTGTTCCCGTGGCACCTGGGCGTCGCGCAAGCGCATTGCGTCAAGGTCGATCATCTGTCACTCCTGTGGTGTTCACTGCGAGGGAACATAGATGGCCACCAGAGAGGCGTCAATAGAGGAATACCTGCGGGGTCGCGTCGATGATCTTGGCGGGGTGTGCATCAAGTTATCACCTGTGGGGTTGCGTGGAGTACCAGATCGACTTATCGTCCTGCCTGGGCCGCGCGTCCTGTTCGTCGAATTGAAGCGACCGAAGGGCGGCGTGATCTCAGCACTGCAGCACTGGTGGCGGGGTCGTCTCGTTCGGTTGGGCTGTGAACATCACTTCGTAAAGACGCGCGCCGAGGCTGACGCGGTACTAGGGGACAGGAAATGACAAACGAATACCGGGACGTGGTCATCACGCCAGAGGCGTGGGGTGACCTGTACACGCTGATCAAGCCGTTCATCGCGGGCCTGGCCGCGTGGGGAGAAAAGCACGACCAGCCTATTTCTGTGGCCATCGGCGTGGCCTGGGGTGTTGGCGAGATCCTGGCCACCATTGGCAATGCCTGCGATTGCGAACTTTGCGAGGAAGTAACGATGAGTATCGCGGAGGAACTGACCAATCGTCTGGTTGATACTCTGAATGCGGTGCGGCACTGATGTCTGATTTCCTGCCTGCCGACATTGAGCGGTACTGCTTCATCGACACCGAAACCCTGTCAGGGGCTGACCTGAAGGCGACGGGCGTCTACCCATACAGCGAGGATGCGGCCTTCCGCGTCATGATCGTGACGTATGCCATCGGCGACGGCCCGGTGCAGATCTGGCATCAGGATGTCGCGCACGAAGGCGGGTGGCTGGATTGGTCCAGCGCGCCGTCCGATCTGCGGCAGTTCGCCGATCAGGCACGGGCCGGCGAAGCCTGGTTCGTGGCCTGGAACGCGGGCTTCGACCGGCTGGCGCTGTCGCGCGGCGTCGTGGGCGGGGCCTGGATCAAGCCCGAGCATTTCCTGGACGCCATGGCGCAGGCCGTGCGTTCGCACTTGCCGCCGGATCTGGCCAGCGCGGGGCGTCTTGTAAACTCTGACGTTCAGAAGCGGCCCGACGGCAAGCGGCTGATCCAACTGTTTTCGGTGCCGCCGTTCGGCGTGCCGGCCGATCACCCAGAACAATGGGAGGCATTCAAGCTGTACGCGCTGGACGACATCCCGCCGATGCGTGCTGTGTGGCAGGCGACGCTGCCCCTGTCGCGCATGGAGTGGTCGCAGTATTGGGCCAGCGAGCGCGTCAACGACACGGGCATGCCGGTGGATGTTGATTTCGCTGCTGCCGCGTCGGATCTGGCCGAAGAGAACGCGCGCCGCGCCAGCGCCGACATCGCCCGGTTGACCGGCGGGGCCATCTTCAGCGTCAACCAGCATGAGGCGCTGTGCGCGTGGGTCGTGGACCGCGTCGCCCACCTGTCCGAGGCCAAAGCCATCCTGCTGCGCGAGGTGATCGAGGAGCAGGAAGAGGAAGGCGACGGCGTCGTGCAACTGCCGAAGTATTCTCTGGAACGGTCGCGCGTCGAGGATCTGATTGCGTATCTGGAACGTCTGGATGACGAGCAGGGCCTGACGGACGAAGAGTTCCAAGTGTATCAGGTGCTGCAGGTGCGGGCCTATGGTGCCAGCGCCACGCCGCGCAAGTTCACCAAGCTGCTGCCCATGGTGTCATCTGGCGACCGCCTGCGCGGCCAGTACGTGTTCGCCGGCGCTGCCGCCACGGGCCGCTTTTCATCGCGCGGTCTGCAGATCCACAACCTGACGCGCGCCACAGTCGGCAACCAGACGGCTGAACTGGCCGTCATCGACCAGATCCAGGACCGCGTCCCGTTCGACGTCTTTGCTGAATGGGGGCCGGTCGGCCGCACGCTGTCGCGCCTGATCCGTCCCGTGTTCGTCGCCCCGGCTGGGCAGAAGATGATCTGGGCCGACTATTCGGCCATCGAGGCGCGTGTGCTGCCGTGGCTGGGCGAGGCGTTCGGGGCCGGCCCAGTGCTGGACATCTTCCGCGCCAATGACGCCGACCCGTCGCTGCCCGACATCTACAAGCGGCAGGCCGGGTCGATCCTCGGAAAAGATCCCGCCGCCGTGACGAAGGCCGAGCGGCAGTCGCACGGCAAGGTGCCTGTGCTGTCGCTGGGTTTCGGGGGCGGGAAGGGCGCGTTGTTCGCCATGGCGCGCAACTACGGGGCCAGCTTCACCGAGGGCGAGGCGGCCGACATCGTGCGCCGCTGGCGCGATACAAACCCGTGGGCGCGGGCGTATTGGGATGACACGTGGGAGGCCGCCATCTGGTGTATGCACAACCCAAGCCAGCCGCGCGCGGTCGGCAAGCGCCTGACCTATGTCTACCTGCCGGATTACATGCACGGCACCCTGGTCTGCATCCTGCCGGATGGTCGGCCGCTGCTGTATCCCGTGCTGCGCTGGGAGAGACGCGAACGCAAAGACAAGATCACGGGCAAGGTCGAGGTCAAGGAACAGTTGACCTATCGGCGTGGCTATGGCCGCGCGGCGCTGTGGTACGGGACGCTGGTCGAAAACGCCGTCCAAGCCGTGGCCGGATCTTTGCTGCGGCACGCAATAACGCGCCTCGTGGCCGAGCAACCACAACTGGTTGTGGGTCACACGCACGACGAGATCATCGGGCTGGTCGATCTACAAGATGTAGCGGCTGGGCGCGAGGCCATCGAAACTGCTATGCTGGACCTTCCCCCTTGGGCTGAAGGGCTGCCGGTCGCGTGCGAGGCCAGCGAGAGTTTCTATTACACCAAGACAATCGACTGAGGAGAAAAGAGATGGCGAGATTGGACGACGTCGCAGAGCAGACCGTCGTGCGGCGTCAGTTGCTGGCCAATGGCTATGTGCCGCTGGCGAACAAAGACAAGATGTGCGTGCTGCCCGGGTGGTCGGATCTGGTGGTTGACGAGGCCCTGATCGGTAAATGGTCGCAGGAACTGAAATGGCGGGCGACTGGCGTCCGCGTCGAGCGTGGCCTGGCCGTGATCGACCTGGACGTGAACGACGATGACGCCATCAATGCCATCATCGACGCCATCCCGGGCGACATCTGGGCCGTGCTGCAGGATGCGCCCGTGCGGCGCGGCAAGGGCGCGAAAGAGGCCTGGTTCGTGCGGCTGGCTGACGGCGAACAGCCGTTCTATCGGCTGGCCTCGGCCGGCTTCCGGCGCGCCCCGGGCGACGAGACGGTGCAGCGCGTGGAGATCTTCGCCGGCGAGGGCGGCGGCCGCCAGTTCGGGGCATATGGCGCGCACAGCCTCGACGACAATGGCGATGTGGCCGTGTCGTACCGCTGGGTCGATGGGCGTGGCCTGCTGGAAGTGCCGTTCGACGATCTTCCCCGCCTGACGCGGGCGCAGTTGGCCGAGGTGGCCGACACGGCGACGCGCGTCTTGGACGAACTGCGCTGGCATCGAGACCTGCTGTCGAAGCCGGGCTTCAGTTCCAACCAGCCGATCTATGACCTGGCCGGTCAGGATTTCGAGACGCGCGACCATGGTGTCGTCGATCTGATGGGCCTGCAGGATCTGTGCGAGATCCACGGCGACGTGCGCCTGTCGGCGTCTTGGCTTGAGGGCGACGCGGCGGTCAACATGACGCGCTGCATTGCGTCGATCCACCCGCGCGATGGCCGCGTGTCGATCCTTGAGACGGCCTCGTTCGAGATCCACCGGCCGGCTGATATGGCCCCTAAGCCCGTCACGCAGGGCGCGCTTGAACGTCTGGCCGAACTGGCCGCCGCCGGGTCTATCTTCTCCGCGCCTTCGCCAGCGCCGACGGCGGCCGACGTGGGCGCTGTCATGGCGGGCGACATGGAACATGTGGTGGACGTCCTGCTGCAGGAATACGTGCTGATCTCGTCCGAACAGCGGTGCGTCGTGCCTCTGCACGACCCCGAGCAGGCGATGACGTTGGCCAATTTCCGCGTCAAGATGCAGCCGCACGCCATCGCGGTGGTCGGCCCGCGCGGTGGCGAACAGATCATCCACCCGGTGCCGATGTGGGTCGCCGACGCGCGTCGCGTTGATGCTGCCGGGATGCGCTATCGGCCCGACGTCACGTCGCGCCTGGCGACGGTCAATGGCGAGGTCTACGTGAACCTGTACCGCCCGCCGGTCGATGCCGACGTGTCGCCAGATGATGAGGCTGACGCGGTGGCCGCCTTCGAGGCGTTGGTGGCGCACCTGCTGCCGATCCAGGCCGAACGCGACTGGTTCCGCATGTGGGTCGCGGCGAAGGTGCAGCGGCCGTGGGTGATCGGCTGTGGCGTGCTGATGGTCGCCAGCATCCAGGGGACGGGGCGCGGGACGCTGTTCGACATGCTGACGTCGGTCTTCGGCCGGCGCAACGTGTCGCCTGTCTCGTCCGTCGAACTGCTGGGCAGCGGCGGTCAGGGCCAGTACAATGGCTGGCTGGCCGACAGCGTCCTGGTCACGTGCGACGAGGTCATGGCGGGCGATGACGGCGGCGGGTCGATGGCCTGGAAGCGCCGCGAGAGTTATGAGCGGCTGAAGCAGTACACCGACCCGCGCCGGCGCGAAATGCTGATCCGCAAGAAGAACGTCAACGCGTACACGGCCGAGATCTTCGCCTCGATGCTGCTGGCCACGAACCACTTGAACGCGCTGCCCATCACGGTCGATGACCGCCGCTTCGCCGTCCTGATGCAGGAGGACGTCAAGTTCATCGACCGGGCCGGGCTGCCGGATCTGGTGAACGTGTGGCGGCCTGACGGCGTTTTTGGCGATGTGTTCGGCACGGCGCTGCGCCGTTACCTGTCGGGCGTTGCCGTCGATTGGCACGCCATCCGCGAGGCACCCAACCTGGGCGACGGGCGTGCCATCATGCAGCAGCAGAACGAGGGAGACGTCGAAGATCTGCTGCGCGACGTGCTGGCGCGCGTGCCGGGCGACTTCATTGCCAGCGATGACCTGCGCCGCAGGATGCAGAACGCTGTCACGGGCGAGGGCGAGGGCGAACACCTGAAGAACTGGTGGCGTCGGTCGCAGGACATCCTGCGCGCAGAAAACAGCATGGGCTGGAAGGCGCTGCAGACGCGGCAGACGGTCATTGGCGCTGATGGGCGGCAGAAGATGGTGACGGTCTATTACCGGGCCGCTGACGGCGTGCGCCAGACGTGGGCCGCGACGTCGCTGACCGGGCGGGTGGATCTGCTTGCGCCCGGCGCTGACGTCAACCGCATGATTTCTGCGCTGGATCAGGCCAAGCGTGAAGGTCGAATGCGTGTGGTAGAGTGAAGCAAAGAGGCCCGCCAAACGGCGGGCCTTTTCGTTTCAGGCGTCTGGGTTCCCGACCCACAGCGTGAAACTGGGGGTGTGCTGGTCATCGCTTGACCGCACGGCCAGCACAAGCGCCTCGTGCGCCACGAGGCCGAAGTCATTGGTGATCCGTTCCGCCGTCACTTTCGGCAGTATCAGGGCCGTGCTGACGGGCTTGGACCGGCGCAGCGTCGTGATCGGCGCAAAGTATTGCGTCGCGGCCGAGGCAATCGACGCCGTGTTGTGCTGCAGGTCTCCCGTCGGCGACGTGATCATGACGCACCACGCGTTGCTGTCGCCGGCCATAGCGTGCGCGGCGCGGTACACCACTGCAGACGCGTGGCGCATGAACGCGGCGACAGACGGCGCATCGCCAGATAGCGCGTCCGTAGGAAGGGACCACAGGTCGCGTTCCGCAGATCGAAGCGCGGCGGTTGGCCTCGGGTAGAACCGGGCGGCATACGACAGCATCTGGAAGGGCGGCCGGTTCGGGGCTTGGAAGGTCAACACCAGGGGGGCGACAGTGAGGCGGCCAGGCACGTCGATGTCTGGACTGCGGCTGGCGAGGTCAACACGTGCCTGCGTGTGGTCAACACCGACTTCAAAAGCAGGTGTTGACCTGTAAGTACTTGATGTCATTGAATATATCCTCCATCTCAACATCAACACTACCTCTCTCTCGTAGGGTAAAGGGGGTAGTGTAAGTATTATAAGTAGTGTAAGTATATGTTATGTACAATACGTTGATTAGATTAGTTACACTATGGTCTCTGGGTGGGCTGGATGGGGGGTGGTGTTGAGTTGAGGGTGTTGACCTGACCCTGCGCGCCCGAGCAACAGCTTGCGCCGCCCACGCGGCGGGTGGTAGGGTGCGGGTGCTGTCGATGGCTTCCTCCCCGATCCGACAGCGCGTCTTGGTGGACGGCGCGGCCCGTCGGCAGATCTCCTGTCGGCGGGCCGTTGCGTTCCGGGCATCAGATCCAGCACCGGCGATCTGGGGCCAGGCCTTGGCGTCAGAGGCATGGGCAGATGATCTGGTGCCAGGTGCCAGCACCGCAAAAACCCCTGTGGCGGACACGCCGCCACGTCGCCTGCG
>JAAOEI010000093.1_pt1 | contig 33707 bp, 55 predicted proteins | sample 7059261 | NCBI WGS metagenome assembly JAAOEI01 (sample SAMN14008812, study PRJNA610033) | viral metagenome | isolation source: viral particles filtered from seawater | place: China: Hangzhou Bay, Yangshan Deep Water Harbour | collected 2017-10-31 | reverse complement strand
GAGCAAAGTGATCTATCACTCAATAAAAAATAAACCAAAATATGACGGAATATATATCGTTCGTAGCGAACGCACGGAGACATATGTTGATGGGCATGGTGGGCAAAAGATTAAAAAAACAACGATTACTTATGAAATCAGAGAATTTATGCAAACTCCATATCCGATGGAGTCTGCTTCATTCAGAAATGGGTTTTTTATTATGGACAATGACTATTCAGGGAAAATGACGCATTGGGCCGAAGTGCCAAAACTTTATGCCAACGAACCCCCTGCCATATTGGAGTTACTATGATCCCGTTATTCGTAGGCATAGACGCAAGAGAAGCTATCGGCCTGAATGTCTTTACGCACTCAGTCTGGAGCAGGGCATCGCAGCCGGTCAGCATCACGCCGGTATCAGGGCCGACTGATGGCACCAATGCCTTCACGCTCGCTCGCTTCCTAGTCCCTCAGATGATGGGCTACAAGGGATTCGCCATCTTCGCGGACGGGTCGGACATGCTGTGCTTAACCGACATAGCCGAGCTATGGGCGCTGTGCGATCCGTTCAAGGCCGTGCAGGTTGTGAAGCACGATTACCAGACTAACTTCCCGGTCAAGTATCTGGGGCAACCCAATCTATCCTACGCTCGGAAAAATTGGAGCAGCCTTATGCTCATCAACTGCAACCACTTCGCGTGGCGTAGGATGGACGCCGAGGCGGTCAAGTCACTGGGCGGTCAAGTCCTCCACCGTTTCGAGTTCATCAAGGACGAGTTCATCGGCGATCTGCCACCAGAGTGGAACTACCTCTGCGACGAGCCGAACCAGACCGGGCCAGCGAAGATAGCGCATCTAACCGTGGGTTTGCCCGTTTGGTATCCGGACTGCGAGTACGCGGACGAGTGGCGGAAGGAGCGCGACGCCATGCTGCAATATCAGGAGTGGAAGCCTACCTAGAGTAATCTACTAGGCACTGATGCCGCTCCGCAAGCCTCCAGTACGTCGCCGCAATCTCGGTCAGAGCGCGGATAAGCTCGTCAACGTGTCCCGTCTTTAGCTGCGGCAGGGGTTCCGGTCCCGCTAGGCAGTTTTCCTGGGGCGGTATCCTTTCCGGCAAGGGCGGCATTGACGATGTCGCGCACCCCGTCACCAACAACACAAGCAGCAGGCAGGTTAGCTTTCCCAAGGGCGATCTCCAGTTGCGACGCTATTTCGCGGGACGTTGCGGCTTGCGTGGCGATCCGCGCTTCGTAACGGCGGGATAGCGCCTGCGCTTTTTGCTGCTGGGCTTTACGATCAGCTTCGGCGGCGTCGCGTTGGGCGATAATTGACTGGTCCCACTTGACTTGTACGCTGGCCGATCCGTCCTTGCGGCCCTGCCAGTAGGTAGAAGCCGCGATAGCCACGACCATAACGAACGCAATAGCGTATCCATACATTATGCCTCCAGTGTGCCGCCAGCCTGTTTATAGGCCATTCTGAGCGAATCTAGCTGATGTTCGTGCTGACCATAGCCCGCGCCAGGAAACGACGCCCAGCGGCTTCTACAGGCGTTTATGGCGTTGTCGAAAAGCCCAGCCTCAACCATGTCGATTGCCTTGCACTCCCGGATTAGCTGGATTGCCCACCTGTCCTGCGATTCAGGCCCAAAATCAGGCAAATCAAGCTGCCGTCTGTAGTGTTCCCAATACCGCCCCATGAACTGATAGCGCCCTGCGGCATCTGAATTAACCTCGATTTGACGCATTCTAGGATGGCGCGAATAGTCATTAAATAGGATGGGTTTCCCTGGGGTTGATCCAACAATCACGTTGTACCCATCATCCGAAATATCCAGCAGCTTCGGCCCTATCTCAGACCATGCAATCGCGTCTAGAAACGCTGCCATATTAGGGCTTAGGTTCGTTGACCTTGGCATTGGGTTCTTTCGGCGTTTGATCCAGTACCCGCGCCACGATAATCAGCATGGACATCACGGCATACCAGAATGGGGGGATAAACTTGTCGAACAGGCCAAGGATTTGATCGGCAACGGGCAGCAACGCTAGAACGATGGCGACCCGAACGCTCCACAGCCGGTTGATCTGCGCTCGCCAGTCCTTGATGAGCTTCATTTCTTCTGCCGCTCAACAACCAGCGCAATCTTCTGCAACTCGCTGCGTAGAAGCTCGTACTGCAGATCGCGCTTTTGTTCCACAGATCGCAGGTCGTTCTTGATCCCGTTGACCTCGGCATTACGCCGCTCGACTTGCTTATTGAACTGGTCTTGTATTGCCTCCTGCTTTAGTTCTAGCTTTTGTACAGTCATGTAAGACGCCCCTACAGCCGCAAGAATGGCAATAATTAACGCCTCCACAATCCGCTGTACGGAGACTCTTGGTTGAGATGCGCCAGCGGCTAACATAAACGGGATTGCTAAGTGTCCAAACACGGAAGGCTCCAACATTTATATCTCCAGTTTTTATTAAGCATTTTTATTCTGAAGCAGGCACACATTGTTTTTCTTTCAGTTTCTCTATTTCACGATCCTTTGCCTTGATGATGGCATGCGCCTCCACCAGTGCGTCCAAAGCCTTATTGCGCTGGTCTGCAAGCGCATCAAGCATGTCCTGTTGTTCTATTGTCATGTGTGATATGCAATCGTTCCAATAACAAGAGAGTTTATTGCAAACCCGCCAACAGGTAGTGGGTCTTGCGCTTGTGCGCTACCACCTTGATACAGGCTGATGTGGGTAGCACTAGGCACTATTACACCCATGAGTTGAGTGTAAGACGCACTGAGGGTTACGTTGGCATAGTTCCCCATTGCGACCGCCCCATAATGGCTTCCTGTACTTGTTGCTGTAAATGGGAGCCCCGTAATAAGCAAGTCTCCGGTAAACCCGGCAACGCTTGCACAGGAATCTATGATGAAGCCGCCCTGTACAACATTACCTATTTTTGTGTACCAACCTACGGCAGTCGTTCCAGCCACAGCCCCGCTGCCTGTGCCGCCCCATGCCGGAGTCCACGTTCCTTCTTCGTAGTCATCCAGTGTATTGACGTTGGCGCTTGCGTTTTGAGTTCCGGGGAATTTTATTTGCCCCGATGTCGCAGCACTGATGTCCATCAAGCCGGTTAGCGCCATATTTGCAGAGCTTAAATCAAGCAATTTGGTGCCATTTATAGAAAATCCGGTGTTGTTCAGCCCTATGCGGTAAAAACCCGTCGCTGTATCGGTGCCGAAATAAATACCGGGGAGGCTTACCGTGCCAGCGTAGAACCCGATCCCTGCCGTAGCTGTTTGCGTGCCATCCTTTAGCATGCAGGTTGAAAGCCCCGTTGCCAAATCAGCCGTCAGTGCATTGAAAACGCTTGTGCTGATCGTCGTACCATCGACCACCGGCTGTCCGGTTGTGTTGATGCTGAAGGTGCCGCCTGAGAAGGACATTTGGTTACTCCTGTGCTGCGGCAGTTGCGCCGCCAATGACCGTAGCACGGCCTGTATTCTGCAATCCAAGTAATTGCACCATCATGCGTCGAGTTGCAGGGTCTGCTTTGTCCATTAACCTTGCTGCCTCCGCTGGGTCTTGCATAGCCTTGGCTAAAGCATCCAAAGACTTGCCTTCAACGCGCCCAGCCAAGCGATTGCTAATGGCGCGCAAAACACTGTAATTTGGACTAAACATGCCAGCGGCAGGAAGTGATGGGGAAACATCGCCCAAAAGCAATCTAGCCTTTTCTTTCCCTATACCACCAAGCCTAGTTTGTTCTGCCGACCTAGCTAAATCACGCCCTACATTTTCAACAGTGCCAAGTTGGGCTGCATTAAGGACATCACCAAGTTCTTCATATCTTGGCGTCCCCGTAGCGCGTTTTAACGTACCTGGAGCATCACGCATAGCTTGCGCATACATAGCGGCTCTTTGAGGAATCCCAGCGCCCTGTTCAGCCATTGGTGACGTTAGTTTTTGTTCAAGGTATTGCCCTACTTGCATCTGATTAATCGGCTTACTCATATCGGCGTATGTGGTTCTTGCTGCCGCCCAATTAGGTGATTGCTTGGATAGCCAATCAACGAATGCCCCTCTTGTGCCTTGAATGGCACCGCTTTCTGATGCTCCAATACCAAATCGTTCTGGATTTTTTACTAGATCATCAAGCGCCATTTTTATGAATTGCATGTTTTCTACTGAAACTGGCTTTTGTTGTCCGAAAACGTCTTTGCCAATAGTAAAAGACTTGCCTTTTTCTTCCGCTAACTCTTGCGCCCGAGCAATAGCCTTTTCCATACTTGGGCGACGCATCAATTCTGAAAATTGAGTGTTATTGATAGGGAGTATTTCTTTCCCGGCACTTTGATACATTGGCCCAGCCACACCCTCCCTTGCGCCTTCAGCAACCTGAATATCTGCCCGAGTTCCACCAACCCCGCGAATTGCATTTGCTCTAGCTTGTGCCTGTGTTCTTGCTATCTCATCATATTCTGATGGGAAACGACCTTTAACAATTTCTTGAATACCTGAAAACTCAGCAGAGCCAGCTTTTGATGCAGCCTCCCCAGCATTAGGACGACTGCCTTGGACAAATTCAATTGGGTTGGTTAACCCACGCATAACAGCAGCCCGTCTTGTTCCCGCCGCTTCATTTAACGTGCGACCTGCGGTACGCTCCACACCCCCCGGCAACCACGGATCAACCACATTTCTAGCAAGAGTTGCCCCACCACGAATGGCATCTATCCCAATTGGGATAGCGGCACCCAAAGCAGCCCCACCACCCGTTTGCGCAGCCTTATCTGTCCAAAAATTTTCCCCGCCATCAGCGACGGGCGTCAATGCTCCGGCTCCAGCACCAATTGCAGCGCCTTGCCCTACGCGTCCTCCAAATGTTGCAGCAGGCGCTATTTTCATGGCAGCAAGACCAGCCGGACTCATAACTGTCCCGGCCAGCCCCATTAAATCAGCGCCTTCATTGCCGCCAGCCTTTTTCATCTGCTCCAGTTGCTGAAGGCGGCTGTTAGAGAACAAATTATCCGGAGCATCACCTGTACCGCCCATGTTCGCCAGCAGTTGAGCGCCGCCGATTACTGGGGACGCTGCTCCCATGGCGAAGCGGGTTCCTGGGGCTGCCGCTATGCGTTGTGGAAGTGTTGCGTCAGGATTGCCCCCAAGCCATTGGCCTACCGTTTCTCCAAATATATTCCCAAGTTTCGTTTCTTTCGATGCTTCCCTAGCACCACGACTAATAGGGTCGTTTTCAATCTGCTGTCGTAGTTGTTCAGTGGATAGTTTTTGGCGTTGACCACCGCCTGCACGTATCTGAGAAATCCGCTCTTTTATTTCTTCCTCCGGCGTCCCGTCAGGAATACCACGTAGGATAATGCCGTCTTTGGTCTGGATGTCCATTACCAATCGACCACTATCGGCTGTTGTGCGCCACCCTGCGCTGGCGCTCCTTTGGCAATCGTTTCAATCCTCCCAATTGCACGTTTCCATGCAGCAAGGCGTTCTGGTGCACCAATGTTAGCGTTGCTAACATCCCCAAGTTGCCCAAGGACAAACTCGCGATCTGTATTAGAAACGCCAGCGCCCAACTTGCCGCCCATCAAGTCCATCGTCAGTCGGTTTGCAAGCGTTGTTAGTTCACCTATCGCTTGCCTGCCAGTGGTCGAATCGCCAGTTACGGCGTCATAGCCCCTAGCAAGCCAGTTCTGCAAAAGACCGCTGGTAGATTTGCTGATGAGTTTGGAGACATCATCGGATGCTCTAGTAACATTTCCAGCCTCATCTACTTTCCCTGGGGCAAAATTTACCGCAGCAAGTATTTTTCTTGCATCCGATGCCGCCGCAATAGGATTGGTCTGTTGTCCAGCTTGGAATTGCCCTATTTCAGTGTTGTATGCTCTAGCTCTTGCCAACGGACCCTGAATATCAGGATTAACCCCCAAATCTTGCCCTCGCATTGTGGTCTGCGCAGATAGTCGCGCAGAACCACTTGGCGTAGCGTGTCTTTGCATTGCACCTTGATTTTGCAAAACAGCAGAACCACTTGGAGATAAGTGTCTTTCTGTGGCACCTTGATTTTGAAGAATGGCCGACCCACTCGGGGTTGCATGTGTTTGAAGTGTAGTTCCAGACCTTAAAATAGCATCTGGGGATGCGCTCTTTGGAACGACCCCCATAAGTTGCATTGTGCTTGGATCACGCAACTCCCATCTATCACCAGCATCAAGTTTTAAAGGCTCACGATATTTCATCGCCTCAGTAAGCATTGGCCCTGCTACAGCAGCACCATACGGATTAGATGTTCCATTGATTGCCCATGCCATCATTTGTTGTTTAGTTGGCTGCGTTGTTTGTAATGCAGCAGGCATAACATTGCCTTCGTCATCATTACTAACAAGGTTTAAATCTCGTGTTTGAGATTGAGGCATTTTGCCTATCCAATCACCAAACTCAGACCGCGCCCTTTGCGACAACGCCTTGGATTCCTCAGTCGCTAAGTCCTCACCACGCCGCCCCGAATACGCCTGCAACATCTTCGCCAATCCCTGCGTCCATGAGATAGGCGCACCCTGCGCGGCTTCGATAGGCTGCATGGACTGCTGCTGCATCATTTCCGCCATCCTGCGGCGGCGTTCGATGTCCTTGGCCTGCTGGCCGTAGTCGGTGAAGGTATTGACTGTTTTGGAGAGTCCGTCCATGTTAGCCCCAGCCCTTCTTTACCGCAGAGTACGCCGCCGGTAGCCAAGGTGCACCCATTGCAGCGGCCCCAATACTGAACAACCCTTGATTAAAGTTATTCACGTCATTAACCTGATTGTTGTACATCTGCTGATTAGCCTGCCCCTGCGCCTGTGCCGCACCCATTATGGGCGTCTGCCCCAGCGTCACGCCCTGATAGGGCTGGAACTGCGGGTTCTGAACCTGCGCCCCGGTACGCAAGGCGTTGATCTCGTTGAGCGGCAAGGACCGCAGGTAAGCCTGCTCCTGTATCGCCTGCTGCCGCCCCTGATTGCCCAGATTGGCATTTGCCAGCCCCATGTTGAACAGCCGGGACTGCTCTTGCCCACCGGACAGGACAGCCTGCATCCTGGCATCGTTTCTGGCGCGATTCAGGGTATCCAAATCAAAATTGGACGCCTCAGACCCTACCGGAATACCCTGATTGGTCAGCCGGGTTCGCATCAGTTCCTCGTCCCGCTGGAACTGCGGCTCAATACGGGAAAGCAGGGCATCCGTCACAGCCTGCCTGTCAGCCCCATAATCGCCCGTTACGGACGTTTGGCGCTGCGGCAGACCGGAAGTATCAAAGGGCCGCTCAAAGCCGCCTGCAACGCGATTTAGGCCGGTTTCGGCCACGCCTGCAAGGTTCTGGCTGATCCGGTTCTGGGCGTCGAAAAGCTGCTGCTGGGAGGGGGAGAGTGTCTGCGTGACCGTAGGCTGGTCGCTGGCACCCTCAGACCAGAAGGTATTGGCATCCGGTGCAGTTGGCATGGGATTGGACACCCACTGCTGCCCGTCATCGCCGCCTGACCCCTGCCACGAACCCGGCTGGTAGCCTTGCAGCGCCGTGTTGTACTGCCGCATGGCATCGTCATAGCCGGTCTGGTTAAACGTGCGCTGCCCGTTCCCCCATGTCACGGTCTGGTTGCCGTAGGGAGTATAAATATTGGGGTTGTTCATCCGCCCCTGCGCTCTGGCAGTTTCCACGTTCGCCGCGCCTTGGGCCTGTGCAGCCCCGGCATAATCAGGCGCAGCAGGAGGGGATGGGGAATCCTTAAAAGCAATCCAACCACCCCCAAGTTTCGCTATCGGAGCGAAGTAAATCGGGTCATGTTGCCAGTTTTTCATAATTCACCCCTCCACGCCTGCCGATTAACGATTCTGTAATATTGGCTTTGACTTATGCCAAATGCGTCTTTTATACGCCTCCAATTAATCCCCAAATTTTTGCATTTTCTTATTTCGGAAACGATGGCTGCTGTAATTTTATGATTTGGGTTTAGCGCGCCAGGAAGCGCCCCGCCAGATTGACGCCCCTTTGATATTTTGTCCCTAATATTGTCTTGGCGCGTCCCAACAAAAAGATGTTCTACGTTAACGCACTTCGGGTTATCACACCGATGGCAAACACACAATTCTGGTGCTATTTGTCCATGTACAAGTTGATAGGCAACGCGATGAGCGCGCCTTGAACCAAACACACTTTTTGGCAGACATCCGTAAAGACCGCGATCAAGGGTGCCTGTATATTCAATACACCCCGTCTTTGATAGGAGGGTGTTTGCCTTCAGAAACTCTCCCGCATTAAGCGGCGATTTTTTCTTCATGCTTCACCTGTAAAAATCGACATTCGTGCCGGTAAAGGCGATAAATGCAGAGCTTACCTGTAGGGTGAGCATCGGCTAATTCCGCTTCTAGTTTAAATCCTAAGTGCTTAACAAATCTAGTAGATTTTTCGTTTCCTTGGGCGACGATTACTGTTATCCTTTTTGCCCCTAACTGGCAGAATGGATAATGAAATATCGTCCACAAATACTGCCGCGTCAGCCACTGCCTGCTCCCGTCTGAGGCGATATGGCATTCCACGTTCACGCCGTTCCAATTCGCGTAAGCCACGCCCGCCACGATCTTTCCATGTCTTGCCCATCCGATACCTACGTCAGTTCCGAAGCAGTTGAACTCGCCAGTTCTTGAAGCAACCCATTCCACCACGCCTTTGCCAATAATAAGGCTCATCCAAACACCGAACCCGGCCTCCAGATAACGTCCGTGGATAGCCATTGCACAATAATGCCTTGTGAGTTTGCCAACAAATGGGGCGCTCCGGCGCGGCCCACTCCATTCGCTCCCTGCCACGAAGCCGATACCGATGTTGCCGGACCCCAGAGGGAATATCCCCACAACGATGTCCCCCACACCCCATAATTTGTCGGCGTGAATGACACCGTGGATGTCGGGTCTGACAGGTCAAAGTCCAAATTGATTTGGGCCGCAAGCGAAGGCGAACCATTCGTGTTCAGCACGGAACGCATCTGGGTAAACGCCTTTTCTATGTTGCGATACCCAAAATAGTTGAACGCCTGCAACCCATTTGCCGTGATGTTGCCGCCGTTATCGGCCATTGTGTTCCACGCCCTGCCAACGTACCCATTGCCACCAAAATACGGTTCGTCCTGATACAGTTCCCAAGACGCCGCATTCCAGCCGGTGAAATTGCACCATGACCGGGTAATCGTGTTCATTACGTACTGCTGTTGAATGGCTGATGTCTGGAGCGGGACATTCAGAAACAGCATGTTTTCATTCGGATAGGGAAGTAGTTGCCAGCCGTAGTTGCTGCCATAGGCAGTTACCGCCTCCGATACGGCATTCTGAATCTTGTCCGTGATGGATATGCGCGGATTGATGCGGCTTGACTGAAGCGCCAGAGACATCGGCTGCACACCATCCCGCGTGATAATCAGCAAATCGCCAGCGTACTTGACCGCACAGCGCCGACCAATGGGAGAACCAATCCAGTACACGCCAATCAGCCCCCAGGTGGCGCTCGATGTCGGATCAGCCCCACGATAGACAAGTACCTCGCCCTCGGACGTAATGAACACGGTCATGTCGTCCATGCCGTAGCCCGCATCCATCGTCCACGTTGCACCAGCCATCAGGTAGCCGCCACGCTGACAGAACGACGACAGGTCAAATGCCGTCGCCGCGCCGCCAATGGAGTTCGTACCCAGATACCACGCCTTCAGCGTTCCGGCCTCAGTGAACCACACGCGATTGTGGGACAGCCATATATTGGTAGCCGTTGCGGTGTCAAAGCCGGTCACATCATAAGGTGCGCCACCACCATCAACCTGCCAGTTCGTCCCGTCATAGACGCGCATCTTGTCAGCGCCGTTGACCGCCTGTATGTACGCACCGCCGCTGGTGCGATTGTTGATGTACTGCCACCGCGCATTGGTCAGCCCGGTCACATTGGATACACCGGCACCCCCTGCGGTCACGTTGTAGATCACCGTGCTTGCTGCGGCAAATAGCTTCTCAGAAGTGCCGCCCGTATAGGCCATGAGCGTTTCCACCCACGCATTATTGGCTACTGTGGCAAAGCGCGAATAGCCCTTGCGCAGTTCACAGTATGTCGTGCGCGGGAACCAGTTTTGCAGGAAAACAGCATCTTCTGGCGGCATGTCCGAAAGACTGTCGCGGCTGTTCCATCCCCCAACCGGAGCCGGAAGCGACGTAGCCCTTGCGTCTGGTCGAACTACGCGGCGGCGGGATGGGATTTTTGTGCGGGCGAGCATTATGCGCCAAATCCGGAATCGGGAATGTTGTTCCACCCAAGCAGCACTTCCGGCACCCTTGGATTCATGCTCAACGTCTGCGACCCGGCATCGTTGGCAATCGCAATGGAGAACTCGGCATCGTAGTCATCTTTGAACACATCGCCCAGACCCTTGACCTGAAAATACTTGTGCTTCAGCCCAAGCACCATCAACCTGTCTGGGAAAATGCAGGTATCGGTATCGGCGGTAAATGCAGCCTGCGCTGTTCCGCCACTTGTCGAAGCCCAATACTTGCCGATGTACTCAAAGCCAAGGTAATGCTCTGTCCCCTGTGGCGGCCAAATCTGGAAGTAATCGCCAAAGATGCGATACCGCACAATCGGGCCAGTGCTGATGTAGCCGCTCGTCAGCCATTCCCACTGCTGCGCAGTTTCAGGACCAATCATCTGCCAGTGCTGCGTTTTGTCCCAATGGGTACGGTCTATTTGGCGGTCATAGTCTGACGGCATCGCGTACTTGGTTTTGCTGAAGGTCAGCGTAACGCCTGTCCCAGAGGATGACGCCTCCTGATTCATGGTAATTTGCGTTGCCGAGTCCACCGACGCTACGGCGCTGTTCGTCAGAACCCCCGTCCCGGTCACTTGATACAAAGTCGATAGCCCGGTAGTAGATGGAATGTTGGTAATGATGGCGCTGCCGGATGTCACATTTCCGGTTGTGGTGGTGTAGGCCGTCTGAAACAGGTTGACCTTGCTCAACGCCTGCCACTGAACGCGGCGGGTCATCTCATAGCCAACGGCGTTGAGCAATGACCTGATCTGGATAATGTCAGTATTCGTACTGGAAAATACGGCAGTTGGGACGGTAAGCCCCATCTCTCCGGTTGCCTGCTGAACAAGTGCGAGCGCTGACGATCCCATGATAAGTCCTATTCAGCCGTTGCAGGCTCTTGCGGCTGTGAGTCGATCATTGGCTGCGGTGCCTTATCCGCCTCCATTTCTGCCTTGGTGCGGCGCTTGCGCTTTTCCTTGACCGGCTGTATCCCGGCGCCAAGCATGGCTTGAACCTGCTTTTGCAGAGCGTCAACCTGCGCCTTCAGTTCAGCTTTTTCCTGTGCATCTTTTTCTGCTGGTGCAGACGCTATCGCGGCCCCCAAGAAAGCCTGCGCCCTTGCGCGAATGCTTACAGGGTTCATGCCGCCCACCATGCCAAGCGTTTGCAACTGCATGTCAGATGCGTTGGCAAGCTGCTCCACAGTAAAGAACTTCATTGCCTTAAATTCTTCAGCCTGTGATGCCGACAGAAACGGCCACTGTGAAAGCGGCGTACCGCTCTCCATGCCATCCCCCTTGCCAGCCTGATACAAGGCCCACTGCTGCGCAAATCTCGCCCGATGTTCCGCAGTAACCGGAGTATCAATGATGTTGAGTTGATTCCCAGGCGTGAAAATCATCACATAGTCCACATCGTTATAGATTGGACGGTTTGCCTCAATACTCTTGAATGGCTGATGAACGGCTCGGCTGTAGAACTTGACGACGAGCGCCGCATCGGGGTTGTGCGCCCCGACAAAGTTGGGATTGTTTGCATCTGAAGCCATCATTGGGGCAGACATTGGTAATCTCCTGTAAGGAATGTGACCGCATCACGCGGCGAGTTTTTGCTGCTTTCTAAACGGTACTATAAAATCAAAATCAGGGTACTTGGCGCGAATAATATCCTCGTAATTCCACGCTGTCAGCAAAAGTGTTTTGTCGGATTTGGACTGATGCAGGACGTTTTCTGGCATGATTCTAATGCCGGTCCCGGCTATATAGCGGTCCTGCTTATCTGGCGTACTGTCCACACAGTAGGCTATTTTGTCCTGTATCCCGAACTGGTGAATCAAGGTGCATGCCTTGGCGGTTGCGCCAAAAGCGATGATTTGTGACTTTGCTTCGTTGATCTGCTTGGTGCAGTAATACATGGACGAAGCAATGCGGTATTGAAAACCATCCCAATCTACGGTTGGCTCGACAATATCAATTCCGTTGCCTCGCCCACAATGTACACGGATAGAACCGCCGTGATTTGCGATATGCTCGACTTCCTTGATGGCAAGATTATGCTTGGCAAGGAACGGAATAAGCGGCGTCAGGGTATGGTAGTCCCGGTGTTCGTGGTAAACCATGTCGAACAAGCCTTTTTGCGCCATGTCGATGAAATACTGCACTTCAAATACCAGTGCGCCATCGTCCTTCAGGCAGGCATCAACACCACGGAACACATCATCCAGATCGTCTATATGGGCAAAGACGTTGTTGGCAATGATGAGGTCGCGCTTCCAAACCGTTCCCATCTCTATGCCAATGGTTGATGAAAAAGGTGTTTTCATCACGTTTGGACCATGCCCAGATGGATCAACTCCTAAAACAGTTTCAAATTGGCTACTAAGGGCAGCTAGATTGAGTCCGTTGTTTGACCCAATCTCCAAAACAGTTTTGGCCGATGGATACCGTTCCTTGAGTTTTTGTGCCTGTCTGACAAGACCAAGCGTTTGCGTAACCGGCGTCGCATATTTGTAAGACTCACCGTACAGTACATCATCCGGTACAACATACCCAATCTGCACATGCTGGCAATCAACACACTCTTTCAAGTCCAGCGGGTATAGCTCACCTGAATTGGCTGTGTCAGGAAATGAATTGGCAATCGGCGTCGGATTGAGAGACAGCCTGATTTCTACTTTCCCACCGCACAGCCTGCAATGGTTCATGGCTTGATAGCCTCCACTCGCATGTCACGTTGAGGATGATGAAATTTTGGTTCTACGCACTGGACATCTTTAAACCCTGCTTGAATAACAATATCAACCAGTTCTTTCTTGGAATACGCCCATGCATGCATCATTCCAGGTCGCGGATCGCGTGGATCACCGAACAACCCCAACACTGTCATCCTAAGATTTTTTTCCCCATCGACAATCATCTGAGCAATCTTGTCCAAGCATGGCACTTCAATCACCAGCTTCCCGCCACGCTTGAGTACCCTGTGCCAATCAGCAATCATGTTGTCCACTTCCATGCGCGGGATGTGTTCGACAAAATGGATCGCCTGTATCTCGTCGGCATGGTCGGCGTCGAATGGTAATTTTCGGCAGTCTGTCAAAACATCCTGCTCGCCGTAGGCGTCACAGTTCGTCCACCCAGGCCATTTTTTATCACCCGCGCCCACGTTAAGACGTATCACACAGCCTCCAGATAGTCAGCCCACTGCTTCCCAATTGCGGCCGGGGAGTAGCGGTCCCTTATGTAATCCTGCGCTTGGGCAACTAACCCGTTCAAATCTGATCGGAATACGTCAACCCACTTTAATCCGGTAACAAAATGTCCAACCCACACGAAATCACGAAACTCCGTGTAGGCTGGATGCGCCATGCAAACCGGGAAACACCCAGCCCGGATGCTGTTCAGAAGCCGATTAGGACTCTTGTACTCAGCCCCCTTCTGCGTCGGCAACAGAACAATGTTGGACAGCGCCAGTACTTGTTTCATGGCTTGTTCTGACCACTGTATCGTGCCAGCGATCTTCTGCGGACCAGTTACCACGCGCAGCCTGCGCTGCCCCATGAACGGGAATACGGACTGAATTTCAGCAAAATTCCTGATATGACCAAACCACAGAAATTCCTCACCATCAGCATGTGGGACACATTCTTCCTGCTCGTAGGGGTCTGCCAGTACAACGGAATCTCGCTTCACATAGTCATATATCCGACCACGCATTACATTTGACCCAGTTACCAGCCCATCTGCCAGCGTCACAAATTCACGGTAGATCGGACCAACAACCGGATGGTCAAAATGGTCATCAGCCAAATCCACAACGATCTTTGCCCCATCTGCCTTGGCCTTCTGCGCTATGGGAAACTGCTCCGCAGATGGCTTTGAGAAAACCACAATGTCAGCCTCACCATCCTGCATTGCTGTGGTGTAGCCATTGATTTTCCCAACTTCCTCACATGGGATCGCCGCTCTGTACCGATACGAAGCTACTGATGGGCCAAACGGATGAACCCAAACAATGCTTTTGGCGCTCATGTAGGCTTACCCTCTTTTTTTCGTTGTTCGTTTATTGCAGCCAGTAATCCATCGCCTTTTACGTCGATGTGAATGCCGGGGAGTAGCGCGTACAAATACTGGAAGTCATACGCCTGCTTTGCCATTGCAACATTGCATATGAATCTGCGCCCACCAACAATCACGTCCTGTTGCTGTCCGGTCAGGCTTCCGTCAATACGCTTGGTAATGCCATCCGGCGCGTTGCAGGAGTCCATGCCGTACATCACAAAATTGCGATACCCCTGATGTACACCAACATGCACCGCTCTTAACCCAGACGTACTCATGCCGCCAATACCGTATTTGCGATGCTTTCGCAGAACTTCGTTTTCGTCCTCAGTAGAGGCGCAATGCCAGATCATTACATTGCGGTCTTTCAAGTGGTCGAACACTTCTGGGCATACTCTGGAAGCTAGTAGATAAATCGTGCTTTCTGTGGGACGTTCCAAATTATTGCGCCTGTCCCTTGGCTCAATCGACAGGAAAATATCGGGTTCAATGCCGTGGTCAACCAACCAGTCATGCGCCCCTTTAATAGCCCATATCGGCCTTCCTTTGTCGCGCTCGGCCTTGATCTCGTCGGCAAAGTGCGCAAGGGAAGGCCCGCTACCTACGATCACCATTGTTCCATCGTGAGCGCAGATAGCGGATTGAAGCTCTGGAAGTTGACGGGCAATAGATGACTCAATGTGAGCCGGTATCCCTTGCGGAATACTGAATTGCTTAACGTCAAATTCCAGAGCGCGCATCATGTTTCTATATTCCGTGGTTTGGATGAAAGTTGTATTTAACTTCGGCAGCTTTTCTAGCCTCTACCGCTTCTTTAAATGTTTTGTAATCGCCAAGCCCCATCATCTTTCCTTTTACTTGGATTGCCGCTCGCCACCTTTTGTCTCTGGTCGCCCAATGCACACCAATCTGCCCTGATGTATTTGCCTTTGATAATCGTTGATTCTTTCGGTTTTCCTGCAATGTAACCACTCTTAAATTCTCAATCCGGTTGTCTAATCTATCGTGGTTTATGTGGTCAATCTGGCCTTCAGGCCACGACCCATATACCCAAAACCAAGCCAGTCGATGTGATAAGTATTTTTTTCCTTTGATGCAAATGATCTGGTATCCATCTTTTGTCTTACTGCCAGCAAATTCGTTTCCACTCCATCTGTTCTGAGGGCACTTCTTCCACCTAAATTGGCCCGTTAGCGGCTGATACTCAAGCAAATCAACAACAACACACCTTTCTACTAGCTTAGTCATGGGGTCTCTCCGCTTGGAAAGACCCCATTTTACTGCGCCTTATCGCCTTAAGCTAGTCAATTAGGCGGGATTGGCAAACGGGAAGATTTGCAGCGGAGCCGCACCCAGCGCGGAAACAGCCGAAGCCGTAACCGTGGACGAGTAGGTGTTCAGGCCCAGAACCAAGCACTCCGACACCGTAGCATCATCCAACACGCCGGGAGTAGCCGTGGTGAACAGTGCCACAAAGTCGTTGCAGTTGGCCGCGACATTGACTTGCAGTTTGCCGCTGCGCTGCACCCAACCATAGCAGGACACCGCTATGGAAACCTGAGCCACACCAACCATCTTGTAGCTTGCAGCATTGGTGGTGGTCAGGTTGGACGCATTGCCTGCATCGTCAATGCACACGGCATTGTAGGCAGCAACGGCAGACAGCGTGTTGACGTACTGGAACAGCGAACCATCGGTCCCCAAAACTTGAGTACCAACAGCGAACTGCGCGGTGGTGTCATACGAGGTCAAATTGACCCCAATCAGACTGGAAGTAACGGTTGCCATGTTTATCTCCTTATGGCAAAGATTAAGCTACGAGGACGCCGCAGAACTGCGGGCCACTGGAGGTCAGGTTTCCAGCCCAGCCAATCAGTTTGACGATTGCATCCTGATTGACAGACTGGCGCTCACCGCCGATTGGCACGAAGTTGCGATCACTGTGGGGGCGGAAGAACAGGAAGTCCGTGTTCAGCGCATACATATGGTTTGTTGGTTCACCACCAGTGTTACCGGAAGTGTCCACCGCACCATTGATACCGCCGCCCAGCACCACATCAGCCGCCATGCCACCACCGTAGAACTTCAGCGACGGAAAGCCTGCGCCGCCAGTGGCGGAACCATCGGCGCTGCTAATGCGCTGAATGGCTTGCAGGCTGTTGACATAGAAGCCGTAGTAGTTTGCCGAAGCAACCCACAGATCAGGCATGTTGCTGCCGCGAACACAACGAAGCCCAAGCGTTGTCATGTATGCCTGGATGTTCGCAGCACTCACCGCCGCGCCGCCGTCCGTGACGCCACGGTAATACTGGTTGCGCCAGAAATTCCACGACACACGGCTGATACCACCATACGTTCCAGTGGTCGGATCATCAGCAACAGCAGCCGCCAATCCGGTCAGGTTCTTCCCGCCATTGCCAGTGCCATTCTGATACAGGTCGTAGTCGATGCGGTTCATCAACTGCGCCTCGGTCACTTTCACGCGACCTTCCATCAGGTCGATGATCTGTTCCTTCGATGCGTTCTGCAACATCTCAAGACCAGACATGGTGACTGCGGCAGCGTACTGAGTGATGCTGTACTGTGCCGCGCTAATCGGGCTGTTGGTGCTGATATTCAGCGCCTCGTAGCCAGAGTAGGAGTTGGCGTTAATCGAGGAAGAATCCACATACATGATTTCTTCCAAGATGACGTTACCACCAGAGAACGGGCGAACGTTCCCTTTCGCCTTCAGCTTGCGCAGAAGGGCATTGTTGTTACTGACGTTATCAGCCAACTTACCGCTTCGATTTTGAATCGTGGTCACATTGTTATCGCGTCGGCTCTTTATCCAACGCCTCTGCATGTTCAACCATGCAGGTCGGACTATCTCATCACGCTTGTCGCGTGCAGCGCGCTCGTGGGCCTTTACTGTCCGTTCTGGACTCCATGACCTAGTCTCTGAACCTTCCAACCATTCCTGATTGGCTTGGCTGCGGATTGCCGTTTCTCGGTTTCCCCGCAATTCACGCTGTTTTACATCGCCTACCAGTCCGTGTATAATGTCTCTATTATGAAGCCAGGCCCAAAACCATTTGAATACAAGGTATGCCCAGTTTGCGGCATCAAAAAGCCGCGGTCCGAATACTACAAAAAACTGAACACTGTATCTCACAAATGCAAGCCTTGTAGTAATGCTGAATGCAAAGTTCGTGCACCGGCTTACTATTCCAAATACAGCGAATATCGCAATACTTGGAAGCGTGAGAAATACCATACCGACCCTAAATATCGAAAGCGGCATGCTGCTGCTGCTAAAGCGATATATCGCGCCATCAAAAAAGCTACGCCGCCTTGGGTAGATCGTAGCGAAATAGCCAAAATCTACCGAGAGAAACCGGCTGGGATGGAAGTAGACCATATCATCCCAATACGTGGCTTGATTGATGGACGTGAAGTTAGCGGTCTTCATGTTCCTTGGAATCTTCAATATCTCACACCAACCGAAAATGGCCGGAAAAGAAATTTGATTTCAGAAAAAGACATTACATTTAGGGCTGGACCCTTTACAGGTCAGCGATAATGTCGGTGATCGAACTGTTTGCATAAGTAGGCATTTTGCCTCCTAATCAGTCGAATTAAACCCTGCTCGTTGTTATCGCATCGAATGCCGACGCAATATCATCTCGCAGACTATTTGTCGGTTTCACAGTGGTCATGGTCCCGCTAGGAGTAGAGGATTTGACGCTGACTGCTTGCGACCTCGCACGATTCACAACACCTTGCTGCTTCGCGTTACGTTCCGCCTGTTCTTGTTGCAGTCGCTGTTGTTGCTCCTGCTCAAAAATATCGGAATGACGCGGGTGGCGAAGTGCTGCTGCATATGCGCTTTGGTAGTCTTGGGCTAAATCGGCTTGGAGTAATCCTGCCATCGTGTCCTTGACTGCTTCGTAATGCGGATACTTCTCTGGTACTTCTGCCATGAATCTGTCAAATTCACGGTTTATTTCCTGTTCTGTCAGCAACTCCTTAACAACGGCTCGCATGTCTTGCTGCGGCGGTTGTTGAGCGGGCTGCTGAACCTGTGGCTGTTGATAAGGCACCTGACCAGACAGCACTTGGAAAAGTTGCTGTGGGTCGATGCCATAGTCTCTGATGAGCTTTGCGCCCATCATCACCTTGTCTTGTGGCGATCCCGTCGCTAGGCTTGCGTGTGCGGCAAGCAGGTTGGGAATGATCTGTGCAGGCTGTACGTTGTGCTGCTGGAGCAGCGGCTGGAATGGCGCAATGGCATCGTTCAGCGCCTTGGCGCGTTCAGCCTCCTGCTTATACGTCGATACGCCCTTGGCGAACTCGGACTCGCGCTGCAAGATATAGTCTTGCACCGTTGGGTCGAACTTCTCCCAATGCGGGTCGAAGTCCTTTTTCCAGCTTGAAGGGCGCTGCTTCTTTGGGACTGCTGGAACTTCCGCAGCCACAGGCTCGGTAGTTTGGTTGGCCGGAGCCGTAGGTTTGGCCTGCGGAGCGGAAGTCTTTTCTGGCTCTTTTGCAAAGCGTCCAGCTTCGTCGCGCAGACGCTCAGTGCGCTGCGCTTCCGTTTCCTGTCCCGGCTCAGTGTCGGCAACAGGTTCAGCAGGCGCAGCGTTTTCTACCGCATCAAAACTTGCAAGCAAATCATCGCGCAGAGTGGTCTGCGCTTCAGCATTTTCCATGAAAAACTCCAGCAGTGGGAATATGCCGCCATCACGGCGGGCCGTTTGCTACAGTTACGCGCTCAAGAACGCCATCCACCGGGTTGCAGTGAATTTCTTGACCTTGACTGCGGTGTTCGTTGCCAGTTGAAAGCCAGTGTTGGCTGACAGCGCATTGACCTGCCCGCTCGTTGGCGGATAGACGGTCACAGCGTTGGCACCCAGATTCAGGATGTTGTACTCATCCCCGATTTCCGAATTAGGCAGAATCACGCCGGAGGACGCGGCAGCAGTGGTGACGACATTATCACTTGCCGTCAGCGCCGTTGCCGTTCCCTGCGTGGTTCCTGCCGCAGAAATCGCGGAATTAACCTGTCCATTGATGGCTCGGGCTGTGCCTGCCGACAAGCCGCCCTTCATTGCGTCAAATGCTGCGGTCATAATTATCTCCTTCTGCGTGATTCAATTTCAGTAACCGCCCGGATAATGTCATCCTTTAACCCAGGCGGCGGCTTGATGGGTTCAGGCTTGCGATACAAACTGCTGTCATTGCCTACTTCAACGCATCCATGCTGTCTTAAATGCTCCCGATGGTGCGATCTGGACGTAATCATAGTCCCATCTATCATGGAACGATAGGGTTGTATATCGGGGATAAAATGGATGTCTGCTCGTGGTTCTGGCGTGTAGTCTTTCGAGACTTCCACCGCCTCGCCGTTGATGTAGATGTAGCGGGTTCTCATACTAAAAACCAATCCCCAGAAGACGCAGTGCCCTTTGCACAGTACAGGGCTGGGGCGTTCGTATCCACATAGAATTGCCCTATGTAGGATGGCGTCGTTCCTGGCGCACCGCTTCCGTTTGTTGCGACCAATGCCGCATCATCGGAATCCACTGGAACTCCAGTCAGGTTAGTAATAATTCCGTTGACAATGACAGTCATGATAGGTTCTGTATTGAAAGAAGTTCGATGTACCACTTGATCGTTGTTGCTGCTTTCCCCGTCACTTGAACATCAATTGTCTGATTACCTGTGTTGGCAACAATATCAATAGATGGTGAAGCGCCTGAAAAATCTCCGTTACTGACTTCAAATCCTTTGTTGTTTGCTGGAGTGGATTTTATGACGTTCCCTCCGCTCGCCCTGCGAAACCCAGCCTGAATGTCAATGGACTGCGCAGCACCAAAGTTTGACTGGAGCGCGATGCACTTGGCCTGAATGAAACTTGCGCGCTGCTCACCAAGCGGGACAGCATACGCAACAGTAGGAGTAGCATCCGTAGTCGTAACAACATCAATTACGCGAATATTCCTTCGCGTAGTAGTTGAGTTCTGAATTTGTCTGTTCTCAGCGGCCATCAAGACACCGTATAAATCTTATAGATTGCAGACCAATTGATATTGTTATTTGCAGCGCCAGTCACTTGAATCAGCGCATTACCGCTGCTCACATTCACCGCACAGGACCACCCAGCCTGATCTTCGGCAGAAAAAATGCTGCTTTCTCCAACCTCTGTCGCAGTTCCCGCAACGTTTTTGTAGCAAGCCGCAATGATGTAAGCCGCCGCATCTTCGGCAGTTCCCGCGCTTCCACCTGTGCGCCTAGCAGTGACATACGCTTCGATCATGGTTGTCGTGCTAGCAGCAATGGCTATCGTAGCAATGGTTGTGGTTGTTGCATTGGTCGTACTAACTGTTGCTGAATACATGGGACCAGCAATCCATGTAACTGTTGACCCCAGCAAAACATAGGCATTCCCGTTACTGGTATTGATGTACAGCGGCGTGCTGGGCGTAGGCGTTGTAATGCCTTGAAACGCAGCCGCAAGCGGCACGCCAGATGCGCCACGAACATCAGCCACGCCCCATCCTTTTCCAAAACTCAACACACAATTTACGCGCCTCCACACCGCTTAGTTTTTCCACGCGGGCCAATATCTCATTCAACTCATCCTGCTTTCTATCTTGGGCGCGAATGGTTGCTTCTTCCGCTGGACTCATTGCGTCCTCGCCGTTGGTTCAGGCATGTTCTCAGCCTTGATTTCAGCGGTCCTGATCTGAGTCTGCGCGGTCAAGTCAGCTTTGTACTTCTCCATTGCCTGCATGAAGCTCATTTCCTGTTCCTTGAACTTCGCTTCTATTGCCATGCGCTGCTGTTCCGCCTGCTGCTCCATCTGCATCTTCATGCGCTCAAGCATCATGTCAGACTGCATCTTTTGCTGCTGTATCTGCATGTCGGCTTGCGCACGTTGCTGCTGCGCTGCTGCATCGGCCTTGACCCGTTCCATCTCCGGGTCTTGCTTCTGAGGCGGATTAGCGGCAACTTCCTGCGCCTTGTCTATCACGGCATCGAACTCACCCTCAAGCGTCTTTCCAACCTTGAAGGCGGTCACACTGAATTTCCACAGCGCAGCCACCAACGGCATGACTTGCGGCGCAGCTTGCATCATCGGCAGCGCCTTCTCCATGAACGCACCTTGCGCCGCGATGAACTCAATACGCTTGGTCTTTTCCTCCTCCTCGTCCATCTGAACCATCGTGTCAGAATTGACCTCGATTCGGAAGGCACGCATCGGATTACGACCACGGCCACCATTTACCGGGTCTTGCATACGTTCAGGCCCAATCAGCAGTTCCAGCGCCTGTGGAATTAGCTGCTGATCAACAGGCTTCAGTTCCTGCGCCGCTGCCATCTTCAGGATTGTTTCAGGGGCATAGTTACCGCAGATGATCTGCGCCTTCAGTTGCAATGCTTGTGAGGCAAATACCGCTACTTCGTTCTGCATGGACTTCAGCCGCAGGCTTGCGTACTGTCCCTTGATGCGCTGCGCCGTGGCAGTCTCATTGGCGTTCGATGCGCCGCGAATGATGTCTGAGATACCCGTCAGGTCATAGACTTGCTGAAGTACCTGCTGAACAGACTCATACGCAGCCTTCAATGCCTCATAGATCGGCTTCAGATCAACGATGTCAATGGCACCGGCAAGCCCGTTCTTCTCGGCAAACGCCTGCCAGTTCTTGATGGGGATCAGTTGGCCGTTGTCGCCCTCGGTGAAGATGCGCTGCAATTCAGCAACCGATGCGTCGTACACGCCCTTTACCTGCAAGGCGTTAATCAGCCCTTGAATCCGGTCAGCGAGCGTATCCAGTTCCTTCGCTTGATCCTGATACAACGAAAAATCTGGAACAGGGATCAACGAATCGTTGGTCATCGTGGCATACAGCGGCCTCGGACATGGGAAGAACCCTTCCAGTTCCAGCGGGTCGTCCTTCTCGTCCAGAATATCCGGCATGGACGGGCATACCCAGATCGCCTTCAGCGTCTGCTTGTCCCAGACTTCGTACACGCAAGCGCGGGACAACTCTGCATTGTCGCCCCCACCCATCTGGTCTTTCTTCAGTTCATCTGGCACACAGTCAAGCGGTATCTTCTCGCCCAACTCGTCGCCAAACCGTTCGATACAGGCTTGGCGCGTCATGTACACCTTGCGCCATACCGCAGTCACTTCCTCCCAAGTACGCGCTACCGTGTGTCCAAAGTCCTTCCACGGCACATAATCCGTTGGCGCACACTCGTAGTCCAGTTCTTCCTGCGGCTCGTCAATATCCTCTGTGACCTGAACGCCATCGGTAGGCTGTTTCTGCGCCACAGCCAAGATATGCGGTTCATATCGCGCCCACAATTGCCCGCGCCCACCAAGAAAGCGGTCATACAAGACTGCTCGCATGCCGTTGCGAAAGTCTGGGTAATGGTCAACCTCATATTCCAGTGCTCGTTCAAGCAGCAGCGATGCCACGCGCCCTACAGGGTCGTTGTCTCTAAAGCGGCGTGATACATCAGGCTTGGGTGTTCTGGAGTAAACAGCCGGAACCAGCGTCTGCACATTAGCCCACAGCACGTTGAACTTTGCGCTACCGCCATCTTTGGACTTATCTCGCTGTTCATCGCGGTATCGTTTCAGGATGCGATCAACCCTCGCCTCCCAAGAACTAAACTGCTTGTCGTAGGCGGCAAATTGCGCTTTCCATTTCTCAACCGGAGAGCGGCCTTTGCCTTCAACAGCATTCGTTACATCGGCACGGACGTTATCGCTCATACAGTCTCCAGAAACTCTTTCGGCCCGCAATCCCAAACCAAAGCCTGATTTTCAGGATGCACCCAACCTGCTGCATGGGCCTTTTCGTGCCGCATGGCGCAGGCTTCGTCGGATGTGGATAGACCGTGCTTGATTTCAATGGTTTGCGAAGCAGGGTTCCAGCAACCGCGAGCGCCCTGTATCGCGCATGGATAGTCAACTCTGACAATATGCTTGACCGGCAATGGTGCGTTAGTCAGCGTCCAGTAGCCGCCTTCTCCGCAGCCGAATAGGACAAGCAGGATCAGGATTGCGGCTCGCATGTGGTCTTTGCGTCCTCAAGTTCTTTAATACGCAGTTTTGCTATTGCCAATTCCACTTTCACATCGGCGTATTGGGCAATGGCCGCTTCCCATGCGCGCTGAAGGATTTCGACGATGGCATTAGCGCGGGCTTCTTCTTGTGGGGTCATGTCGGGTCGAATGCAGATGGTGATTGCAAAGCAGCTTGTGCAACTTTTATTTCATGTGCATGGACAAGTTTCCTCATTTGCCTTATCAACCAGTCCTTTACTTCAGCAGGAGTTGCATCACGTTGTGCGCCATCAGACCCGCGCAATCCAAGCTCAACGCCAACGGCAGACGCTGCCCTGCTTGCCTGCCCTGCCGTAGTGTTTATGGTGAGTGTTGGCATGATTTCTCCTATGAAATTGTTACGCCGGTCGCATTAGCGTTGATGATTTCAGCCAATACCTGACAGGTATGGTTGTCAGATGATCCTGAACCACGCGCAATCGTTACTTGAATCGTAAAAGTCTGAGTTGCCCCGACTGCTCCAGTCATTGCAGACGCCGCAGCAGTAACTGTAATAGTGGCCGCTCCTGCAACAGCCGATGTTGCACTGCCATATGCGCTTGATAATGTCGCAACTGTGGCAACCCCCGCTGTTCGCGCAATAGCCACATCGTAAGAAATTGTCCCACTTGCCTCATTCGCACCTATCGCACCACCAGCACCAAGACTGGCATTTATTCTCAATTTCAAACTTGCTGAATGTGCAGCATTTGGCACAGTAACAGTAATAGTGTCAGTTGCTACGTTATTTGCAATAGCCGTAACAGACTTGACCTTTTTGTTTGCTGTCAGTGCGATTGAGACAGTGCTTTCTGTGCTGGCGGCAAGGGAATGCAGGCCACTTAAGACCGTGCCATTTTGCGTTGACCCATCCCCGCTTATCATCAGTTGCTTGGCGGCGTAGCGGGTCGCAAAAACATCAGGACCGGCGACACTCGTGCCAATGGCAACGCCTTCACCACCTATAGAAAAGCGACCACCGGAGCCAAAACGATACCTTTCCGTGCTGGATACTGATACGCCGATGTCGGCGGTTGACACGGCAAAAAATCCTGTATTGGCGGCAGCGGTGAAACCATATGCAGTAGCAGCGGCACTTCCATCAGCAGATCGAAACGCAGTCGTCGCCGTGATCGTGGTGCCGGTAATTGTGCTCCCACCACCTATGAGGTTTGCTATGCCGCGCAGCACGTTATACCCCTTGCGCCACTTGAACACACAGCGTTGCAGTACCGGAGGCTCTGCAAATGGCCGAGATGTTCAATGGCGATGATTGAGTGAAGGCGTTTCCAGATGCGGTATCAAAGGCCCCTGGAATGGTCAGTACGATGTCTGATCCGGCAAGGACCGGCGTGGAGGTTGCGGTTGCGGTGGCGTTTGGCAATGTGGCGGTCTGGGAGCCAGTACCAATGGACACGAAACAGTGATTTGGACCTTCGTTGATGAGCCGGATGGTGGTCCCGACCGCAGGAAGCGCCGTCGAAGTACTTGCCGAAGCCGTCACCGATATGGGCAGCGTCAGTGCCTGCGCCGGGAAGGGGTTTGTGTTCTGCATATCACTTTCCTTTCAGTTTCGCGGCCATCATCGGCCCCTTCTTTACCCCTTCTGCGGCCATTTGTCTAGCTTTTGGCTGCGAAAGACCGTGCTTGCGCGCTATTTCCGGGTTGTGGGCGGCGGCTTGGAACAACCTGACCTGTTTCTCAGACCAAGGCATGCTGTTCCCACCACGCATTGAGAAAATCACACTTTTCCTGTGGCGTACCGCCCACGACAAACTCATCTACCGGCGTCCCGTACCGACCCACCACCCAATTACCACTGGTCAGTTTGAACGGTCCCGTCAAAATCAGCCGCTGCAATGTCTCATCACGAAGGGTCAGTTCCATCTCAATACCTCACGCTCTGTTTACGAGCAGACGCCCACAGGGTGTCCAGCGGCGGTAGTTTAAACCGATACCCCGGCTCGTTGGAAGCCTCCACTGCGTCGCCCAACATTTGGGCGCGCTTAGCCTCCTTTACATACTTCTCCATCATCAAAGCTCCCTCTGAAAAGCCATCTCCAGGGTGAGAAGCCCAATCATGTTTTGGGTCGCGGGAAAATTGCCGTGTATCGGCATTCCACTCAAAAGACCACGCCCTTAATCCCATCAGCCCCTTATGACAACGGGTTTTGTTGAAATGGCACGTTGGCAACACATGGCGCGCAGCGTTGATCTTGTCCAGTTTTTTTGTCTGCGGAACAATTCGGCACTTGTCAGAACCAAACGACTCTAAAAACTGCTCGATAACCGAGTGCTTTGTTGCAAAAGTTTTTGCCCTAGCATCGTGCGGCAACCATATCCGCCCCAACTTCATGTTTCGCCCAGACAACCGTTCCTTGAGCCTAACAGTCCACTCTGGCGCGTCCATTCCTGTATCTTCGTCATAATCTACCAGAGCAAACCCATCGCTTCTGCGCTGCCAGAACCACCACGTAGCCGTATCTCGGAACCCAATGTCAGAGGAAATTTCAACTTCTGCCCCAGCCTCATCGTATTCAACATCATCTGAAACCCGCCCATCCTTTTCCGCCTGTTCTATCCACCGCCCAAGAATAGCCCCAACATTTGCCGCGCTGAAATCACACTCAAACTCCTGTCGGAACAGCTCTTCCGGCATCGTCTTTTTTTCTTCATCCAAAACTGCATCAGGAATAACTTTGGTGTCATACACAGATAGGCGGGATGTATGCCAATGTTCCGATGTCCGCGCAAACTCATACAAATCAAAAAAGTGGTTATATCCCCGTGGCGTAGAAATGAACAATTCAGAACCGTCATTTTCCGCAATAATTGGTCTTAAGTACTCTCTGGCAGCGGGAGCCATGAGCGCATATTCAGAATATGTGACATGCACTGGGTTTGAACCAACCAGCGAATTAAAGTTATCCGCTCCAACCGGCTGCCAGATAGACCCATTGGGCAACGTGATCTTCATTTCATGCTCATGCCGCTTGCAAATCTCAGGCGGAAATGCCGTATCTATCAGCCGCTGCCCATCCTTCGTAATCGCATCCCATATAACCCGCCTTGCCTGCGCATACTCAGGCAGCGCATGCCAATACAGCCCCACTCTACTGAACGCCAATTCGCTTTCAATAAACGTGGCTACCCGGTCCTTGCCTGCGCGCCGATGCCACACTTCCACCGCCCTTTTTCCACCACCCCCGCGCCCGCTTTTGTGATCCTTTGGCCGGAACCAGTCAATCACCTCTTGCTGATATGGCCTCGCCTTCAGGCTGATCCGGTATTCAGCCACGGTCAATCCACATTAAATTACGCTGAATTTTCCCAATCATCCCAACGCTAACTCCATACAACTTACTAAATTCACTACGGGTCAGTCTTTTCGTTCGTATATCCCTAGCTTTCTCAATATCTAGTTTTGCAAACGCTCCACGGTGTCTGTTTTTCCCTTTTTTAGCGCAGTCCGCGTTGTTTTCTTGGTGAGACCCCAAAAACAAATGATCCGGATTAACGCAGGCCGGAACATCGCATGAGTGGCATACCAATACCCCGGGCGGTATAGCCCCTTTGTGCAATAACCACGAGGCCCGGTGCGCGCCTATCCCGTTTTGTTCGCCAGTTCCAAAGGTAATTTTCCCGTACCCAAGTCCACCAGACGAGGCAGCAGTCCATATCCAGCAACCGGACCACGGAACGATTTCATACTTGTTATGAAATCTATCAGAAATCGGTGTAGCTACTGCCATTATTGGCTCTCGTGAATAATCGTTATATTTGCTGCCACTGCTACCCCGGTATTCCCCTTATCGTTCCCAAACCGCCCCTTGTCATACAACCCCGCCGCCTTAAACCGCGTGTCGATCGCCAACTTACTCACCCCCAAATCATCCTCCGTCGCCCCATCAGCCAACCCCACCGTCTGCGATACCCACTCATCCGCCACCCCCTTCAACGCCCTCTTATACCGCTCAAACCACTCCTCCCGCTCCGTCAAAAACGCCCACACCAAACCCCTCTGCAACGAATAGTGCTCGCACCACTGCGTCAACGTCGCCCCCCCAGCCACCTGCGCACAAATCATAAACACCAACTCCTCCTCCCCACCAGCCTCCTTTATCCGGTCCTCCAGCATGTCCAAATCCAACATCAACACCCCAGCCCGACGCCCAAGCTTCGTATGCTCACCAACCCTGCTCGCCAGCGATAACCTCTCCCGCCACTCCGCACGGATCGACTTCACCGCCTCGCGCAACTCACCACGAACCTCTGTCAGCGTCTGTTCCATCCCGCACTTTTACCACCACCGCACGAAAAAGGGTAGGGGCATCACTCTACCCCCACCCAAGACACTCCGCGCCAAATATCACTAATTGCTTTGAAAGACACTCCGTACACCCTTGCAAACTCCGCCCGACTTACCCGTTTTGTCCGTATATCCCTAACCATCCCCACAGTCAGCTTAGAGTTGTAGTTTTTCGCCCCTTTTTGATCTGGTCGACCACGAAGCTTCCGCCTCAACTTTTTATGGATCCGCCCCGGACACGGCGGCCCAACAAACCAAGAGGCCCCTCCCTTCGTGCCCCTGCCTTTGGCAATCATGTCTTGCACGTTATCAGCCGCGGATCCTAAAAACAAATGCTCCGGATTAACGCAAGCAGGCACGTCACACCGATGCAAAACATACACTCCCGCGGGAATAGGGCCGCGGTGCAACTCCCACGAAACACGATGCGCTCCTGTCGGTATTTGATCCCCTTGCTCCTTAGTCATCTTCCCGTACCCGCCACGACTCATTGTCGACGCAGTCCATACCCAACACCCAGAAAAAGGGATCCGTACATATTTCTCATGGAAACGGTCTGAAAGCGGTCTTGGATTAGGCATGGTTGTACTCCGTATAAATTGGAGTCCTATTATACCATGTTGTGTGTTTGTGCACGGTAGTGATACCGCGCTCTGGTTCCATCAAGTACCTAACCGGGCTTTCGCCAGGAATTGAGGGGGGGAGGGGGGCTGGCCTGGGGCTGGCAGGGCAAATCACGTGCAATGCTGCACCGCATTCGTTACGTATCAATGGCTTAGCGCTATTCATCATAAGATACATTATGCATCGCTAGTTGTGAAATCAATGAGTTACGTGCATTCCGGCGATGGTCTTTATGCTGCCCCGCACCATACCGCATCGCACCATGCCTGCTGGCCGACCAGCCCTGAGAACGCCGAGCGCTCCGACCGGCGGCGCACCGATGCCAGCCAAGGCCGCATAGGAACGCTCCTAAGCCGCGATCACGCGCCCGGACATGCTCAGGCACAGGCTGGCAGGGAAGCGCCTGGGATGCGCCATTACCAGGGGTTGACCATGCGCCGCTCCAAAGCAGACATAAAAGCAGAGTGACGCCACACTCTGTGCAATCTGTGCTAAAGAAAAAGAACAAGAAAATAGAGATATAGAGAGAGATATTCTAAAAAAGAACTTACCCTGCTGCGCGCGCGAAAGAGTACTCCATCAGTCTGTGTTTTGATACCTAGAAGCAATGTCGTTCATAGACTCTGCTATACTTCAGATAGTCTGTTTATAACTCTGACGGAGGTGCGAGCAATGAGTGCTGCTAATGGTCTGTATCGTGTGTTTGTGGTGGTTGACTTGGACGTGGAGCGGGCGGCTGATGGGCATGTCGTGTTTGTTGGTTATACGGAGCACTGGAAGCGAAGGATAGCTGAGATTAGGCGTGGCTATCGGTCCAGCGTGGGGCTGCGTGACTGGCTGGCTGAGCGTGGTGACCGGGCGGCGTTTCGGTGTATCGCTGATGGGCTGAGCGGGCGTGAGGCGCAGCGGATGGCTAGGCAGTATGCCGATACCACGCGAGCACGGTTTAATCGCCAGCCTGAGCGCGTGGTGCCGGACACGGAACTGGCTGCGCTGCTGGCTGGTCGGGGCGCTGTCGATAAGGGCCGGTCTATCGATATTCTGGAGGTTATCGCTGACCGGGCTGACAGGGAATGGCTGTTCGATCAGGATGGGCGCGGGTGGTGTAATGGGCGCTGGTCCGAGCCGATGCACGGCTGGACCGCTGAGGCATGGGCGTACTGCCAGCAGATAGGCTGCGACTATCGGAAGGAGTAGGGCAATAGGAATAATTGTGTTTGATGGGACTTGACTTCATTGTGTTGCAAACATATACTCTAGTCATGGCATCAGGGGATGCCGACAACGGGAGGTAAGAGAGATGACTAAGGTAATCACAGCGCGCACGGACTGGACGGACATTTCTGGCAAGCCGTTTAGCTTCAGGGTATGGGATGGCAAGCTCTGGAGACGTGAACTGGATGCACGCTTCTATGGTGGCAGTCAGATATTGACGTGCCCACTGCGCAGCAAGATCGCTAAGGAATGGCTGGCGGTCAATGGGCTGTACGTCTAGCCATGCGCATACTCTGCTGGTTCATGCAATGCAAATGGCAGCACATCACAGACTTCAATGGCGGTCCGTATCAATTCGGCTTGTACCAGTGCGCACGGTGCAAGAGCATATCGGAAGGCGCGAGCCGGATTAAGCATTAGAACCCTGCGCCATGCCCATGAGGTGGGCATGCCAGAGGGTTTTTCAACGTAGTCAACGGAGGGGCGAAACGTGAGCACATACAAGGAAGGCTGGATCAAACACGAAACGGAGAACTTCTTTGTGCTGGAGAATGGCGCAAAGGGATATGAAGTGTACCGCAAGGGAATATGCGCAGCGCAAAAAATAGCATCAATCGGGCACGGTGCCGGTCCAAATCTTGGTATTGAACGCGCAATCTCGGAATGCAACCGTCGCCAAGAGTTATCTAACGCCGCCAGTCGGCACAACTGAGGAGTTGAACATGAGCGAAGCATACACGGAGAATCTTGGAGACTTTGGCATTCGTGAACGCATGATGGCAGCGGAATTGTTGGTGCAGCCATTGCCTGATGGCTTTTCTGATAGCGGGGTGAAGGTCGCATTCAATCGGAACAGTGGCTTTGTTTTCCTCGTAAATGAGGACTACCAGTGCGCCATGATGAACGGCCACACGCTAGATATATTCCATTCGACCCCGTATGAAGGGCATGAGGGCTTTCTGTGTGATCTCTTGGAGGAATACACGCCGGACGATCTACACGCCGATGATGTGGAATATCTGCGCAATGCGGCTGAATCAGAGGGCGCTGATCTTCCGGACGCATGGAAGGTTGAGGAATGAGCAAGCCCATAACCCGCACCGTCTGGCGACCTGCTCTAGGCTGGCCGTTCGGAGCGCGGAAGGGCAAGAGGGTACGTAGGATAACCAAGCTGCGGCAGTTGCCCGTAGCGCCATATTGAGGGGAACAAGATGAGCGAACAGAACGAAGCGGGGCAATTTGAAGTTGGAAGTAGCGTGACATATGCTGATCTGAGCTTGCGCTACTATCACGGCACAATATTCGCGATCGCGCGCACGAAAAACGGTGGAGATTGCCTAGTGCAATGGTCGCAGTATCCGTTCGTGTCCGAGGAATGCATGTTTAACCTGGAAAGGACATCATGATGACGTGCGATGGTTATATTGACAACGATATGTGCAAGGCCGATGCAATCATTCTTGCGCACAACATGGCGCACAAGAATCAGGAGCCAGCCTACGCCGTTGAAACAAAATGGGGCTGGACATGCGCAACACGCAAGCCCAGTCTGCGTTATGGTAAGGTCATAGAGTGCCACAACGGCAAGGAGTCATTAGCATGATGACAGAACGAAGAATGCGGTTTCAGCGGCTGATTGTTGAGGCTTGCGATATGGATACCGACTGGCTTATCCGCAATTGCAGGGACCACGGTAGTCGAGCTACCAAGCTTTCTGTGCTGGCGTGCCTGCGTGTTATTGCCAGTCGTACCTATACGGGTGGTCTGCCGTACCGCGAACGCATGAAGATCGTAAAGTCGCAGGTGTTCTCATGAGCCAACCATGCCCATCCTGCCCCGATGGTAACGAATGGAACGCTAATGGCCCTACAGGCAGAGCTTGTAGAACTTGCGGAGGATCGGCCGTTATTAATGAGGAAGATGACGACGATTGCCCGTACTGCGCTCCGCCTGAGAAGGAGATTAACCAATCATGACCATGTGCGCAGACGATGATTCTTGGTTCAACCGTGAGCTAAAGCCGTGTCCGTTTTGTGGATCGTCCGCTTCCATGTTCACGATGCCAGAGGGAAGCGGTAGCGATGGCAGTATGTGGGTTGAGTGTTCCGAACCGCTTTGCCGCGCATCTACTGCATTGATTTACCCGTTGAAAGACGATGCAAAGCATATTCTCATTGAGCGTTGGAACCGGAGGCCAGAATGACCAAGAAAAAAGACCCAATGCTGCAAGAGCTTGGCGATGTTATCAACCGCACGCCTACACAAAAGGCGCAGCTTCCATTCAACGAGCAAGCTGCGTTCCTGATCGATGGGACGATTGGCTTGATAAAACAGGTATTGGTGAAGCACTCCGCTGCCGTTCTTGAGGAAATGCACGATCAGATCGTTAAGCGCAACGATCGCATTTCGAAGCTTGAGGGATCGGTCGAAACACTCGAAAGCGAGTGCAATCAACTTAATGACATCGTATGTAAGCAAATTGAACAAATCAACAACCTCGCCAGCATGTGCAGACGCCTATCGTATTCGGTAAAACGATCGGGCAATGACAAGCTGGCGCACCAGTGCGTTGTGCTGCTCAAAAAGTACGATCTTGGCGGATCGATATTGCGCAACATGGAAGGGCCCGCGGAACTGTGCCCCAAACCAGCCCCCGGACTAGAAATAGATGCTCGGGGCGTGCTCGTGCAGCAAACAGACAAGGATGACATGTACAAGGAGTACGAAATCTACGAGAGGTGGACGAAATGAACTTCTGGAAGCGTTATAGCAAGCAATACCCGACAATGGCGCTAGGCGTAGAACGATCGGCAAGCATTCTGCGCTATATGTCGCGGTGTCCCGTGACCGACAAAGATCACGATTGGCGCTATGCGAGCCATGCTCCAGGATGGATTAATGGCGATGATTGCGTATTTTGCCAAGACTGTGAACAAAGAGCTATTAAACCATTGGAGGCAAAGAATGAGCTTTGATGAACAGCCGGACGGTGATCCACACGGCGAATGTGCAGCGGAAATTCATAAACTACGCGATTTGCTACGCGATGAATTCAACCGTGGAAATAGGCTTGACTCCCCATGGGATTGCTTTGAGCATGATTGCCCCGGATTTAAACAGCCAATGCACAAATCCTGCGGCTGTTATCAGGATGCGACAAAGGCGCATATTGCCGAAGTGCTGAAGGAGATTAACCAATCATGAGCAGTTATTACGACGACTTTGAATCCCCATTCAATATTTACGAAAAATGGACTAAAGGAGCTAAAACCATGAAAGGGGTTGAATCGGAAAACAAAAAAGGCCACGACGAGCCCAGTTATGACGACCCTGCACCTGGAGACGTTGGCGATACACCTAGAACCGATGCACTAATAGAACAGTGGATGCGATCGCCAACACCAATCACGGACGCGGCAGTTGTCTCGGCGGAATACATCAGGCGCGAAATGGATTATTACGAGCACAAGTTCGTGTTGGCTGATGTTGCGCGTGATCTGGAACGCGACCGGGCGCGGCTGGTGGCGGCGCTGAAAATAATCGCTAGTAATTATTCTGATGGACAAACATTAAGCGGAACAAACTGCGCAGATATTGCGCATGGAGTGCTCCGCGACCTGGGGGAACTATGACCGCCGCCAAGCCACCAGGCCACATAAACAAACTAACGGGAGGGAACAAAATGAAAGAGATACTCGCATGGCATTTTTGCAACGATACTTTGCGCGACGGATTGCCTATTCCGAAGGATGGCGAATGGCTGAAGTTTGACGGTGAACCTATCCTGTGCGAGCAGGGGTTGCATGCGAGCATTGATCCATTCGACGCCCTGCAATACGCGCCGGGTCCAATACTATGCCGTGTCGCATTGCGCGGGGATATTGTGCGCGGTAGCGATAAGCTATGCTCCACGGAACGCATGATTATCTGCCGCATGGACGCAACGGAATTGCTACGGTATTTTGCTCGGATGCAAGCCATTGCTGTTTTGGACTTATGGGAAGAAGAACCGCCACAGGTTGTACTTGATTACCTTGCTACAGGAGACGAGTCTTTGCGTTGCGCCTGTGAAAAAGAATCAGATAGGGTGAGTGCG
>JAAOEI010000092.1_pt1 | contig 33740 bp, 38 predicted proteins | sample 7059261 | NCBI WGS metagenome assembly JAAOEI01 (sample SAMN14008812, study PRJNA610033) | viral metagenome | isolation source: viral particles filtered from seawater | place: China: Hangzhou Bay, Yangshan Deep Water Harbour | collected 2017-10-31 | reverse complement strand
TTGGTTATATTAAAGTGCCAGTCGGGTATCCGTATGAAGAATGGGATAGTTTGAGATAATACATGTGGATTATTATTGTCATTATTTTAGCTACGGGAGAAAAGGATTTAGTAGCTACTGATATTCCAAATGAAGAAATATGTTTTAAAATTTTAGAACAGACTCACGTTATAAAAGGTTTAAGGTATAGGTGTATTAAACAAAATGAGCAAAAATAAGAAAGATAACCCCCTTACAAAACGTAGTAAATATTCTAGAAGCGGAGAAACTTTTAGAGGTTACAATAAGCCAAAAAGAACTCCTAGTCATCCAAAAAAATCTCATGCAGTATTGGCTAAAGAAGGGGATACTGTTAAGTTAATCAGGTTTGGACAGCAAGGCGTTAAAGGCTCTCCTAAAAAGAAAGGTGAATCTGCTTCTTGGCGTAAACGTAGATTATCTTTTAAAGCACGGCACGGAAGTAATATTAAAAAAGGTAAACTGTCTGCGGCGTATTGGGCAGATAAGGTAAAGTGGTAAACTATGGCTAAACCTAAACGGGGACTATACGCTAATATTAATGCTCGTAAAGCTAAGGGCATTTCTCGACCTAAATCTAAATCTACTATTAGTAAAAAAGCATATGCTAATATGAAGAAAGGTTTTCCAAAGAAAGGTAAGGGGTAATAATATGCCTAGTCCTAAAGGTTATAAACGTAACTATACTAAATCAGGTGAAGGTAAATATGATTCAACGGACAAACGTAAAAAGGATCGTGCAAGACGTAATGCTGCTAGACGTAAAATGACGCAAGCTGGTAAGGTATCCAAAGGTGATGGAAATGATGTACATCACGTAGGTGGTAAAACAACTAGTAAAAAATTGAAGGTAAAGCCAGCAAGTAAGAACAGATCATATAAACGGACCAAGACTGCCGGTAAGAAGAATCCGAAAGCATAGAATGAAAACGCAAGAAGAACTTACTAGAAAAATTTTTGAAAAGAATAGGAATACGTTACATAGTTTTACTTTCCAAGACTGTAAAAGTATTACGGATGCTTTATGGGGTGATATAAATAGTATTCAAAAAGAAAACGTGGTATTAAAGAATAAGATTGATACTATCAATGAGATTGTGGAAAATATTCAAAAAGTATTAAAAACAGAAGAATATACTGAACAAGAAATAAAAGAACTTATAAATCGTTTATATTATTCATCACGTAGGTAAGAGAGTATTTATACATGTCTAAACCTAAAGCAGCTATCGGTCTTTTTAATTACGCTAAAACAAATAAGAAAAAAACTTCTATTGGACGAAACCATTCTATGCGTAAATCCAGTTCTTTGAATAAAAATAAACAGTATAAACGTTACAGAGGTCAGGGGAAGTAAAGCTATGGCTGTAGAAACAAATCCATATGAAGACCAAGGTGGTTTAGAAGAAGATATGGAAACCCCTTTTGAAATGGAAATTGAATTAGATAATTCTGAAGATTCTGAATTATCTGATGTTATTTCTTCTTATCTATTAAATGATTCCGATGATATGGAACTTGAAGAAGAGTATGATCATTATGAAAATTTGATCTATACATTAGATTCAGATACTTTAGTAGAAATTGCTGATCAAGTTGTTACTCATTATGAACAAGATAAAGAATCCAGGGCTGAATGGGAAAGTTCGTTTGAACGGGGTTTTGATCTTCTAGGATTAAAACTAGAGGAAGCTTCAGAACCATTTGAAGGAGCTTGTACAGCCGTTCATCCTTTAATTATTGAGTCCTCAGTTAAATTCCAATCTAAAGCTATTCAAGAACTATTTCCAGCTAAAGGACCAGTAAAGGCGCAGGTATTAGGTTCCTCTACTCCTGAAAAGGAACAGCAAGCTAATCGTGTTCAGAACTTTATGAACTACCAGTTAACAAATCAAATGCCTGAGTATTTTGATGAACTGGAACGTATGTTATTTCATCTACCTGTTTTCGGATCAGCATTTAAAAAGGTATATTATGATCCTTCTTTAGAACGTCCTGTTTCAGAGTTCGTCCCTATTGATCAATTTGTCGTATCTAATAATGCTCCTGATTTACGTAAAGCAGAACGCTATACTCAAGTTATTTATCGTTCTCCTAACGATCTTAAGAGAGATATTTCAACTGAGTTCTATGGTTTACCTGAAGATGAACTACCTGAACCAGCAGAAGTTTCCCCTACTTCATTACGTATGAAGATGGACACAATTCTAGGCATGAACTTTGATTATGCTGCCTCTCCTCAATATACACTCTTAGAACACCATTGTTATCTTGATATTGAGAATATGAATGAATATGACGAAAAGGAAGAGGATGACGATCTTAGCGTAGCTTTGCCTTATATTGTAACTATTGATTATGAATCAGGAACTGTTCTTTCCATTAGACGGAATTGGAGGGAATCAGATGGGAAAATGGAGAAACTTAGCTGGTTTACCCATTATAAATTTGTTCCCGGTTTCGGTTTTTATGGATTAGGTTATATCCATTTTCTTGGTAATTTAACGGCTACAGCTACAGCCGCTCTTCGTAATCTTGTAGATGCTGGGCAATTTGCTAATCTTCCCGGTGGCTTTAAGGCTCGTGGTGTTCGTGTTGTAGGAACCAATGATCCAATCAGTCCCGGTGAGTTCCGTGAAGTAGAGGCAACAGGTGTAGACTTAACTAAAGCTATTGTACCTCTTCCTTACAAAGAACCTTCCAATACTCTTATGGCTATGCTTGATTTTGTCGCTAAGACAGGTCAGAAGTTTGCTGATACAACTGATCAAGTAGTCGCTGATTCTACAAATTATGGGCCTGTAGGAACAACCTTAGCACTTCTAGAAGCTTCTACTAAGTTTTTCAGTGCAATCCATAAAAGACTTCACCATAGTCAACGGCATGAGTTAGAAATCATTGCTCGTATTAACTATGATTATCTACCAGATAGTTATCCTTATGATATCGCCCAAGCAACAGAAGAAATTTTTAAACAAGATTTTGACGGTCGTGTAGATATTGTTCCTGTATCTGATCCTAATGTACCTTCTGCCGCACATCGAATTGCTACTGCTCAGACTATTATTCAGTTAGCTTCTCAGGCACCGCAAGGTCTTTACAATATGCGTGAGGTTAACAGGACTATTCTTGATGCATTAAACATTGATAACCCTGATCGGTTTATGACGCCACCTATGCCTCAACCACAACCTCTTGATCCTGTTTCAGATATCAGAGAAGCTACTAAAGGTAATCCGATTAAAGCTTTCCCCGGTCAAGATCATCAATCACATATAACTGTTAAACAGGCATTTATCATGGACCCAACATTAGGACAAGACCCTCTAATGGCTCAAGTCATTCCTGTTCTACAGGCTAATATTCGTGAACATATGATCATGCAATATGAAGAGCAAATGGCTGGAATGTTGAAAGAGGGTACTCAACAAACAGGGGCTTCTGATCCTGACGCTATCTCCGTGATCACTCAAGGAGCGGCTAAAGAGATTCTAGAGAACAACCAGCGTATGGCTGAAATGGGTACTATTGAGGACATTGAACGTCAGAATCTAGAACTTCAACGTCAACAGTTAGAACTGGAAAAAGAAAAAGTTAAACTAGATGCACTACAATCTGTCTCTGAAATTGCTCTGAAGGAAGAACAACTTGATCTAGATCGTGATGAGTTAGAACTTGACGCTGTTAATAAGTTAGCTAACTTACGTACTTCTAACGATAATAAAACAAAGGATCGGGATGATAAATTCCTTCTAGAGATATTTAAAACTCTAATGAAAGAAACAGGTGTATCAGTAGAGAAACTAAAACAAGAAGTTGATTTAACTCCTCAATTTAGCGAGGGTGGTGAAGTCAATCCAGAAGATGTTCTAAAACTTTTAGAAATGTTCCAAAGAGAGGAGTAACCTTATGAAAAAGAATAAATCTATTAAACAAGAGTGGACAGGCGGGGCTTCAGGTAATCGTTTTTATCCAGAATATTCTGCACAAGCTGCTGCTTCAAGCAAAAAGAAAAAAGGTAAAAAGAAATAGTTTACGAACAAACTATGAAACCTAATCCTTTAATTGATACTTTTTCTTTTAATAAAGAAATACTTAAAGAAAAGGAAAGTATAAAGAATTCTCTTGCATCTGGAGCTTGTTCATCATACGATGACTATTGTCATATGGTTGGCGTATATGAAGGACTAGAGAAAGTTCAGATGTTATTAGAAGATTTAAATTCTAAATATTCAATAGAGGATGATTAAATTGCAAAACGTAAAACTTGGAAATGCTTTTAAAAATGATGATTGGATTACTGAGAAGAAGGTAGACGATCCTACTCCTCTTCCAGAACTACCTGGGTATCATGTATTAGTACGTCCAGTTTCCATTCGTAAGGAAACAAAAGGTGGTATTTTACTACCTGATCAATTTCAAGATGACGTTAAGTACTTAACTACTGTAGGACGAGTTTTAGCTGTAGGTGATAGTGCTTATCGTGATGATGTAAAGTTCCCAAACGGTCCTTGGTGTAAGGAAGGGGATTTTGTAACTTACGGGCGACACACAGGACATAAATTTATTTATAAAGGTGTTCGTCTTATTCTACTTTTCGATGATCAAATTATTATGAAAGTCGAAAAACCGGAACATTTAGATGTTATGTTCCAGTTATCTGCCGATGCAGCGTAAAACGTAGTTCCGCTGCCTACGTAAAAAGGAGAAATAATAATGGCAAAACAACAATTTGATGATAGTGGCGACGAAGGTGGGTGGACAGCTATTGATCCATCTAACTTATCACGATCACTAAATAATGTGGAAAAAGTAGATTATGCTATTGAAGGTGAAGACGATAGTGATGCAGATACTAATATTAAAGTTGAAGCTAAAGTTGAAACTAAAGATGATGATTCTGATGAAAACTATATCATCGAAGATGAAGAAGATGAAGTTGAAGAAGTACAAGAACAGCCTGCTGAAGCAGAAGAGCCAGACAAAGATATTGCAGAATTAGAGGGTATTAATACTAAAGGCGCTGAGAAACGTATTCGACAGCTTGTTCAACAGCGTAAAGAGCGGGAAGCCCGTATCGAAGAAATGGACGATGAACTTAGTCGTTTACGTTCAGAATTAATTAAAACCCAACAAAATACAAAAACATATGAATTATCTTCCTTATCTTCTAAGGAAAATGAATTAGAAGCTCGTATTAAAGCAGCAGAAAATAACTACCTACGTGCCTATGATGAGGGTGAAAAGGAACAGTTATTAGAAGCTCAGAATATGCTTAACGATGCTAAGACTGATTTAAAAATTATTCAAGCACGGAAAGCTCAATTAGAAGCTGTTAAAGAACGAGAAGATTATTTACGAACCAATGAATATAATGAATCTCAAGAATATCAAGAAGAATCAAGACAGCAACCTACTCATCAGCGTCAGCAAGTACAAGCTGATCCATTGGCAAAAGAATGGTTAAGTAATAATTCTTGGTTCGGTAAGGATGAAGTAGCTACGGCTGTAGCATTAGCTGTAGATCAAAAACTAAAGAATGAGGGCTATGATCCACAGTCAAAAGAGTTTTATAATGAAAGAGATAGGTTAGTTCGGGAAGAACTACCTCATAAATTTAATCGTGGGACGGGTAACACGCGAAAACCGTCACAAGTGGTAGCAGGATCATCACGTAAATCCTCACCTAATAAGAAGAGTAGCAAAGTTAAGCTAACGCAAAAAGATGTTGCTCTTGCTAAGAAATGGGGAATTCCACTTGACAGATACGCCGCAGAAAAAAATAAAGTAGATAGCTACGACGGCACTTATACCGCAATTAATACTAAACGTGTTTAAAGGATAGAAACTAATGGAAATGAAAACTATTTTTAATGGTGGCTCTGACCAAAAGGAAGAGACTACCGAAACTACTCGACAAGCTCGTGACTCATACACACGAGAAGCAAACCAACGAACTTACTACGATACTGGTAATTGGTTAGATATTCCTGCTCATATTGAGAATGATTATCTAAATAAAAATTTAAAGTTAGGATGGATTCGTATTTTTATTAATGGTGATGAAGATTACAAATCTGTCGGTAAAAAAATTAACGAGGGATGGGAGTTTGTCCATTCAGATGAACTGCCAGAAATGACAACTGGATACGGTTATCACAAAGAAAGTGATCGTTTTCAGGATTGCATTGTACGGGGTGATGTTGCTTTAGCTAAAATTCCTCTTGATATTTGGAATTCTAAAAAGGAACGAAACCTTCAAAAGAACCGTGATATGAATGATGCTATCAACCAACGGTTAATGTCAATGCAAGATCGTAGGATGCCAATTACGAATAACAGTAGCTCTCGTGTAACTGTAGGGCATCGTCCTGTAGGGTTTGACGAGTAACTAAATAATAGACATTAATTAGTTTCTCCGAAACTTGCATAAACAAATAAGTATTAAAATAACAAATAAGGAGAAACCAAAATGAGTTCAACTAAAGCACTTGATGGTTTTCACCCTTCTCGTAAACGCGGTGCTGCCCCAAATTCAGGTGGTTTTAACCGTTACAAGATTGCTCAAAACAACGATTCCGCAATGTATAAGGGCGATATTGTAAAGGTAAGTGCTGGTTACATTACTCCAATTGCTACTACTACTGATACAGCTATTGGCGTTCTAATGGGTGTTAACTATATTGACAAAACTTCCAAACAACCCGTATGGGCTAAGTATATTGCTGCTAGTGTCTCTTCTGACGATAGCAATACGTATGCATATGTAGATGATGATCCTAACTCAACCTTTATTGTACAGGCCGATTCATCTCTAACCGTCGGTGACACTAATCTAAACTTCGATGTTACGCTTGGCGCAGGTAGCACCTTTACTGGTAAGTCAGGCTTTGGCCTTAAGGCTTCCACCCGTAAAACTACCACAGCTATGTGTAAGGTTATTAACCTATATGAGCAAGTAGGCAACGATTGGGGTGATGCTGCTACTAAAGCAGAAGTTCGCATCCTCCGTAACCAAGGCTATGAAGTAGTCGGTTGCGTTGTTGGGCCTGTTTAATAATATAAAGGAGAATGAAAGATGGCTATTAATCGCGCTAATATTTCCAAGGAACTTCTCCCCGGCCTTAACGCAGTATTTGGTCTTGAGTATGGTGAAGTTGCTGATGAACATGCACCACTCTTTGAAACCGAAAACTCAGATCGGGCTTTTGAAGAAGAAGTTCTATTTACTATGTTTGGGGAAGCCCCAACTAAAGCTGAAGGTGCCAGTGTACAATATGACACTGCACAAGAAAGCTATACCTCACGGTATACACATGAAACCATTGCCCTAGCTTTTGCAGTTACTGAAGAAGCTATGGAAGATAACCTCTACGACACCTTTGCCAAAACTCGTGCAAAAGGTCTTGCTCGTGCAATGGCTTCCACCAAGCAGGTTAAAGCTGCCAATGTATTCAACAATGCATTTAGCGCATCCTACGTTGGTGGTGATGGTGTTGCTCTAGTTTCTACCGCTCACCCAACTATCGGTGATGGTAATCAAAGCAACCAAATCGGTACGTCAGCTATTTCCGTTTCAACTCTTGAGACAGCTGTTACCAATATTCATAAGCTAAAAGATGATCGTGGTATTCTAATTGGTGCTTCACCAGTTTCAATCCACATTCCACCTGAGTTAGCTTTTGAAACTGATATGCTCCTACATTCCGCTGGTCTACCTAACGGTACTGTTGCATATCCAACTACGTCTAACCAATCAACTCCTAACGATATCAACCCTCTCCGTAACATGGGTCTATTCCCCGGTGGTTTCGCTGTAAACCGTCGCTTTACGGATACGGACAACTGGTTCGTTAAGACTGATGTTCCCAACGGTACTAAAATGTTTGTACGCGCTGGTCTTGCTACGAAGATGGAACCAGATTTCGATACTGGTAATCTCCGCTTCAAAGCTCGTGAGCGTTACAGCTTCGGTTGGTCCGATTGGCGTCAGTGGTTTGGTGCTGTAGTTTAATAGCATCTCATAACTACAAAAGAAAGCTTAGTGGGCGGGGGAACTTTCAAAGTTTTCTCCGTCCACGCTTTCATATGTATAGAAAGAGAGAATTATGTCAACTCAATTAACTCCTGTAGTTGTAACTGCAACAGGCACCGTCACATCAGATACTGCTCGTATTTCAGGATTTACGTTTACTAACAATTCAGCGGCTAAAGCTGAAATTACTTTTTATGATCTAGCTTCTGATGGAGCAGTAGGTAATCGTAAATTTGTTCTAACAATCCCAACTAGTAGTGAAATTACTCATACTTATAATGGACTCAGCGGCATTAAATGTGACAACGGGGTTTATGTTTCCGTAGCTGCCAGTGTTACTGGTTTTATTACTTATATGTAAATTATGGCTACTTCAGGTACAACTAATTTTAATCTACAAATTGATGAAATTATAGAAGAGGCTTTATCTCAGTTAGGTGGGGAAACTACTTTAGGGGATGATGTAAGAGAAGCTCGACGTAGTTTAGATTTATTACTACGAGAATGGCAGAACAGAGGGTACTCTCTCTGGAAGACTGACTTAGGTACTACTTCTTTAAGTGCCTCCCAAACTACATATCAACCAGGAGCTAGTGTTATTGATCTTATTCAAGGATTGATTAGAACCAGTGATGGTACTGATCTTGAAATGACAAGAATAACAATGGAAGAATATGAAAAACTTCCAAATAAATCCCAAACTGGTAGGCCAGTACAGTTTGCAGTCCAATCGACTACAGCTGCTGGACCTACCGTTTATTTTTGGCCTATTCCTGATGTAGCTACCTACACCTTTAGATATCGTTATTTTGGATATACAGAAGATAATTCTGCTTCTAGATATAATGCCGATGTACCTACACATATGCTTCCTGCTTTAACAGCTGGGTTAGCTTTTAAAATGTCTTTAAAAAGACCGGGGATACCTGAATCACGTATTGCTTTATTAAAACAGATATACGATCAAATTTTTGATGAAGCATTTACTTCTGATAGAGATCGTGAAAGTTTATACGTTAAACCATTTTTTAGGGTTTAATAATTATGAGTTCTTCAGGACGTAACGTAAAATCTTGGTTTATATCTGATAGAAGTGGTTTTCGTTATAGGTATAGAGATAGAGTTAAAGAAAGTACAGGTTTAGTTGTAGGCCCAGATGAAACGGATGGTAATTTTGATATTCAAAACCATCCACAAAATGGATCACCTAAGATAAAAAACTTTATTGTTCTTAGTGATGCCAGACCAGATACGGTTTTAGCTACAACAGGAGATGCTACATGGGAGCCTAGTATGACTACTTTTGTTCCAACTAGCATTACAATGTTTACAACAAGTTAAAGAAATAGATAAAAAGAGAGAGAAAATAAAATGGCTATTAGTTCAGGTGTTGCTATTAAATTTAAAGAGGATTGTCTTTTAGGTGTACATGATTTCGCTAGTGCTACCTTTAAGATTGCTCTTTATTCCAGTGTAGCTTCTCTAAGTAACGGTACTTCTGTTTATATTACTTCTGCTGAATTAGGTAATGGTAATGGATATACGACAGGTGGTAACATTGTTACTGTTGCAGATGTTACAATTGATGGAAGCGTAGCTTATGTTGATTTCGTAGATGCTTCATGGACAAGTGCTACATTTACTGCTAGTGGATGTTTAATTTATAATAGTAGCCAATCAAATAAGACTGTAGCTGTTATTGATTTCGGTGGGGAGAAAACGGCTACGAACGGAACATTTTCTGTTCAATTCCCAGCAGCAGGAGCTACTACAGCTATTGTACGAGTAGCCTAAACTATGGCTATCGGTTACGGTAATTACGCCTATGGTGCGTTTACATATGGTCACGGCACTGAAAATGTCGTAGCTACTGTAACTGGAAATGAAGTTAGTATTACTGTAGCTTCTCCTCTCTCTGCTACTGGTGGTGCTACAACTAGTGTATCTAGTCAGTTATTAACTTACAGCCTTGCTGATGTATCTGTAACTGGGGATGCCCAAACATCAGCGGCTACACAAGTTCTAACATTTAGTTTAGGTACGCCAACTGTTATAGCTAATGCTGATGTTTCGGTTTCTGGTTTACAGCAAACATTTTCATTAGCTAATGTATCTATTGGAGCTAACGCTGATGCGATTGTATCAGGATTCCAATTAGATGTAACTGTTAATTATAATACAGGTTTTGGTTTATGGACTAGAAAATTAGGTAATGAGACTACAGAATCTTGGATAAAGGTAGCTTAATAAATGTCAGCAATAACGTACAATACATTAGTCACTCAGATACAAAATACAGCTGAAAATGATGATTCTGAATTTGTTGATGAGATTTCAAACTTTATTGCTAGGGCTGAGTTACGGTTAACACGAGAATTAGATTCGGAAGGGCTAACTGAATATGCTACTAGTAATTTTACTGCTTCTGATGCTTATCTAACATTACCTTCAAACATACTAATTGTGAATAATGTTAGTTATACAAATTCATCTAACAGTAAAGTATCTCTCCTCTTACGAACAAAAGAATTTGTAGAAGACTATTGGCCTGTACAAGCATCTACAGGCGATCCTAAATATTATGCTAAATTTAGAAATGATAAGTTACTTATTGCTCCTACACCTACATCTGCAAATGTAGTTGAACTGGAGTATGTTGTTCAACCTTCTACATTAAGTGCTGGTAAACAAAGTAACTATTTTACTGATTTCTGTGGTAATGCTTTATTTTATGCTAGTATGGTAGAAGCAAGTTACTATATGAAAAACTTTACTGCCGCCCAAGTATGGGATTCTCAATATCAAAGAGCTTCTTTAACTCTTGTCAATGAAGCAAGACGAAATCGTAGAGATGATATGGAAATAAATGCATCTCCAGCTGGAAGCGGAAACACCTTAATAGACGGAGCTAGATAGAAATGGCAAGTACATATACAAGTCGAATTCGATTAGAAAAACAAGCTACTGGAGAAAACTCTAATACTTGGGGTGATAGGCTTAACTCAAATGTTCTTTCTCTCGTAGACCAAGCTGTAGCTGGTTATACGTCAGTTGCGTTAGCCGCTGATAGCGTTACTCTTAGCGTAGAGAATGGCTCTGTAGACCAAGCTCGTAGTGCTATGTTAGATTTTAATGGTACTTTAACATCTAGTGTAGACGTAGTAATCCCATCTGTTAGTAAACAGTATCTAGTTCGTAATAATACTGCCGGCTCTTTTTCTATCACTATGAAATGTAACGGTGGAAGTGGTGTAACAGTTCCGCAAGGATATACGACTTTAGTTTATTGTGATGGTGTTTCTGTACGCTCTGCATTTGGTGCTGCTGCTAACCGTGAGATTGGTACTAGCGGCACAAACTTAGTAGAAGCTTCAACAGCTGATATTCGATATGTACAAGCATCCGCTGATACAACAATCACTGGAGCTAAAACATTTACAAGTACAGCTGCCTTTACTGGTCGAGTATCTGTTACTGGCTCCGTAGAAGTTCATAATGTTATTGTAGTTTCAGGGGCAGCTAGGGGTGTTCTAGTTACTCTTACAGACGCCGCTTCTATTGTGGTTTCCGCTGATCTTGGTAATAACTTCGTTGTTACTCTTGGGGGTAACAGGACATTAACTGCTCTTACTCCAGCAAGAGCAGGTCAAACAGGTTTAATCTATGTCTATCAAGATGGTACTGGTAGTCGTACTTTGTCCTATAATAGTGCATATAAATTTAGTGGGGGTACTGCTCCAACTCTTACTACTACTGCTTCAGCTGTGGATATTCTTTCTTATAGTGTACGAACTTCAACTGCAATTGATATGGAATTAAAAACAGATTTTAAATAAATAAATATATACATAAAGAGATAAATTAATGGCTATTGTAAGAGTACCATTTGGATTAACTTCTGCATCAGGCGGCTACACGATCAACAACGCCATCTGGCTGGATGGGTCGGCTGATTATCTTAGTCGCATATTTGATACGCCCACCAACAACAAAAAGTACACTATGTCATGCTGGGTGAAGTATAACGAGACAAGTGCTGCGGAAGTTCTTGCATTGCTGATGACGGGTGGCGGCAACGACTATCATTACATCTGCCGTGACACGGACTATAAGTTCCGCATTCTGAATGTGGTTTCGGCTGTGGTTGACTGGCAGATCGACAGTAACGCTAAGTATCGTGACGTTGCGGCTTGGGGGAACCTTGTCGTTTCCATCGACACGACAGCAGCCTCTGGCGAACGAGCGAGGGCTTGGTGGAATGGCGATGAGATTACTAGCTTTGCCACAGAAACTGAGCCGACCGCCAGCGATACAGGGGGCATCATCAACACGGCTGCGGCCCACTATATCGGGTTTGATAACAAGAACACCACGTATGCTGATTGCTATCTTGCTGAGTACATCTTTTTGGACGGGACTGCTGTCACCGACGCATCTTCCTTCGGAGAAACCGACGCCAAAGGTAACTGGGTGCCGGTCGATCCTTCTGGCCTGGCGTTCGGTGCGAATGGAACATGGCTCAAATTCGACGACGCTAACGACCTAGGGAAAGATAGTAGCGGCGCAACTACAGAGTATGACCGCACCCCCACGCACTCTAGCGCAACCGCCCCCTATAATACGGTATCCGCTAGCACTGAGACTGGTGGATCAGAAGCGTGGCATGCTTTTGACGATGTTCTTGGATGGGCAGACGGATGGAACGCTACGGCCACGACAGGGTGGCTGCAATATCAGTTCGATGATGCGAAGGCGATTACATCCTACACCATCACAGGGCCGACCACGGGAGACGCCAACCGTGCACCGAATACGTGGACGCTGGAAGGGTCTAACACAGGTTCATTCTCAGGTGAAGAAACCGTCCTAGATAGTCAGAGCAGTGTTTCGTCTTGGGGTAACAATGAAACCAAGACTTACACTTTCTCCAATACGACGGAGTACGCATATTATCGTTTGGATGTTACTGCGATTAACGGTGGTACTAAGGTTGGTATTGACCAGATGGAACTTAGGGAAGCCGGGAACCACTGGCACCCCATATCTATAGCCGCATCCCAGCAGGTCGAAGACAGCCCTACGGATAGTTCTGCTGATAATGTGGGGAACTATGCAACGCTCAATCCTCTCTCGAATTTAGATAGTAGCACCATTTCAAACGGGAACCTGACGCTCGTTACGAATAGCACCAATTATGCGTATGTAACCTCCACACAGGCGATGCCCACAAACAGTGGGATTTACTGGTTTAAAACTACGCTAGACAGTATGGCCAACGGTTCGACCAACTATGTTGGGATTGTGACGCACTCGGCATCTTCCACCACAAACTATTTAGGTGCCGACGCAGACGCTATTGGCTACAGAGCAGACGGCTTGACCAAATCAAACGGTTCCAATGTATCAACCAGCCTAACAACCTGCACCACAAACGATGTGATCTTCATGAAGGTGGACACAGACGCCGATACGGTTGCTTGGTACAAGAACGACACATCTACGTTAATAGTATCTGAAAGCATTCCGTCTGGTGCGGTAGGCAAGCCCCTTCTTGCCGCTTGGGGCGATCAGGACAACGCCAGCACTGCCGGTTTCACCATCGACTTCGGTACTGGTGGGTTCTCTATCCCTGATGGACAGTACCTCCACACAGCCAACCTCCCGGCTCCCACGGTGACGGACCCTTCTGCGTATTTCCAAACCTCCCTTTACACCGGGACAGCAGCAACCCTATCTATCACCGACTTCACTGATGCGTCAGGGGCTAACGTCACTCCTGACTTTGTATGGATCAAGAAACGCGCAGGAGGATCGGCATCTTCGCATTGTTTGTTTGATGTTCTACGAGGGACTACTAAAGCACTACTTAGCAACGATACGGCCTCAGAGTACACTTTTGGTGATAGCTTGACCTCGTTTGACGCGGGTGGGTTCACACTTGGCGCGGATACGTCAAGCGGTAATGTCAATGTCAGTAGCAATACCTATGTTGCATGGTGCCTCAAGGCCGGTGGATCTGGTTCAAGCAATACAGATGGCACAGAAAACAGCACGGTTTCTGTTGCTGACCATAACGGGTTTTCTATCGTATCTTGGACGAACAATGCCACTCCGGGTACGGGGGATACTGTTGGACATGGCATGGGGCAAGCGCCTGAGATGCTGATACTTAAGTCCCGTGATGACGGCTCTGATGGTTGGCATGTCTGGCACAAGGATTTAACCAGTATTGGGTATTATGTGAAGCTGAATAACACCAATGCGGAGGCAGTGGATAATGGCAACGCTTGGGACGGAACGGCTCCGACTTCTACTGTTTTCTCCATCGGTGATGGTGATGGCACCAATTGGACGAACACAGCTAGCCACGACATGATCGCTTACTGCTTCGCCCGTACCCCCGGCCTCATCGGGATCGGGAGTTATCAGGGCAATAACTCGGCATCAGGCCCTCATGTCATCGTGGACGACGGCGGGTCTGGGTTTAGACCGGCTTGGTTGATGGTCAAAATGATCGACGGTGCGGGGGATCAATGGGGCATCTTCGACGCCACAAGAAGCACCTACAACCCGATTGACGATCAACTTTATGCAGACGGCAGTGATGACGAGGCAACGGCTGGCAAGGACATCGACTTCACCGCTAATGGGTTCAAGCTCAGGGAAGCTGGGGGGATAACCAACGCTTCACAGAAGTACATCTATCTAGCATTCGCTGAGTTTCCCTTCGGTGGATCAGGTGTGGCACAGGGGAAGGCAAGATAATGTCTTACATAGGAGAAGATAGGCGACAACATGCATCCATGCACCCTGAAGTGATCGACAGGCTGGCTCGTATTGAAACCCATATCGAAACTATGGTGAAGCATGTAGAGAAGCAGAATGGCCGTGTGTCCACTTTGGAGGATAAATTCTCCACTCGTACATGGTCTGAGCGGTTAGTAGTGGGGGCTGTTATGGCTATTGCAGCTATCGCAGGGTTTCTTAATGGTAATCACTAATGGATACACTAGGCATCGTTAAAGTTATTTGGCCGTGGATCACTCCCGGTATTGCTGCTTTAGGATGGCTCCTGCGTATTGAGTTCACTGCTAAACAAAACAAGGTAGAGGTAGAGAAGCTCACGGACAAGGTTGATGTTATGTTCGCAAAGCTGGATAGTATGGCTACCGACATGGCTGTTATCAAGCAAAAGCTAGGGGTTATTACAGGAATTGTTTCTCCAGATAAACTAACAGCCCATACTGAACGTACAGCTACTCTCATGGCAGAAGTACGTCATCTTCGTAAAGAACTGGATGCGAGAAAATAATGTTTAAATTAATCTCTTTACTGCTAACTATCCTTGTATTTAATACAAATAACGCATACGCAGAACAGAAAGCAGTTGGTATGGTTAGTGGTGCTTGTAACTCTTTAGAAGCTCTTCAAAATATTGTAGAAGTCGATAAAAAAGATTTTATGGCAGCAAAACGGTTATTTTATTTTTATATCCAAAGTAAGGTATGTGGTATATTACCTAGACCCCTTAAACTTCCGTTAAAGAAAAAAGAAGGTGAATATAAAGATAGTAATGGCTCAAATATTCAAATTTGGAAAATTGACCATAAAGATGATTTTTGGACTTTAATTGAAGACATATATGTTAAATCTGATAATTCTATCTAAATAATAAAAAGGAATAGTAAAATGACATGGGCTGTAGTTAAAGATAATAAAATTGATAAGATTGTAAAGGGTGGTGGTATTACTGTAAATGGTATTCAGCATCCTTCTTCTATTTTTCGTCTTTGGTCAAAAGAAGAATTAAAGAATATTGGGATTGTTCCTTATTCCATTGTTAAAGGTGGGGATTCCAGGTTTCAAACTGAAGGTGGTATTGTAAATGAAATTACACCTGATGGGTCTGAGGCTAAAGGTGTAATTCAATATTCTGATAAACCTTTAGATGATGTTCCCCAAGTTGATGCAGAGGGTAATCCTGTTCTTGATGGAAAAGGTAATCAAGTTGTTGTAGAAGGTTTAAAAACTAAATACATCACACAAGTTAAAAAAACTGCTTATTCTCTTCTTGAGCCTGATGATTGGAAAGTTATTAAATCTGCTGAATCTGGAGTAAGTTTACCTGCTGAATTAACGACATACCGTGCAGCTGTTCGTGCTAAATCAGACGAGATTGAGGCAGCTATTAATGCTTGTTCTTCAGCTGCTGATTTAAAAGCTCTTTTAGAAACGCCAGTTGATGCTCAAGGAAAACCAACAGGAAATCCCCCAATTCATGATTGGCCTGAAAAATAATATCTATAAAATAGGACAAATATAATATGTCATCAACAGACACTAAAAGGGTTCCTATTCAATTTCGGGCAGGTATAAATAGAGAGGCTACTAAAAATAGTACTGGCGGTTATTGGTATGATGGTAATCGGGTTAGATTTCAAAATAACCTTCCTGAAAATATTAGGGGTTGGCAAAAGAAACTAAACACTCAGTTTAATGGAGTCGCAAGGTCTATTACTTCTTGGTCTTCATTAGACGGTAATCTTTATGCTGCTTTTGGTACTGATCAATTATTGTATATCTATCAGGGTGGAACGTTATTTGACATTACACCTGTTAATACATCTGTAACTACTTCAGCTACAGCCCCTATCATGTATACGAGTACCGACAGTACTAAAATTCTAGTTGATTGGGTTAGCCAGACTCCTGATTTAGAGACTATAGGATTAACTCAAAACACATTTGTTATTATTAGTACAGGTGGTGAATCTGTAGGTGGTATTACTTTAACAGGCAAGTTCCGTACTTCTATTCCTTCCGATCTAAGTGCAGGTAGATACTTTAAAATTATTACTAGCACTACAGCCACTAGTAATGCTAATCGTACTTCTGCTACTAATTTTGAATTCCTTCTTAATGCTGGTTCTCAAACTCAAGTTGAAGACTTAGGGTATGGTACTGCCTTATGGAATATGCCTAGAGCTTCGTTAGGAGCAGGTACGGGATATGGTACTCCTGCATCTGTTGGTACAGGATTTGCTGTACTTCCTCGTAACTGGACATTAGATCAATGGGGAGAAGATTTAATAGCTTGTCCTCGTAATGGTCAGATTTATATTTGGGATGAAGATAGTGGTACTTCCCAAAGAGCTACGCCTATAACCAGTTGTCCCACTAAAAATACTATTGTGCGAGTATCTCCCGTTGATCGCTATATGATAGCATTTGGTACTATGACTCTCACTTCTGTTTTTGATCCTATGTTAATTCGATGGAGCGATTCAGAAAATTATAATGATTGGGTTACTTCTGTTGGTAATACCGCTGGAGAATTACGGGCTGGAGATGGGTCCAAGATTATCTCAGCTATTAATTCTAGAAACCAAGTATTAGTATGGACTGACAACGCTCTTCATAGTCTTGATTATATCGGTACTCCATTTATCTTCTCTCTTCGTCAATTAGGTACTAACTGTGGCTGTATTGGTCTACATGCAGCTGTAGAGGGGGATGGTAGAGCTTTCTGGATGAGCAACAAGGAATTCTACACATACGATGGTACTTTGAAAGTACTGCCTTGTAGTGTAAAGGATTATGTATTTGAAAATATTAATACATCTTATTTAGATAAGGTATTTGCAGGGTTTAATAAAGAATTTACTGAGATTACTTGGTTATATCCCAGCAGTTCTGCTACTGAATGTGATAGATATGTTACATATAATCCTGCTGAGAATTGGTGGGCTTATGGTGAAGCTAAATGGACAACGTGGGAAGATAAGCAATTATATGATACAATTATAACAACAGGTAATGACTCTTATTTATATGATAATGAACCAAAAAATGTATACACAGGAGATGGTGCGGCTATTGAATCATTTGTAAAAAGTGGTTCATTTGATATGGATAAAGCCACGTTTGGTAATAACATGGTTTTTGTTGATCGAATGATTCCTGACTTTGATTTTGGAACTACATCAGGTGATGTTAATATTACCATCAGTTTTAAGCGTTATCCTCATTCTAATGATGCAGTTGAAAAAGGACCATATAATGTCACGGAAACTACAGAAAAGGTCAGCATGAGAGGAAGAGGACGTAACGCTGATATTAAGATTGAAAGAGGAACTAAAGCTAATACTAGTTGGCGTTTAGGTTCTATTTCTCTTGATATGTCAGAAGATGGACAAAGGTAAATCAAATGACAAGTCATGGCAATAGAAATTATCGTTATCCTGATTTTCCTCGTGGTAATCTCAATAATCGAGAAGAAGCTTGGACAAGTTTATCAAATTGGGTTTCATCTTTAATTCGTTTAATGGAGCATAAAGATTCTTTAGATGTATTTAAAGTTACTTTTGATTCAAATAAAAGTATTGATATAGAAGGCAGGGTTAAGGTAGGAGATACAGATTCAGGGGTTACTGCACAAGCAGGAGATATTAGATATAATACAGCTACAAATAAACATCAAGGATATAACGGTTCAACTTGGAATGATATGTATTAAAAATTATGGTTAATTCTCATTTTTTAGCTCTAGGTAAAATACTTTACCTTATGTCAGAAACAGAAGGGTTTAAGGGCAGGAGTTTAGATACGTTTCGTTCTATTTTAACTCCATGTATTAGTAGGAATTGGTATTATATAGAACATGATATAGAAACAGGAAGACCTACTTCAGTTTGTGTTTGGGGATTTTTAAATAAAGAAAGTTTTAAAAAGTTTGTAAAAAGCAATGGGGCTTTATATTTTACTAATAAAGTATTTGGAAATGATGTTTTAGTTTTTACTCATTTTATTTCCAACAACAACAATGGATTTAAAGTTTTACGAAAGATGATAAATCAAATAAGTAAAGTAAACCCACAAATAAAATATGCATATGGTATTCGCGGATTTAAGAAAAATCCTAAATTAGCAAAGTATGTAATGCCATATTATAAGAAAGAAAAGGAATAGGAATATGCCAGGAGATGATCCCGGTACTCCCGAAGACGAGTCAGGTGGTGCCGATCCAGCAGGTGATCCATCAAATGATCCCGGTGGAACTCCAACTGACCCCTCTCAAGACGATACGTTAGGAGAGGAAGATGAGGGTCAACCTGGTCCCGGTGATTTAGGTGGTTTCTCTGAAGATGTAGGAATGCAGGAAGCCTTCGGCATAACGCCGGGGGATATGGCTCATATGGGTTATGCTCCTACGAGTAAAGAAACTCAAGCACAAGGAAGGGGTAAAGATCAGGATTCACCGGATTTTATGGATGCTTTATCTGGATTACTGGAAGCTGGTATCTATGGTCTAACATTCGGTATTGTTGATCCAGAATTTACTGGTAAGGATGTTTTTGGTCCTGATATTAGCCGTGGTTTATCTAATGTATTTGGTTCTAATGTTCCCACAACCCAACCAGTTGGTGTTGAACTTGGTCTTCCCGTTGGTGTTATGCCGGGATTAGCTGGTTTAGGTTTATCTATGGCTACTCCTACTGTTTCTATTGGAAAAGATGGAATGACTGCTTATGGTGGGACTTTAGGTTTATTAGGGTCTGGTAATGAAGTAGACTTAGGTTTGAAAAGTGGTGGTAATGTCATGATGGATAATTATAAAAAAGGTGGAGAAGTTCAGGAATACGGCTTAGGTGGTCTTGTCAAATCCTTATTACCTATGGGTTTAGGTTACCTAGCAGGACCGTTTGGATACCTTCCAGCTATGGCAGCAGGTGGTCTTGGGAGCTATGTAGCAGCAGGAGGTAAACGTAGCTTCAGTGACGCTATTAAGGGAGCAATGCTTGGTGTTTCAGGAGCAGGCATGGCTAATTTAGGAAGTGCAGCTAATGCTGCTTCTGCCGGTGGTGCTGACCTAGCTACAGAAGCTGGTCAACAAGCTGTTTCATCTGCTTATGATAAACTAGCTAACGTTCCTTTAAATGCTAATACTTGGACAAGAGGATTTACAGCTGAACCATTACAAGGACTAGGTAAACTCGTTACTGAAGGTGGTATGTCGGGACTAGGTGCAGGTATTAAAACAGCTGCTCTTCCTGTTGCTGCTGGTTTAGGTGGGTTATCTATGACAACACCAGCTGAAATGCCTACAGTAAGGCGTCCAGAAATCGGACTACCACGAGCAAAAACTGAAGAAGAACGAAAGGCTTTAGCTTATAAAGGACTCTCTCCATTTACGGCTCAGTCCTTTGTTCCTGCTAATGTATACAGTCCTTCTGATTATACCCCACGTTACACAGCTGCTCAAGGTGGGGAAACTCCTAAAGGAACAGCTTTAGAAGAAGGTAGTTTTGTTATTCCAGCTGATGTTGTTTCTGATATTGGTGACGGTAATACGGCTAATGGTTTCGCTAAACTAGACAGAGTAATAGGTTCTGAACCTGATGGTTATAATATTGGTGGAGCTATTAGGGGAACTACAGGTGGTTTGGATGATCTACGTCAAACGACTATCGAAGGTAAGAAGGCAGCTGCTATCTCAGATGGAGAATATGTAGTTAGTCAAGGGGATGTTCAACGTCTAGGTGGTCCTAAACAATTGCATCAAATGATGGATCAGGTTAGGATGGCAAAGCATGGAACGACTCAACAACCCCAACAAAGTATTACTATGCAAGGATTACGTAATTTGATGATGGGGTAAAATAATTCTCTATTGGAGAAATAATGAATACAGAATTCTCTGCTGTACCCCCTGATCAAATACTACCTATCTGGAAGAAAGTAGCTCCTCTGTTTGAGAAGCTTATCAATAGACAAGAATATTCTTCTTTAGAGGAAGTCTACAAAAAGATAGGTATAAATAAAACACACCTTCTTTGGATAGGGTGGGAAAAAGGAAATCTAGATAATATAGTTCTTTGTTTACTTACTACAATTCATGATGATGTTTTAGTCTTATCAGCTTGTGCTGGAATTGGCATGGAAGATTGGATGCATCATTTTAAAACATTAGAACAATACGGTAAAGATAGCGGTTGTAAAAAGATACAAATAAGAAGTGGACGTAAAGGCTGGACTAAAGAATTAAATAAGTTCGGTATGAAAGTCAAAGCTTATACTTTTGAGAAGCAAATACAATAATAGATATATGTAAGAGAAATATTATGACTATTTCGGGGCTAACAAACGAACAAAAAATTAAACTCTTAAATGAGTTATACGAGGACTTAGCAGGTCGTGGTATTAATGGCGATACAGAACTAGCTCATGTTAACAAACATGAAGCTGCCGTGCTTAAAGCTATGGGTGGTAGTGGTACTATCAACAAAGATACTGGTCTACGTCAATATGATTTATTCGGTGGGGATGATCCAGAACCCCAACCTGCTCCTAGTAGCACCACAGTACGTCAGGTATCTGATCTTCCTGAGTACTTTAAACCATATGCTGAGAAGCTTCTAGCAACCGCTGAACAGGTATACGACCAACCTTATGTACCCTACGAAGGAGAACGTCTAGCTGCCCCTACAGCGGCTCAGGAAACGGCTCTACGGGGCATTGAAAGTATGTTTACTGGTCCTGATGGTGAGTTTCAAGCTCCAGGTCAGGCTCGTTTGGAACAAGCTTATGGAATGGCAGAGCAAGCAGGACAGAGATTTGCTGATTTAGCTCCCGGTGAATTTGCGTCTACTTATATGTCTCCCTATCAGCAAGCTGTTACTGATATCCAGAAACGAGAAGCTGAGAAACAAGCAGAACAACAACGACAACAATTATCTTCTCAAGCTGCTCAGACAGGTGCTTTTGGTGGTAGCCGTGCAGCTTTACAAGATATGTTACAGCGTGAACAGGAATCTCGTTTACTAAGTGATATTCAAAAGCAGGGACTACAATCAGCTTATGAAACTGGTCTTCAAACTTTTGATGCTGATCGTCAAGCTCAACGTGCAGCTGCTACTCAATATGGGCAGCTTGCTGGACAAGAACAGTCTCAAGCTTTAACTGGTCTTGGTGCCTTACAAACTGCCGGTGAAACTCAACGGGCCTTAGCACAACAACCTCTTGATATTCAGTATGAGGAGTTTGCTCGACAGCAACAGGCTCCGCGACAATCCCTACAAGAAATGTCTGGTATTCTTCGGGGTGTTCCTGTTACTCCTAGTACTTACCAGACTACACAACAGTTCCAACAAGCTCCAGGACTAGGGCAGCAACTTCTTACGGCTGGTTCCGTAGCAGCTGGTATCTCTTCTGGTTTAGGTAAAAGCTTCTTTGGAGGAGCTAAGGCTCAAGGTGGTCTTGTTGGATTAGCTTGTGGTGGCGAGGTAGATAAACATAAATATGAAAGGGGAGGTAGTGTACGTCCTCCTAGTGTACGTCCTCCCGGTACTTCTCCTTATTCTTTTAAAGGAGCAGATGAGATTGCTAAAAGACGACTTATGCATAATAGAGATATGCTAGGCATGTTACTAGAATTTTTTACTTCTGATGAAGAGAAAAAACCTTCTTCATCTGTAAGACCTCCTGATGGTAAGACGCCAGAGCATCCAGAAGCTGCCCCTTATGTAGATCAAAAAAGTTTAGATGAAAAAAGAGCTAGGCTTAATAAAGGACCACAAGTTTTGTTAGGTGGTAAACCAGCCCCTAGTCAAGACCCTGGTCTTTCTTCTACTATTAAAAAGGAGCAAAGCAACACTGAGGGAAAAGGTCGAAAAGAGTCTTTTAAACCAAGAACCATGCCAGGAGATGCTGGAGACATGGCAGGAGAAGCTTTACCTGAAGATTTTTATTCACCTTCAGCAGATAGAACTAATGATATCCTAAATCATCCAATCATTCAAAAAGGTATAAAAAATCTGAAGGAAGATTGGGAAGAAGTTTTCGGAGAAGGCTCTGATAATGGTGATGATGATCTAGGAGATTTTGACTTTGCTTTTCTGCCTACATCTGATGAAGTAGAAGATATGGACTTTACTCCTACAAAATCTAAACCTACAGCGAAGCCTAAAGATTCTACTTCTGTTGCTAAGGGTGGTACTGATCCTAGCGTTAAGAAAGACACTGATCCTGTTTCTAAGAAAGAGTCTGATCCAGTTATTGTTGGTGGTGAGGATACATGGTTTGACATGGATGCGGCTATGCCTTGGTTAATGATGGCGGCTAAGACTTCTCAACCAGGACAAACCTTTGGACAGGCTCTAGAAGGTGGTTTAGGTAATTTTGAAAAGGCCCGTCAAATTCTACATTCTCGTGCTAAGGATGCAGAAGAAATGGGTCTTAAGAAAGAAGCTATCCAACTCAAACGAGAAGCTGCTGAAGTAGATAAGAAGTATAAAGAGGCTTATGGTACATACCTTAAAACTCTAGGTGATAATGCTGTAACTAAATCTCAAATAAATAAAGCAAAGAATAACATAGCCTATAGAAAAAACTTAGTAGATACATTAGAAGTTCAAAGTAAAAATCTTACAGAAGAATTAAAAAATCTAAACTTTATGGGTGGTTCTGGAGATGTTGAGAGAAAACAGCAGATTACTAAGGCATTAAACATAATTAATTCTGAATTAGCTGCTTTATATAATATGGATGCTTCTCGTATGGGTTTAGGAATGACTCCATCAGAAGGTTCTGCACGGTACACACCGGGATCAAAAAAATAGGTAATTAAAAGAATGGTTTCTAGAACTGTAGAAATCCAGTATCCCGGTGAGGAACAACCTCGTTCCGTGGAAATGGATATTCCAGAATACTTTGACCAATCAGACGAGTTAACTGCTAGGTACGTAAATAATGTTTATTTACCTTACCTAGATTCAGGTCTACAAGCAGCTGAACAAGATACAAATCATCCTTTATCCGCATTGCCTGACTTTGCGGCAAGGGGATTTTATCGTCTTGGTCAAATTGCGAATATGGGTCAAGTCTTTCTTGGTCTAGATGATCCTGAGAATGCGGCTAAAGATATTAAAGAATACGAAGAACATATTAAAAAAGCTCCTTATGATAAAGATGTTCTTGAAGTATTAAAACAAATTGATAAAGCTGAAACTGTCGGAGATTTCTGGGATGCAGTTTCCACACCTGCTGGTTTACAAACAATTGGTACTGTTGCTGGAGAATCCTTAGCTACCTTTGCCCCTGCTTTAGCTGGTAGTGCTTTAGCTGCCTTAGCTACTAAAAGCATGGTTGTAGCTGGAGCGGTATCGGGTTTAGGTAGTTTTGCTGTTGAACATGGAGCATCAGCTTTAGAAGCTCTACAAGAATACATGCGAGAAGATATGGGCATGGAAGACCCATTAGCTGATGATAAAGCTGTAGCAAGTGTTCTTGGCAATGAAGAAAAGATGGAAGAGTTTAAGGAATTCGGTGTTAAACGAGGGGTTCCTATTGCTGTTCTAGATGCCCTATCTGTCGGGATTGCAGGTAAGCTTACAGCAGCTGTACGAAATTCCACTAAAGCCGCCAGAGAAGCTGGTCGTATGAAGTATGCCGTACCAGCAGCAGTAGCGGTAGAAGCTTTAGCTATTCAACCATCTCTAGGCAGTTTAGGGGAATACGCTGCACAGAAAGCTTCAGGGCAGGAATTTAAATTAGGTGAAGTATTATTAGAAGGTGTAGCAGAGCTTCCCGGTGGTACTATTGAAACTGCTCTAGGTACTATGATTCGTAATGAAGGAGAGGAAGCACCAAGAGATTTAACTGATAATATCTTAAATAACGAAGAGAAAGAAGTTAAGACTATTGGTGCAGCGGTGGCTCAAGCTAAGTATCTAGATTCCATCTCCAAATCTGAAGAAGAAGATGTTGTTAAAAAGGACTTAGCCGCTGGTGGTGAAAAGGCCCAACCATTTATTCAAAGACTAGTTGATTGGGTGGGTAATGAGAATATCCGTGAAGGAGATTATGTAGATAAAACAGTTATCGACAAAATCTTTAACTTCCAAAATAAGAAAAGTAAAAAGTCTGTTATAAGCTTTCTAGAAAATGAAGGTTATATCACAACAAAGAAAGGTAGTGATCAATTAACCTTTACGTCTAAAGCTGCTCAAGAATTAAACCTTTCTGTTTTAGAAGAACAAGAAGCTACCGCTGTTCAAGATGAGCTAGGCATTATTACAGAAGAACAACCAGACTGGATTACCGATGTTGATCCAAACGGTGAAGTTAAAGTTCTTCCTGAAAATGTATCTATGCAAGAAGCTCGTCAACTAGGTTTCATTGCTCCTCGCATTAGTGAGAAGATGGCTATAGAAATTGGTGAACGAGAAGGGCTATCACCAGAAGAGGCTGTGGAAGCTTATGCTGGTAAATACGGCTATCGTATCTCTGATAAAAATGATTTTCAATTAAATCTACATAAATTCTTAACTCAAAAAGAACAAGAGAAGGTAGCCAAGGATAAGCCTTTCCTTGTTCCCGGTAAAGTAAAGACAAGCGTAAGTAACTTACTCAAGAAACTAGGTTTGGAGAAAGATCGTTCTGGTAATGTTTTTGAAACAGCTGAAGATGTAGCAGATGAGTATACACAACTACAGGAAACTGATCATTACTTAGGATTAGAACGAGAAGATGCTGTTGCCAAGAACGATAACGCTAAAAAAGAAGCTATAGACGAATCTCGTAAGATTCTAAGAGATCGTATCAAACGTATGAATACCTTATTTAATTCTGGTATTTGGAAACGTGAAGGTACAGAAGCTCCTCAACCTTACTACAAAATGGAACCTGGGGAAGAGCGTGATCTACGTGTTGATAATATCCGTTCTCAATTATCTTTAGACGATCCTAATTACTCTATCTTACCAGAGACTACCAAGGCTCCTGAGAATGTTATTGTAGATACAGAACTACAAGAATTCCTAGATGCAGCAGATATGCGTTTAGCGCAAGACCCTGATCAACAATTAACTACTGAGATTATGACTATTCAAAGTATCTCTCAGTCTGTTGATCCAGAACAACCTGCTAGTAATGAGATTGATCCTAAAATAAATAGAGATGTTTATTTACAGGATTTAAATGATCCTGTTACTCGTTTTTATATGACTGATCATGAGTTATTAAAAGAAACAAACCCTGAGATGTATGCAGAGGCTAAGAGAAGGTTAGCAGAATCTCATAAGAATCTAGATGAAGTTGATCTCACTAAAAAATTATGGGGATGGGGTTGGAAGATAACGCATCCTATGCGTTTGGCTGAGAAGTTTCCTGCTTTCCGTCCTGTTTATAATTTAATATTAAAACGTAGATCAATGAAACTAGCTATGGATGCCTTTGGGTTCTCTAATACAGATTTATTATTTTCAGAAACAAATAGAGAACAATATAAAGTTCTAAGTAATGCTGCTGTTATTCTAGATGCTTTAGGTGGTACGTCTACTCTTAAATTAGTAAAGAATCCAGATGGAGGAGTAACTATTACTGTTCCTGAAAAACCTGCTACTATTAAGAATAGAGAAGACCTAGATATTCAAGAAATTTCTGATGAAGATTATAGATTAATCTTAGCTAACCTTGACATTAAACCGGGACATACTATTCGTTTAGATGCGCCTATGTGGGAGCGTTACAATCAAGCTAGAAAGTCTATTGATAGAATGTATGAGCGAGTAGGTATCGCATTCGTCCGTAACCGTATTCAAAAATATCCTCTTCATGGAAACATTAAAGAGGCTGAAGGCGATACTTTAAGTACATTAAAAGAGAAATTACAACGATCTGTTCTTGGTTACATAGATGATATCAATAAAGTTATGGATATGTCTAACTATATTGATACCACCGAATTAAAGGATAATGTATCTAAAATTAAATTAAACGATAAAATCTATAAAGCTTTACAAGATACATTATCTGTTAAAGAAGTTAATGAAAATGAATTAGCTAAGAAGAAGCTAGAAGCTGTTATAGATCAGTTTGAAACTATTAAACTAATTGACGATCACCAAGGAACGGTTCGACGTAATCCTTATTACATGCCTCGTCAACGTTATGGCGATTATTACTTTACAGTTACGAACAAAAAGACAGGGAAACAGGTTCACTATCAAACCAGTAATAAACTGGCATTTGATTTAAGTGTAGAACAACAAGAAAAGAGATTAAAGGAAGAATTAAAAGAATTAAAGAACACTAATCGCTACCCCTCTTCTGAATATGAGTTTAGTAAAATTAAATACAGGGACGAGACAAAAGACATTCTGAATGATTTAGATATGCAGGATGTTAGTGTTATTCAGAGATTAGCTAATAACTTAGGTTTCTATAGACCTAAAGGCGACGAAAAAGGCACACAAGTAGAAGCTTTTATTAACGCTTTGGATAAAGTTGTAACAACGGATGGTTTCAATAAATACTTAAGACAACGTGAACCAGCGCGTGTTATTCATGGTTATTACACAAAGCAAACAGCTGATACGTATCTTCCATTCTCTTTGAGTCAGTACGTTAGAACGGCAGCAGATACTATTTCTAACTTAGAATATTATAGACCATTACGTAATACTACTAATGAATTAGGTGAACATAGTAGAAGTTTATTTGATACGGCACAAAAATTAATTGATAATATCAACAATCCTTCTGATCCCGGTAGTTTAGCTAAAGCATTTACCTTCCATTACGCTATTGGTATGAACGTCAGTTCAGCTATGATTAACTTAAGTCAGTTATTCGTATCTACTCTACCTGTGTTGAAGACTGTTATTGGACATTCAAAAGGAAAAGGTGTTACTAGAAACTTAATGAGTTCTGCTAGAGCCGCTTGGAAACTAGGGAAATTTAATGCAACTAATATTGATAAATATGGTTTTAACCTAGAAAGTCCTAAAGTCCCAGATCATGTAAAGGGAGTTATCTCTCAAGATGAATGGGAAATGCTACGTGATTTATACAATAAAGGCGTTATCCAAGCTGTTATGAATATTGACCAAGGAGCTACTTATCAAGCAGCTATTGGTGAATATAATAACAAACTACCGGGGAATACTGCTAATAAACTATCTGAAATTATGGAGGTAAGTGCCTTCTCCTTTGGTTTTATTGAACAGTTAAACCGTATCACAACGGCATTAGCTACCTATAGACTAGCTAAACAATCTCCACAAAACTTAGAGAAACTTGGTAATTTCTCTAAACATACTGCTTATTCTCTACGTTCTAATACTCCAGCTGAAGCAGCTGAGATGATGGTAATGAAAACTCAATTCCTTATTAGTAAGGAGAACAGGCCAGAACTATTCCATAATGGTTTCTTAAACGTAGCTACACAGTTTATGTCATTCCCATTACAATATATTAGTATGTATGCTCATGCTATGTCCATAGCTAAAGTTGATAAGAAACTAGGCAGTGTGATGTTAGGAACACTTATGATGTCCATGTTCTTCTTCGCTGGTGCTATGGGACTTCCTTGGATGGAAAACTTAAGACAACTTATTAAGAAGGTATCCAAGAATGTAGGTGATAAGTATGAGTATGATATTAAGTTTGGGATGGAACAAGCTCTATTAAACATGGGTGTTAATGGTACTTTCACAAGAGCATTACTCAGTGGTCCCTTTGGTGTTCTTAGCGGCATTGACGTAAGTCGTAGGATTGGTGTTGGAGAGATTATTCCCCTTGATCTATGGAATGGTGAACTAGCTGTAGTTGGTGGGCCAACAGCTGGTCTTATTGGTGATAGTATCGAACGAGTCGTTTCTGAGTTAGGAAGAGATGAGACAAACATTGGTAAAGTTTTATCCAGTGTAATGCCTATAGCAGCGCGTAATGCTTATGATGCCATAGCTTCTCAAGTTGAAGATGCTCCTATACGAACTTCTAAAGGTAGGGTAACGATTCCCGGTGAAGAGTTAACTTGGAAAGAGAACGTTCCAAGATTATTTGGGTTTACTCCTACAGGTGTTTCTGAAGCCAGAGAGAACGTGGAGTACAAACGTTTCTTAGAGGGACGTTCTACAGCGCCACAGGAGTCTATCTATAGTGATCTAGCTCGTTACTTAGCTAATCGTAATATGTATGCACGAAAAGGTGATCTAGAGTCTGCTAGAGAAGAACAGGCTAAGTTTGATAACTTAATTGCTGATGTTCGTCAGAGAAATCAGGAAGCGATAGCAGAAAAAGATTATAGTAAATATATCAATATTACCATGAGGGCATTACGTGATCGTGTTCTAATCGAAACGTATGGTCAAGGCGATCCTAGAGCTTTAGCTAAAGGTAAGAAAGCTATTCGTGGAATGGTTCAAGATCGTTTGAAATTAATGGGTGGTAGTGAATAATATTTGGTTATCCTTTAAGTATAGTTTAATATCTTATATGTTGTAACTCTATCACTAAAGGATAATCTATGAGTAATAAGCATATCTTTATTGGGTATGACCCAAGAGAGGTGCTTGCAGCTATTGTCTGTAAGTACAGCATCATTGCCAATCTTAAAGAAGGGAATGATGACGTAACGATCCAATTCGTTAATAAAAAAGACCTTCACAAACAAAAGCTTTACTATCGTAAGACCTTCATTTCAGAGATGGGTCAATACTTTGACACGATTGATAGTAAACCTTTCTCAACTGAATTTTCCTTCTCTCGTTTCCTAGTACCGGAATTATGTAAAAAACAGCATAAGGACGGCTGGGCTATTTTTGTTGATTCTGACTTCGTTTTCCTAGACGATGTAAATAAGATTTTCGATCTAGCTGATGATAAATATTCTGTTATGTGTGTTAAATTTAATTGGGTTCCAGATGCTCAAGATAAATTTAAAATGGATAACGTAATTCAAACTAGGTATACCAAGAAACTTTGGTCTTCGTTAATGCTGTTTAACCTAGACCATCCAGATGTTAAGAAGCTAGATCATTACGATGTTAACTCTTCTACTGGTTCTTATCTCCATAAATTCAAATGGACTTCTCCTGAGAAGATTGGAAGTTTACCTGTTGAATGGAACTTTGTTCCCGGCGTAACGAATCCAAACAAGAAGCCTAAAGCTATTCATTATACGAAAGGTGGTCCTTGGTTTGAAGAGTATAAAGACTGCGATTATGGAGAGGTTTGGATTGATTATTTAAATACAATACCAAAGAATTTTATAATCAACCATCTTATGGAAGGAGCTAATAACGATGTCTAACAAATATACTGTTGTTACTTCATTTCCAGTTAAACTGTGGGATACGTATGGTGAACGGTTCCTAAATAGTTTTATCGAATACTGGCCTAAAGATATTAATCTACTATGTTACTGTGATGGTTATCCTCTTCCTGATGATGCCCCTCAAGCTGATAATATCCATTACTTTGACCTGTTGGACAATGAAGACCTACTAGAATTTAAAGAACGTAATAAACAATTTGATGGCACAGCTAATGCTAAAGGTCAGTATAACTTCTATCTAGATGCGGTTAAATTTAGCCATAAGGTATATGCACAATTCATGGCTATGAACTATGTCTATGAACGTGATGGAGATGATGCTAATTGGTTGATCTGGTTAGATGCTGATAGTGTTACATACGAGCCTATTACTCATGAACTATTAGCTAAAACTTTTGATGATGAAAAGGATATGACTTTCCTTGGTCGAAAGAATGCATATGCTACCTGTTCTTCTCTCATTGGTTATAATCTTAAACTAGGTATAGCAGAAGTATTCCTTCATGACTTTGTTAATTACTATAACAGTGATGAAGTTCTAAAGCTTCAATGCTTTGCTGATAACTATGTATTTGATCGACTACGTATTCTCCATGAAGTACATGGAATGAATACACAAGACCTAACGCCTAATTGTGAAAACCTTGATGCCTTTGATATGTGTCCTCTAGGCAACCATATCGTCCATTTAAAGGGCAACAAGAAATACGTGACAGGTACTGCACCAAGCTTTAAAGCTAATCGTTACATCGACTTGTGTGGCATGGTGGAGACTTATAAGCGAAAGAACATTCTTGAGATTGGTACTTGGAATGGTGATACAGCTTGTGCCATGATTCAAGCTGCATTTAAAAATAGTGATGTTGTACACTACACTGGTTTGGATTTATTTGAGGATGCCTCAGATGAAACAGATCAAAAAGAGTTTAATGTTAAGAGTCACCACACTATTAAATCTGTAAAACTAAAATTAAATGAGTTAGCTAAAGCATATGGTAAGGAAGGTAAAACCTTAACTTACTATCTTATGAAGGGTGACTCTAAAGAAAATCTACAAGTACTAAAAGAACCTAGTGTTTGTAATCTACATAACATTAAACCTGACTTTGTTTTCATTGATGGTGGTCATTCGGAAGAAACTGTACGTAGTGATTATGAACTATGTAAAGATATTCCAGTTATTGTTATGGACGATTACTACACTGAAGATACTGAAGGAAGAATTCCAGATGATGAATTCCAAGGTGTTAATAAAATCTTTAAAGAATTAGGTGGTACAGATCGTACTGGACAACAACGAAGAATCATTATCTCAACAGGTGATAGAGTTGCTGAAGGTGGTCATGTTAACCTAGCTGTTATTCTCAACGATACATCACTACCTAACCCACCAGATACTCGTAAGGTGCCTGTACAGGTCAGTCCAAGGGACAGTGTGCCACCAGACAATATCCAACATAACGTCAGGGAAAACATGAAACTGTTTACTGATAAATATGTTGAACGTTGTCACTGGCACGATCAGAAACTTGTATTAGCTTCAGCTGGTCCTTCTCTAAAAGATTCTCTAGAGGATATTAGAAAGCTACAGGATGAAGGTGCTAAAGTATTCTGTGTTAAACACTCACACAACACACTCATTGAAAATGGTATCATTCCTTGGGGTTGTGTAATTCTTGATCCTCGTCCGTTTGAAGGTGTATCTACACATGGAATTGTACGTAAGGAGTTATTAGAGAATCCTCATCCAGATGTTAGATACTTTGTGGCTAGTATGACTAATGTAGAGGTTACTAAATACTTAGTTGAGAAGGGAGCTAACATCATTGGCTGGCATGCCTTCACTAATGCTCTGGTGGATATGGAAGAGCTTATGGATATGGAGTTAATCACAGGTGGTACATGTTCAGCTATGCGTACTATCGGACTAGGACATACGTTAGGTTTTAGAGAATTCCATATCTTTGGAATGGATTGCTGTGCTGACGGTGAACCAGAAAACCTAGAAGAGACTGATCTATATGGGAAGAAGAAATGGATTAAAATTGGTGTTCTTGATACCAACACTAATAAGGAACAAATCTTCTTTACAACAGGTGAGTTACTAGCTTTATCTCAAGACTTTGAAACTCTCCTAAGCAGGGACAAAGAAGTTGATATGGATTTATATGTGTATGGTAGAGGTGTTGTTCCAGCCATCTTTAAATCATCCAATTATCAAATTAAGCCTTCATTTAAGGAGAAGTATGAGAATGACTGAAGATAATGTTATCCCTTTCTCTAAATCTTTTGTAACTAACCCTGAAGAAGAGACAATCACGGAAGAGGAGATTAAAGAATTAAATTCTTTTGTTATTAATCATATGGAAGAAATCGTTGATAGCATAAGAAACACTACTACGGTCACTGGTGCTATGGTAGTTCTATTTGATGAGAGTGGTAAAACAGATAATTATATAATGGGTTCTATAGCTATTAGTAGATTATATACAACTTTAGAACTATATAAACGTAATTTACTAGACATGTATTCAGTAGAAGGGGATTAATTAAGATGATTGTATCGTTATTGGGAAGTGTTATTGGCTTTGCAAGTAGCTTTGCTCCTAAAGTTATGGACTACTTTCAGGACAAACAGGATAAGGCACATGAGTTAAAGCTCGTCGAAGCACAGACTGACTCTCAGTTGAAGCTAGGAGAGCAACGTATGGAGATCGCTATCAACTCTGCTCAGATCGAAGAGATCATTGCTGCTCACAAAGAACAAGCCTCTACAGTCCGTAAAGGATCACGTTGGTTGGCTAACCTTAGTGGGTCTATTCGTCCAGTTGTAACCTATGTCTTCGTCACTGAATTTATTATCATCAACGGAGCTATCGCATATCTCGTCCTAACGGGAGAGAATGGCTTTACCGTTGAGAACCTAAAGAGTATCCTTAATGAAGACTTCATGGGACTACTCTCTGCTATGATCTCATTCTGGTTTGGTAATAGGACATTCGGTAAACGGAAGACCTGATATGAAGTGTAATGAGGTTGGTCTTGATATCATTAAGACCTTTGAAGGGTTCTCTTCCGTCCCTTACAAATGCCCTGCTGGATATTGGACGATTGGCTACGGATCAATCTGGGACCATAATGGTAATAGAGTAACTAAAAACCACCCTACAATCTCTGAAGAGGAAGCAGAGGAATTATTAAGGCGTGAAGTAGAACACGCTGAAAAAGTTATAAGTTTACTTGTTTCTGTTCCTTTAACAGAAAACCAATTCTCAAGTCTATGCTCATTTATATACAACGTAGGTAGTGGAAACTTTAAAGCATCTACACTTCGTTCTAAATTACAACGTATGGATTACGTAGGTGCATCTAATGAATTTCCTAAATGGCGTAGAGCAGGTGGGAAGATATTACGAGGATTAGTAATCCGTAGAGAAAAAGAAAAGGAATTATTCAATGCTTGATATTGTGGTTGCTCTTATTTTAGCCGGTCTGATTTCCGTCTGGCGATACTTCGACGGGTCGGATAAATCTTCTGTTCGATCACGTAGTGTCTTTCACTGGTTGTTT
>JAAOEI010000091.1_pt1 | contig 33789 bp, 42 predicted proteins | sample 7059261 | NCBI WGS metagenome assembly JAAOEI01 (sample SAMN14008812, study PRJNA610033) | viral metagenome | isolation source: viral particles filtered from seawater | place: China: Hangzhou Bay, Yangshan Deep Water Harbour | collected 2017-10-31 | reverse complement strand
CTCACTGGGAACACGGAATGAGCCGTGGGCAGCGGGAGATGCCGCCCTCAGGGTTACGAAGTCTACTCGTTAAAGCACTTAAGTCGCGGACTTTCGCTTTTAGCAGGGAAAAAACAGGCGAAACATGGTTGACATTGCGGCCGGGCTGGCGGACAATAGTGGGCAGGTTGGCAGCGTTTGCGCGCTGGTCAACCCCACATCAACGGAGGTACCCGTGTCAGTGTTTGCCCGAAAGCGATCTTACCAAATTTCCGCACCGGCTGCGTGGGGGCTTGTTTAGTGGCCCGCATTCGCACCATTAAGCCCGACTTCTTCACATCGGAAGACATCATGGCGCTGTCGCCGCTGGCGCGGTTGCTCTACATCGGCGTGTGGCTGGACGCTGACCGCGAGGGTCGGTTGACGTGGAAGCCGAACACGCTCAAGGTGCGCTACCTGCCCGGCGACCAGTGCGACATCAACCAGGTATCCAAGGAGCTGTTGGATCGCGGATTGATCGTGCTGTACGGCGACGGGCTGGCGTATATCCCGACCTTTCTTGAGCATCAAGTCATCAACCCGAGGGAGTCAAAATCCAAGATTCCGTCGCCTGACGACGTGTCTTCCTCACGCGTCAGTGACGCGTCCCTACGCGTGAGTGACGCTCCTTCCTTCCATTCCCTTCCCATTCCTTCCCATTCCCTTCCTTCCGAGGATCGGAATCGGGTTCAAGGCCAAGGTGCGTTTACGCCGGGAAGCCTGCCGAGGGATCACATGTTCCACGCAATTTGTGGCCCTCGTCGTCGGCTCTGTTTGTCGCAGACGGTCTATGCCGGGTTCGCTCGTCGGTACGGCGACGACGAGATGTTGGCGCGTGTGGCGCTCACGGGTTGGGTGGAGGCGGTCGAGCGTGAAGTGGGGGATGGGGCCATCGGTGATCATCTGTGGCTCACAAAACACTTTGATGCCTTCTTGGCGTCGGTGGGGCGTGCGCCGGTTGCGCCTCCGCGTCCGGTTGAAGTGAAAAAACCGTTCAGCGTGCAGGATGCGCTCGACCGGGAAGCAGCACGAAAGGCGGCACGGTTATGAATGCAGCGGGGTTCGATGAGCAGTTCAACCGGGTCGCAGCGCACTTTCATCTGCCGACCGACAGCAGCCGCGAGACGGTGGCGATGGAGTGGTTTCGGGCTGTCGAGCATTACCACATCGACGCGCTCGATCACGCGGTCACGCACTTGATTCGGCAGGCCACGGATCGGTTCTGGCCTCCGCTTGGCAAGCTGCTCGAAATCATCCGGGGCCGGATTGCCGGGATGGACAAGACCCGCGACAAGTGCGCGACCTGCCACGGCTCGACCTGGGTGGACGTGTGGCCGTATCAGGTGAACGGGTTGGTTTACACGGGCGTTCAACGCTGCCCCGATTGCGGCGTGCCCGCTCCCGAGATGCCGAAGGAGAACCCGTACCGCAAGCCGCTGACGAAGGCCGAGTATCAGGCGTATCTGGCGGGGACGTTTGGGCGCTCTGCGATGCCGGACGGCACGGGCGCGAAACATCCGAACCGGAAGAACCCGGAGATTGCGGCGTTGATTGACAAGTTCGCGGCCAAGTTCATGCGGGATGGTGCGGCATGACGCACCCCCGCTTCACCGGCAAGCCCTGTGCCCATTGCGGCGAGTGGTTCCGCCCCAAACAGCGCCCTGAGACGGCGCAATTCTGCGGGCGGACGTGCGCGGCGAATGCCAGACCCCGCGCTTCCCGTGTGGCGGCGGGGCGCAAGGGTGGACTGGCGAAGGTCAAGACCCCCACGGATTACGCCGCCATTGGCACGCTCAGCCCCGTGGAGGCATTCCGATTGGGGCGGGCGGTGCGGAAGGCGTGGTTGGGGAATCGCATGCAGGAAGCGCGGCGGGAAGGGTTTGCGGCGGGGTATGAGGCGGCGTGCGAGGCGTGCGCGGCCTTGGGCTGGAAGACGGCAGAGAGGCGGGCATCGTGAGCGCCACGTTACGCGAAGCGGTCGCTGAGTACTTCCGCGCCAACCCCGGTCGCTGGGTGAGCGCCTACGAACTGATGAAGGTCGGCGGGTCCATGGCATGGCGCACCCGCGTGAGCGAGGTTAGGCGCATGGGGCTGAACATCGAGAACCGGGTGGATCGGGACAGCCAAGGTGTGGCGCAGAGTTTTTATCGGTACTCGCCGCCCGTGAAGTTGAAGCAGCCGAGTCTCTGGGGGGCGGCATGACCTTCACCGTGCTCGGCCCTCCCGCCTGCAAAGGCTCCACGGTGTCCTTCATGGGTAAAGGCGGGCGCATTGTGACCAAGACCGACTCCCACACCTTGGGCGGGTGGACACAGGCCGTGAAATGGGCCGCGAAACGCGCTGGTGTGGCGCTGGTGGCGAAACCGGCGGCGGTGGTGGTGGCCGTGCGTTTTGAGTTTGTGAAGCCTCAGAGCGCCGGGAAACGCCCTCATCCGACCGTGAAGCCCGACATCGACAAGACCCTGCGGGCGCTGCTGGATGCGTTGACCGGCATCGCCTACGAAGACGACGCGCAAGTGATTGCGGTATCGGCAATCAAAGCGTATGCCGAGGAAGCGAAAACCGACATCACCGTGAGGGTGGCATGAAGTATTTGAGCGTGTGCAGCGGCATCGAAGCGGCCAGCGTGGCCTGGCATCCGCTCGGCTGGACGCCGGTGGCGTTCAGCGAGATCGAAGCGTTCCCGTCAGCCGTGCTGGCGCATCACTACCCCACCGTCCCGAACTGGGGCGACATGACCAAGTTCAAGGAATGGCCTGATGCAACCTTCGATGTTCTCGTCGGCGGAACTCCCTGCCAGTCGTTCAGTGTCGCCGGCCTCCGAAAAGGCTTGGCTGATCCGCGTGGCAACCTCGCGCTTACGTATCTTGCCCTTGCTGACAAGTATCGGCCCGAGTGGCTGGTCTGGGAGAACGTCCCCGGCGTGTTGTCGGCTGACGAAGGAGAAGCGTTTGGCGCCTTCCTCGGAGGGCTGGGGGAACTCGGGTATGGGTGGGCCTACCGAGTCTTGGACGCTCAATTCTTCGGATTGGCCCAACGACGCAAGCGTGTGTTCGTTGTCGCAAGTCTTGGAGGCTGGCAACGTGCCGCGGCGGTTCTATTTGACTCCGCGAGCTTGCGCGGGGATTCTGCGCCGCGCCGAGAAGCGCGGGAAGGTATTGCCAACGCCATTACGGAGCGCCCTGATCGCGGTGGTGGGAACAGCGAAGGTCAGCGGTTGATCCCGACCGTGGCCGGTAGTCTAGGCAGTCGCACGAATGACGGCGGGATGCGAACGACTGATCTTGACGGCCACGGAGCCTATATCCCTGAAATCGTCGGCACCCTAAGCTACGGCGCACACATGGGGGGGGGCTTAACGGACAGGACGCCTACTCAGGTCGCATCTTTGCCATCCGTCAGTCTCTGCCTGAACGCGGGCGGGATGGGGCGGATCGATGCGGAGAGCGAGACGCTGATCCCGATCGGGGGTTTCTTTGACGTCGCCCATTCCCTCCGCGCCGAAGGCTTCGACGCCTCCGAAGATGGGACAGGACGCGGGACACCGTTGGTGCCGATTGCGTTCGACTGGAAAATGGGCGAGAAGGCGCGAAGCGTGGCCTATTCCGAAGATCGGTCTCCAACATTGGGCGCGCAGGCCGATCGCTACGCGGTTGCGTTCGATGCGCGTCAAAGCGACGTGATCCAGTATGGCGAGAAGACCGGGCCACTGGACACGGACGGGCATTCGGTTGGCGTGTTCCATGAGGTCGCGGCCACGCTAAAGGGCGGCAGCGGTGCGCGGGGCTACCCAGACCCCTCAGACGGTAACGGCCATCAGCTTGTGGGGTCGGCCATGCAAGTGCGCCGGTTGACTCCTCGAGAATGCGAACGCCTTCAGGGGTTTGCGGACGACTACACGCTGATTCCCTATCGCAACAAACCCGCCGCCGATGGCCCCCGCTACAAGGCGCTGGGGAACAGTATGGCCGTGCCGTGCATGGCCTGGATTGGGCGAAGAATCCAGACGGTGAGCGACCTGTGAGTCCCCTGGCTGGCCGCATCTGCCTGACTCGTGTCTGCCGGCGCTGTGTGCGCCAGGTCGCCCAGCCGCTGAGCCGTCGCCATTACTGCGCGAGATGTGCGAGTCACCGCAAGTCGAGACAGAAAGGATCAGACCGATGAGCAAATGGGCTTGGTTGGTGTTGGTGGGCGCGGGGTGCTGGATCGTGTTGAACACCGCGATTTGCTACCTACTCGACCGCTGGGAATCGGCTGAGATGGCGCGGCAGGACGAGGAGCGGCGAAGGCTCGACAAGATCATCAAGGCGTCCCACCTGCCGCCGCGAGCGCCGGGGATGGGCAGCAGGAGAGTGTCGTGACGCTATCCAGATTATTCAGCCCGTGTGTCTTTGCCCACGGTCACCCGCAATGGTCGCGCAATGCCGCACAGGAGGCCGTGTGGACGTGTTCGCGTTGCCTGGTGGAGTTAGGGCCGGTCTTGGCGTCGGAGGTCATAGACGGCCCTGCACGGGCGCAAGCGGCCATTGCCGGCCAGCCTACGGGGAAGGCGCAACGGGTGCAAGTGATGCGGCAGTTTGGGCGGGGGAGAGCATGAGCGCACACGACGAGCCGAACACCCGGCAGGCGGGCCAATGATTCATTCGCTGACGGGGCCGGTGTGGTGACAAGTGCCGAGCGGGTGCGCACGTGCCGGCAACGGCGCCGGGCGCGAGGACTGTGCGCGGATTGCGGGCATCCCAGCGATTACGGCTACTGCTGCCGGCGGTGCGCCGTGGCACGGGCGGGGACCGTCACCCAGTCGGTGCGGCGGGGGCGGGCGCAAATTGAGTTTTTCACCTGGTGGCAGTTGCTGGCTGAGAATCGCTGCATCATCTGCCACCACCCCAAACCCCGGTTTCACCCGCTGCGCCACCGCGGGTGCCGCTAGCACACCTCGCCCCCGCGAGTCCATCTGAGGACAGGCGATTAAATGCGAGGAAACGCGATTAATCGTGCGTCAGCCGGAAATGTAAACGTAACGCTCGACGATTCCGCCCCGATCATGGGAAGGCGTGCCTGATCCAGTTACGCCCCCCACCGTCTCCAGTCTGCTGCAGCAGTCCCGCTCGGCGCACGCGCAGTATCGCCTCCAGAGCCGGAGCCGCGACTATCCGGCGCTCGAGGAACTCGTCTACGTCGCGCTGAGCACCCGCCAAGCCGCCCTCCAACTCGACCCCGATCAGGCTGACCCGGCCTGGGCGAGTGACCGGCGCCTCAATAAGGGCGTGTCCAACGCCGACCTGGTGGCCTTCTACCAGAAATACCTCGTGACACCCTAATGGTGGAATCGCTAGATTCAGGCCGGATTATGCGGAACGCCCACCGTGGAGTATCCACGCATGAGTGAACCGCGGAAGCACGCGCCTCGCGGTCCGTTGAAACAGAAAGACCCCTTGCGTGAAGCCGACCCCTTGCGTGGCCCCGATTGGCGTGGCTGCACGGCCAAGAGCAAGCGGAGCGGGAAGCCGTGTAACGGTCAAGCCATTCTCGGCGGCACGGTCTGTCGGATGCACGGCGGCGCGGCCCCGCAAGTCAAGAACGCCGCGGAAGCCCGATTGCGCGAGCTCGAGATGCCCGCCATTGACCGCATCGCCCGGCTGATCGACCAGGAAGACTTCCCCTCCGTGGCCTACCAAGCGTCGAAGGACATCTTGGACCGGTTGCGTGGGCGGGCGACGGAGCATATCGACGCGAAGGTGACGAACCTGTCGAACCTGTCGGATGCCGAATTGCTCGAGCGGGTGCGCGGCGCCTTAGCGAAGGCGGGCGACCTATGAGTGAGATGGCCGAGATAGCCGCCCTGGTGGCGGAACTGGAGCGCCGGCAGTCCTGCAAGTTCGGGCAGTACTTCACGGACCGGGAGCCGTTTCCGCGGGCGAAGTATCCCAAGCACCTGGAGTTCTTCGCCGCGGGGCGCACGTTCAAAGAGCGGCTGTTTATGGCCGCGAACCGGATTGGCAAGTCTGAGGGGGGCGCCTACGAGGTGACCTGTCACCTGACGGGGAAGTATCCCGACTGGTGGACGGGGCGGCGCTTTACGGAGCCGGTGGAGGTGTGGGCGTGTGGCACCACGTCGGAAACCACCCGCGACATTGTGCAAGCGAAGCTGTTGGGCCCCCCGGATGGGGTCGGGGTGTGGGCCGGCGGCATGGTCCCCCCCAATTTAGTGGTGAAGCACACCAAGCGCCCGCATGGCCTGACCAATTCGCTTGAGAGCGTGTGGGTGCGCCATGTGTCGGGCGGCGTGTCGGTGGTGGGCCTCAAGACCTATGAGCAGGGCCGCAAGTCGTTTGAAGGCACCGCGAAGCACGTCATTTGGTGCGACGAGGAACCGCCGGCGGACTGCTACACCGAGATGCTGTATCGCACGCTGACCACGCAGGGCATTGTCCTGACCACCTTCACCCCGCTCCAAGGCATGTCGGAGGTGGTGACCGGATTCCTCGAGCCGACCGAGGAGGCACGGAACCACAAGTTCTACATCCAGGCGGGCTGGCGGGATGTGCCGCATCTGTCGGAGAACGACAAGGCCGCGCTGATGGCCACCACGCCGTTGCACCAGATCAAGGCCCGCACGGAAGGTGAGCCCGTGCTGGGGTCGGGGGCCATTTATCCGATTGCGGAAGACCAGATTACGGTGCCGACGCGGGCGATTCCCGAGACGTGGCGGCGGGTGTATGGCATGGACGTGGGCTGGAACCGCACGGCGGTGATCTGGGCCGCGCAGGATCCCGGCAGCGGGGCGCTCGAGTTGTACGACCTGCACTACATGGGGCAGGGGGAGCCAGCCAGTCATGCGGCGGCGATTAAGGCCCGCGGGTCGTGGATTCGCGGGGTGATTGACCCAGCGTCGATTGCCAGTTCCCAGAAGGATGGGTCGCGGCTGATTGACGTGTATCGCAGCGCGGAATTGGGGCTGGACCTGCAGTTTGCGGAGAACGCGGTGGAGGCGGGGATTACCACCGTCTGGAACCTGATGGTGACCGGGCGGTTGCGGGTGCAAGCGCACCTGGCGCCGTGGTTTGCGGAGTTTCGGAAGTATCACCGGGACGAGCGGGGGAAGATCGTGAAGGCCAACGACCACCTGATGGATGCCACCCGCTATCTCTGTGTGAGTGGCGAGCCCTACCTGCGGGTCCAGCCGAATCAACCGATTGACCGGAGCACCTATGCCCATACGTTTGGCGTCGGGGCGTTTCAGGGGATTTAGATGAGCGAGCGCCGACCCAAACCCCAGACGTTGCGGATGATTGCGGAGGCGAGGATGCGCCCCGTCGCGTCCCATCCGCCTGAACGCGAGTTCCAGTCATGGATGCAGGAGCGTGGTATTGACCCCCGCGAACTGGATGTCTACGACTTTCGCAGCGCCATGATGGCCGGTGCGGAGCGCGATGAATCGGGCCATTGGCCCTCTGACTTTAAGCGCGGCGGTCATCCGAATCTGGTGGTCGGCGGATTTAACACCAAGACCGGCCAGCGTGTGCCGGGAGCGCCCTTGGCGCGGAGCGTGGACGAGTTGATTTCACTGGGGTGGGAACCACAAACCGCCATGCAGTTATGGCAGAGCGTACAGCGATGATGGACCGAGACGATCAGGATACGAGTATCGACCCCCGCGTGGCGGATGCGCGAGCCTTCTGCACGGTGGCAACGGAGTGGCGGGCCAAGCAGCTCGAGCGCGAGAACGATGACCTCGCGTTTCAGGTGCCCGAGAAGCAGTGGACGGATGACGCCGCGGCCAAGTTCAAGGGCGGGTTGATCAACGGCATCTTCTCCCCGCCGCGGGCCATGCTGTCGATCAGCAAGATTGACCAGCCGGTGCAGTTGGTGCTGAACCAGGAGCGGCAGGCGCATCTGGGCGTGAACGTCCACCCGCTGAGCGAGGATGCTGACAAGGACACCGCCGAGCGGATTCAGGACATCTACCGCGGCATCGAGCGCGATTCGTTTGCCGACCTGGCGCGGACGTGGGCCTACGAGCGGGCCGTCAAGGCCGGCATGGGGTATTACCGCATCTTGACCGACTACGCCGATGACGGCGGCAGCATTCACGACCAGAAGATTGTGATCAAGCGCATCTTGGACCAGCGGTGTGTGCTGCTGGACCCGTTTGCGACCGAACCGGACTGGAGCGACGGGCAGAAGGCGCTGATTTACGAGATGCTGCCGTTCGATCGCTACAAGCGCCAGTATCCCAAGTCGCAGATGGCGAACTTTGACGCGATGGACTTCGATGGCCTGAACGACGAGATCGGGATGGGCTGGTCGAGTGGCAGTGAGGACGCCCGCACGATTCGGATTGCCGAATACTTCTACATCGAGTTCGCGGACGAGGTGCAGCAGGAAGGCGACCGGGAGCGGTCAATCCCGAAGCCGGTGGTGAAGTGGTGCAAGGTCAACGGCGTCGAGGTGCTCGAGGAAGCGGTGATTCCCGGCAAGTACATCCCGATCATTCCGGTGATTGGGCAGGAACTGCAGCCGTTTGATGACGAGCGGCGGTTCTTCGGGCTGATTAGCCGAGCCAAAGACCCGCAGCGGTTGCTGAACATTGAAGTGAGCAACGCGGTCAACAAGGACGCGCTCAGCACGAAGGTGCCGTGGCTGGTGGCCGAGGGGCAGGAGGAGGGCCACGAGCAGGAGTTCGAGCTCTCGACCGTTCGCAACCTGTCGATGATTCGCTACAAGCCCACGACCATTCAGGGGCTGGCGGTGCCGCCGCCGCAGCGGATGCTCGAGTCCCCCGACCTGAGTTCGTCGCTGCAGTTGATTAACCAGGCCAATGACTACATCCAGGCCACGACGTTCACCTATGACCCGAGTCTGGGCCGGCAGGGGCGCAGTGGCAAACCCGCTCGAGCGATTCTGGCCGAGCAGCAGCAGTCCGAGCAGGGCAACAGCAACTATCTGGACAACCTGGCGCGGGCGATGCGGCATGAAGCGCGAGTGGTGTTGGGGATGTTGCCGACGATTTACGACCGACCGGGCCGGCGGGTGCGCGGCGTGGACGGGGAAGACAACGAGCAGGAGATCCTGATCAATGCCCCGTTCCAGAAGGGGCCGGATGGGCGTCCGCAGCCGGTCGAGGGGGGCATGCCGCCAGGGATGCCGCCGCAAGGCATGATGCCGCCGCCAGGGATGCCGCCGCAGGGACCGCAGGGGATGCCGCCCGCTCCGCCCAAGAAGCCGAAGGTCTACGACCTGCGTAAGGGTGTGTATGGCGTGAGTGTGTCGATTGGCAAGAGCGCCAAGAGCCGCATGGAAGCCGGGAGTGATGCGCTGGGCTCATTGCTGCAGGCGCAGCCGAACCTGATGCCGATTCTGGGGCCGACGTGGCTGAACTTCCAAGACTTCCCCGGTGCGAAGGAAGCCGCGGACCTGCTGAAGAAGATGCAGCCGCCGCAACTGCAGCAAGGCAAGGATGGGGACGCGCCCAGTGTCGAGCAACTACAGGCCCAGAACGCGCAACTGCAGCAGATGATCGAGCAGGCCAAGCAGCAGATTGACCAGATGGGCCAGGCCCTCGAGACGAAGCAGGTCGAGCAGCAGGGCAAGATTGCCGCAGCGCAGGCGGCGGATGCCAGCAAGGCCCAGATCGAGGAAATGAAGGCGGCGATGGAACTGCAGAAGCTGGAGTTGCAGGGCCAGATTGACGCGATGCTGAAGCAGGTGCAGGGCGCGATTGATTTGAAGCTGCAGGATGACCAGCAGGCGCATGAGATGGCGCTGGCGGCAGCGGGGGCGCAGCAGACGCATGTCCAGACCGAGGCGCAGCAGTTACATCAAGCGATGATGGGCCGCGAGAGCCATGAGCAAGCCGAGCAGAGTGCGGCACGGGAGCGTCAGGCGCGTGCCCAGGCCGATGGGGCGGGGGAATGACGGCGTCGGTGACGTGCCGGTGTGGGCGGGTGGTGACGGGCGAGGGGCGCAGCGAGATGGAAGCCCGGCGCCATGCCAAGGCCAAGCTCGACCTGCATGAGTATCGGTGTGCCTCGCCGGCGTTACTGCGACGGCGGCAGGCGCGGGAGACGGTGGAGCAGTCACTGAAGCGGGCGCAGCGTGTCGGGGATGAGGTGATCTGATGACGACCATGACGCTCCGACAATTAGCCGAGCGCCGGCCTGACCGGCTGCGGGAGGTGCTGGCGCAGCGGGCGGAACAGGGCCAGGCGGTGCTGCCGCGGGACCTGGAAGCCATGCTGGATGCGTTTCTGCGGGCGCGGACGGTGCAGGAGAGTGCGCCCCCGCAGACCACCGAGGAGAAGCTGGCGGCGTTGCGCGGGGTGGTGGATGCGGGTGGGCCGCAGACGCCCGTCCGGTCACTGCCTCGCTGGACCGGTCCCACGATTGGGGGCCGCAGTCGGCGGCAAGTGGATGACGAAAAAGTCCTCCCCCTAAATGACACCGAGCCCCTCGCGCAGCATGGGCTGCTGAATGCGCTGATTGGGCATGGGGCCACGCGGAGCAACATGCCGTCCTTGGAAGACGTGGGGAGCATGTCGCCCGCGATGGGCGTGATGAAAGCGACCCAAGGGGCGGCGCGGACGCTGACCAACGGCATGTATTCCCGGCTGGATGAAGCGGCGAAGATGCTGCCGAAGAAGGGCGTCCCCGCGTCGGGGGTGATGAACTGGCTGAAGAAGTCGCCGGAAGGGATCAATCCCGAGGAAGCGGCGTTCCGCAAGTTGGATCAGTGGTTGTCCTCGCAGGGGACGAAGACGGTCACGCCCGAGATGTTGGCGTCACACCTGCAAGCGAACCCGGCGCCGTTCCCGAAGGTGAAGACGCTGCAAACGCAAAAGGACAATGTTGTTCAATGGCTTGAGCGCAATAACGAAGGTATCCCGCAGTCACCCGATGAGTGGATGCAGTTGTCGGCGCGATTAGAGCGGGACGCTCAACAGTCGCAGCGTGGCGGGTATAACCGTGCCGCGAACCAGTTGTTCACGTTTGCGGAGGACGCGGGGCGTCACGCGGAAGGCGTCAGCACGGTCACCGGCAGCACGGCAGGCCAGCCCAAATTCTCCCGCTATCAAGTCCCCGGCGGCGAGAACTACCGCGAGACGCTGCTGACGCTGCCAGCAAGGCCAAAAGAGTCCTACTCGTCCTTCATCAACAAAATGGAGAAGAAGTACGGCGCTGGCTACGAAAACGAACAACTGACGCCAGCGGAGCAGACATTACAGACATCGCTCTGGGACGAGGCTCAGGAGTACGGTCACACTAGTGGCCGACCCGATGACGCAGCGTTCCGTTCCTCCCATTTCCCCGATGACCCCAACCTCCTCGTCCACACCCGCGCCAATGACCGGACCTTACCGAGTGGGGAGCCGGGGCGGTTCGTGGAGGAAGTGCAGAGCGACTGGCACCAGAAGGGCGCGAAGGAGGGGTATGCCAATGATCCCCCCAGGCAGTTCACGCCAGAGCAAGAGGCCCGATTCAACGAACTTGTAACCCAGCAGCAAAAGTGGCCTCTTTCTGGACAAGACCGCATTGATATGTTGGAGCTTCTCCGTTTAAAGGATCGGAACAAGCTGCCATCGCCCATCCCTGATGCCCCATTCAAGGACACCTGGCCCGACCTCGGCCTGAAGCAGCAACTGATTGAAGCCGCGAATGATCCCAAGGCGGAGTGGCTGGGATTCACGGGCGGGAAGACGCAAGCCGATCGCTACGACCTAAGCAAACACATCGACGCCCTCCACTACGCAAAGAGCGGCGACGGGTATTGGCTCGCTGCCGACCTAAAAAATGGAGGCCAGCACGCCTTTGGGAACACCATTCCCGCTGACGAGTTGGCAGACCATGTCGGCAAAGAGATGGCCGAGCGCATCATTGAAGGTGCGGGAACGGCGCGAGACGCCGCTGGCGGCAAAACACTCGCCGGTCTTGATCTCCAGGTTGGCGGCGAAGGGATGCGCGCCTTCTATGACCAGAAGTTGCCCAAGCGGCTGGAGAAGATCGTCAAGCCGTTCGGGGGGACGGTGGAGCCGGGCAAGATTCCGACCAGCCGTGTCACGAATCCACGGGAAGAACTGATCCGTTCGCTTCAGGAGAATGACCCGAACGGCGTGTGGAGTGACGCCGATAACATCGCAGAGTTTGGCGCTCCCGCATCTGACGGGGCATTGGAGGAAGCGGCGAGAACTCAAGGGATTCCGGGGCTATCGCACCGGGCCACAGAAGGCGAATCCATGTGGATGTCCCGTCTGACCCCTGAGATGAAAGAGGCCATCAAGCGTGGCGTCCCGCTGATGACCGTGCTGGCGGCGACCAGCGGCACGTTAGCCAACATGGGGCAGCGCACCACGCAGCGAGGGGGCCAGTGAAACGAGGCCGTCCCCCGCTCCCGCCCGACCGCCGCCGGCATGTCCGGGTGACCGTCTCCGTGCGGGCCGACGTGGCGGATGCGATGTTCACCTACGCCCACGCTAAGGACACCGCCATCAGCGCCCTCGTCAATCGCATGTTCGAGCGGTTCGTCGAGCGCCAGCGCACATTAAACTGCATACCAAAAACCACGCTGGAGGTAACTGGGTCACGCTGAGGCTGCGTGACTGATGTAGCTGTCTCGGTATCGGACGACATCGAAGTAGAATCCGGCCCCTCGGCTGAGATTCCCGCAGTTAGCACTCCACCGCCCGCGTCGGTCGTCGCCACTCAGGAGGCCGACGACGCGGCCCCGGTGGATGCCCCGTCTGAGTCCCCCCAACTAAAGCCCCGGCACTCCGTGCAGGCCCGCATCGACAAGGCGGTGGCCCAGCAGCGCGAAGCCGAACGCCGCGCCGAAGCCGCGGAACGGGCGCTGCAGCAATACGCGCAGCCCCAGCAGGCCCAACCGACCACTCGCCGGGAGGAGCCGTCCTACACGCGCCCCAAGCCCAGCGAAGCCGAGATTGGCACCCGCTACGAGTCCTACCCGGACTTCATTGAAGACCTGGCGGATTGGAAGCTCGAGCAGCGGGACGCGGTGCAGGCCGAGCGGCACTATCAGCAGCAGATTGCCGAGCGCCACGAAGCGCACGCCACCACGTTTGCGGAGCGGATCGCGCAGGCGGAAGAAACCAACCCGCAGTGGTGGTCGCAGATTAGCCCGACGATTGCCGGGTTGCGGCCCTCGAGCGTTTTCTCCGTGCAGGAAGCGCGGGCGATTGCCGACGCCGCTCGGGAAGGCCACGCGGAAGCGCGGCAGATTATCGCCCAAGCGCGGATGGCCGACCAGATTTTCACGAGTGATGCTGCCACGGAGTTGATGGCGTATTTCTCGCAGCACGAACCCGAATTTCAGCGCCTGTCCACGCTGCCCCCGGATCGCTTGAACCGGGAAATGGGCAAACTCGAAGCGATTCTCTCTCGTCAGGCGGCTGCTTCTCCTGGCTCAGCCCCACGACGGTCCATTAGTCAAGCGCCGGCCCCTATTAAGCCAGTGGGTACGTCGGCCAGTGCCGCAGGCGCCGATCCCTTCACCGACGATTTGGACGTGGATGAACACATCCGCGTGATGAATGCGCGGGAGAAGAAAACGGGTCGGTTTCGGTAGCACCACTCCGCGCTGAGCGGAGGGAGTGAGTTCATTTCATGGCGAATACCTTTGCGACCAGTTCGCTGGTCACGAAAGAGATCGCACGGGGATTTACGAACGAGGTCAAGTTCCTCGCCAACGTGAATCGCACGTACGACGATCAATACAAGCAGTTCGGCACCAAGGTGGGCGCGACCGTGAATGCGCGGATGCCCCAGCGGCTGGTGGCCTCGGACGGCCAGGCGCTGCAGTTGCAGAACCTGACCGATCAGACCGTGCCGATTACGCTCACCAACCAGAAGCAGGTGGCGTTTGGCTGGTCCTCGGCGCAGGCCACGACCGACCTCGAGGACATCCGCAAGCGGTACATTCAGCCCGGCGCCGAGACGCTGGCGAATGCCGCGGACGTGCTGGCGTTCAACGCGGTCTACCGCGACATCTACCAGGCGGTGGGCACTCCCGGCACCACGCCGAGCGCGGCTCTGACCTACCTGCAGGCCGGCGTGAAGCTGACCGACCAGTCGGCCCCGATGTCGGGCCGTGTGGGCGTGTTGGACCCGCTGGCGATGGCGACGTTGGCGAACACCAACGCCACCTTGTTCAACCCCGCCTCGCAGCGCAGCGCCGATTGGCGCTCGGGCCAGATGGGCGGCAACCAGTTGGGTCTGGATGCCTGGTATCAGGACGTGAACCGTCCGGTGCATACCACGGGCACGTTCACCGCTAGCACCCCGCTGGTGGATGGCGCGAACCAGACGGGTTCGACCATCAACATCAACGGCTGGGCCTCGGGCGCCAGCACGCTGAAGAAGGGCGACGTGTTCACGATCGCCGGGGTGTATGCGGTCAACCCGCTGTCGTATGCGTCCACCGGGCGCTTGCAGCAGTTTGTGGTGACGGCGGACACGTCGGATTCCGGCGGTGCGATGGCGACCTTGCCCATTAGCCCGTCGATCATCACCTCGGGGCAGTTGCAGACCGTGACGGCCTCTCCCGCGAATGATGCGGTGGTGACCGTGCTGGGGGCGACCGCCGCCGCGGGGGGCACCTTGGCGACCACGGTGTCACCGCAGTCGATTGTCTATCACCCGGATGCGTTTGCCTTCGTGATGGCCGACCTCATCAAGCCCTCGGCGGGCTGTGAGGCCACCATCGTGCGGTCGAAAGCCTTCGGATTCAGCATCCGTATGGTCGAGCAGTACCAGATTGGTACCGATCAGAATCCCACCCGCCTCGACATGCTGATCGGTGCGGCCACTCTGCAGGCGCGGCTCGCTGTCCGCGTCATGGGTTAACGATCATGGCTTTGGCAACTACGACGCTCTCGACCGCCGTTGCGGTGAACGACAACTCCATTGTGGTGGCCTCGGCCACCTCGATGGCCGCGGGTCGCCTGATCCGCATTGATGACGAGTTTATGCAGGTCATCTCCAGCTACGTGTCGGGCACCACGGTCGGTGTCCTGCGCGGGCAGCAGGGCTCGGCAGTGGTGGCGCACGCCATCACCGCCAACGTCACCCACGGGCTGGGCTCGGACTTCAGCGTCCCCCCGGCGGGGGCGCCGATGGCGGTCATTGATCCGGCGCAGCGGGTGCGTCGGACCATCAGTCTGACGGCGGCGGCGACCTTGTCGTTGCCGGCGTCGGGCGAGGACCTGATGGTCATCCTGAACGGCACGTCGGTGATTGCGCTGACCATTCCGGTGCCGACCAAGGACCTGGACGGGTGTGAGCTCTCGATCATCGGCAACGGGGCCGCGGCGCACACGCTGACCTTTACGGGCGGCTTGAGCGGCGCGGGCGGCAGCTACGACGTGATCACCGTGAATGCCACGGCGCCGATTGCGTCGAAGTTTGTCGCCTGCAATGGCTTGTGGGTGGCGTATGCCCAGGTGCCGATCGCGGGCACGGTCACGAACATCACCGGCACGGTCGCATAAGGGGACACTATGGCATACGCACGCAGCAAACCAACACGTAACCCTGACGGCTCTGCCGTAGTTCTCCCGTCGCGGACGGGCGCCTACGGTGAAGCCTATGTGCAGGGCGTTGCCCCCGAGCGGTTCTCCCTCGCGGACGAAGGCTCGTACTTCAGCGCCCAGAACGCGACGTTCGGCACCGCGATCACCGCACACGCCGCGCCGGCGATTGCGGACACCGACACGAAGCCCTTCATCCACATGTACAACGCGGGCCCCACCTCGGTGTGGCTGGATTTTATCTGGCTGCAGGGAACGGTTGCGAACGCCTCCGCGACCGCTGTGGGCTGGGCGGCGTATGTGGACGCGAAGGGATCGACGGCTCGCGCCAGTGGCGGCACGGCGATCACTCCGGTCAACGTGAACGCGGGTTCGTCCAACGCGACCGCCGTCACGATGTATGCCGGCGCCGTCGTGGCCGCGCCTACGTCGTCGCGTCGGGTCATGCAGCGGACGATTCGTCCCTACATCGGCGTGGCGCTCGACCAGTACACGTTCTCGTTCGGCAACGGGGTCAATTCGCTGAACACCCCGATCCTGCTGGCGAGTGGCGTGGCGAACATCCACACCGCGTGTGGCCCCCTGATGATTCCGTCGGGCGGCAACCTCATGTTCTGCCAGATTTCACCTTCGGGCGCGGCCACGGCGGCGACGTTCGAGTTTGAAGTCGGGTGGTCGGAGCGGTAAATGGCCGTGACCCTCGCCACCACGACGCTGGCGATGAAGGTTGATCCCTTGGATCAGTCCGTCACGCTCGTGAGCACCTCCGGCGTGGTGCCGGGGGTGCAGTTGTATGTGGATCGGGAATTGATGACGGTGCTGGCCCTGGGGGTCGGCACCGCTGTCAACGTCTTGCGGGGCCAGTCGGCCACGGCGACGACGGCGCATAGTTCGTCGGCGCTGGTGACGGTGGGCAATCCCGATCAGTTCTACCTGCAGGACCCGGTGGGTCCCCCGCCCCCGGATGTGCTGGTCACGCCGTGGATCAACGTCGTGAATGGCGTCCAGTGGGTGCCGCAGGGCGATGACACCGGTCCCAACCAGCAAGCCCGCTGGTGGGCACCGCTCGAGGTGACGCATGGGGTGGGGGCGCTCGGCGTCCGCACGGCCTTTAGCGCCGCCTCGTCGAACACGTAATCCTCAAGGAGTCGATCTGTGCCCATTGTCCGATCCGGCGAAACTGAACACGACAAAGAGCTCGCCAAGTGGGACCTGCCCAAGCGGATGGGTGGTTATGGCGCGGATGGCTTCGAGCCGTATCCGCGCATGGTCTACAAGGCCCACCGCCGGGAGAACGGCAAGGTGATGTGCCTGGACATGGCCGCGCTGTATGGCGAGGACATGGCGACGGTGGCGCGGGCGGAAGCGTTCAATGCGTCCTGCCATAAGACCGTCATGAGCGAGGAGCAGTATCGGCTGGCGAAGGGCCAGGGGTGGAGTGACACCCCGACCGAGGCGCTGGAGTTGTTTGAGCGCGACGCGCAGAGCCTCGCGACGGCGGCGGCGGAAGCGGCCTATCAGGTGCAGCGGATGACCGATAAGGCCCGCGCAGAGTTTGAGACGGCGGATGCGGCGACAGAGCACCCGCTGGCGGATGTGCCGGCCCCGAAGCGGAAGCCGGGTCGTCCGGTGAAAGCGCAGGCGGCGTAATGGCGCTCGATACGTCCCTGCCGTTGGGCGGTGGGCGCGACCTAGCGACGGGCGTCTACGGGCAGCATTTCACCGCGATGAACCCGACGCCGGGCACGGGCCTGGCGGGTCATGCGGCGCCGACCACGTTTGACGCCACCAAGCCGTTCCTGCTGGTCTACAACAGTTCGTATGACCAGATCCTCTATCCGATGTTCCTGCGCCTGTCGCTGACGGCGGCGAGTGTCGGCAACACGGTGCAGCGATTTACGCAGGTGCTGGATCCCGGTGGCTCGAGCACGGCGACGGGCATCCCGGCCACCCGCTTTGTCTCCGGGGGCACCCTGTTGGTGCCGACCAACACCAACATGCGCTCGAACGCCGCCACTGCGGCCAAGGTCTACGCGGGCGCGGTGGTGGCGGCGGCGGCGAATGCCGGGGCGCGAACGGTGGCGAATACCACGTTCCGCACGGTGCTGGGCGTCGTGGGTGACGTGTATCAGTTGACGTGGGCCTCTCCTGTGATGGGGGATCCGGCCAGCCTGATTACCACCGGGACGGCGGTGTCCAACGTGAGCTTTGGCTACAGCCCGATGGCGATTGGGCCGGGGCAGTCGTTGCTGGTGCATCAGTGGGCGGCGAGTCAATCCGCAGCCCCGTCGTTTGAAGTCGAGTTTGGATACATCGAACTGCCGGTGTAGCCGTGACCGCCCTTGACCTCATCACCGCCGCGCTGAAACGGATCGGCGTCGTCGGCGGCGGGCAAACGCCCTCCGCCGAAGACGCGGCGGATGCGTTGCTACGCCTCAATGCGCTGCTGGATAGCTTCGCCACCGAGCGCCTGTTCGTGCCGAGTATCACGCGGACGACGTGGACGATCGTGAGCGGCACGGCGGCGTATACGGTCGGGTCGGGCGGCACGGTGAATGTCACGCGCCCGGTGTTTGTCGAAGATGTGCGCTTTCAGGATACCAGCCAGTCGCCGACGTTGGAGATGGGCCTGGACCTGCTGACCGACCAAAACTACGCCAACATTCCGCAGAAGGATTCGACCTCGACGTATCCCACCAGCTACTACTACAACCCGACGTTTTCGGGGACGGGGTTGGCGACGCTGACGTTCTGGCCGGTGCCGACCTCGAGCACCTTAGAGGGCGTGTTGTATGCGCCGGCGACGTTGGCGCAGGTGGCGGCGTTGTCCACCACGCTGACGCTACAGCCGGGGTATCAGTGGTTCCTGCAGGAACAGTTGGCGGTGGCGCTGGCGCCGGAGTTTGGCGTGGCGGCACCGGGCGAGTTGCGGGAGTCGGCGCGGGAGGCGAAGGCCAACATCAAGCGGGCCAACCTCCGCTTGGTGGAGCAGGCGACCACTGAGGGGTATCTGTTGAGTGGCCGCGGCGTGTACAACATCTACGCGGACCTGCCCTAATGGTGGCCTTGGCGGGGTTTTGCGGCGGGAGTTACCAGGCTCAGAGTTCGCTGGTCAATGCGGAGCGGTCGATCAACCTGTATCCCGAACCCGCCGAGGGCAATGCCCTGTCGCCGCTGGCGCTGTATCCCACGCCGGGGTTAGACCTGTTTGCCACGCTGCCGGAAGCCCCGGTGCGTGGGTTGTTCGGACAAAGCGGACGATGCGTGGCGGTGGGCGGGCGGCATCTCTACGACGTGAGCAGCACGGGGGTCGTGACCGACCGCGGCACGATGAACTTCGACAACCAGATTGCCACCATGACCACCAACGGGGATGGGGGTGACGAGTTGTTCGTGATTTCGGGGGATACCGGCTACGTCCTGAACCTCACGTCGAACGTCCTGACCAATGTGGTGAGTGACGTGAGCATCTGCGGGATGCTCGACGGGTTTTTTCTGGCGTTGGATGTGACCACCTCGACGCTCAAGATCAGCGACCTGCTGGACGGGCTGACGTGGGACCCGCTGCAAGTGGCCCAACGCTCGACGGCCAGTGACCCGTGGAAGTCCTTGTTGGTGGCGGGCCGGAACATCTGGTTGTTTGGCGAGTTCACCTCCGAGCTTTGGTACAACGCGGGGGATACCTTCCCCTTTGCGCCGTTTCCGGGGGCGCTGATTCCTGAAGGGATCGCGGGCACGTTCTGCGCGGCTCCGGTCGGGTCGTCCGTGATGTGGTTGGCCCAGAATGCGTCCGGCCAGCGGACGGTGGTGAAGGCGCAGGGTGTGAGTACCACCAAGGTCAGCACGTTTGCGATTGATAGTGTGCTGGCGGCGATGGACACGGTGAGTGATGCCGAGGCGTTCAGCTACCAAGAACGCGGTCATACCTTCTTCGTGCTGAATTTCCCCACGGCCAACCAGACGTTGGTCTGGGATGACACCGTGAGCCTGTGGCATGAGCGGGGCGACTGGGATGTCGCCCAGGCGCAGTTCAACGTGGACCGCCCGCGGGTGCATACGGCTATTTTCGACCAGCACCTGGTGGGGGACCGCACCTCGGGCGCCGTCTACACCCAGAGCACCGACATTGCGACCGATGCGGACGGGGACGGCATTCGGCGGCTGCGGCAGACCGCCGGGACGCAGAACGAGCAAGTGCCTCTCCGCTACGACGCCCTGCGGGTGTTCCTAGAGCCGGGGCTGGGGCTGCAGAGTGGGCAGGGGTCGGACCCCACGGTGACGCTGCGCTACTCGGATGACGCGGGCAAGACGTGGAGCAATAGCTTGCAGCGATCGGCGGGCACGGTCGGGCAGTATCGGCACATCGTTGAGTGGAATCGGTTGGGGCAGTCCCGGTATCCGCGGGTCTGGGAGGTCACGATGAGTGACCCCATTCCGTGGCGCCTCTTGGGCGGGTGGCTGAATCCGCCGCGGGTGAGCAATGTCGCTTAATCCGCTCCCATTGCCCAGTGATACGCCGCTGGTTCAACCGGATAGCCGGGGCAACCTGCTGATCAATTTCCTGTGGCTGCAGGCGTTCACCACCCGCGACCAGCAGTTGGCGCAGACCACGCAAACCATTACCGACACCACGGTGGCGGGGACGGCAGCGATCGGCGCCACGGCGCTCGATATCGGGAGCAACGGCGGGTTGTGGCGGGTCAATGTGATTGCGCGGATTACGCAAGCGGCGACCACGTCGAGCTCGCTCACGCCGACGTTCCGGTGGACGACCAGTGGGGTGGCGTTGGCGCGGACGATGACGGCGATCACCGGCAACACCACCAGCACCTACAGCCTGGACGTGTTCCCGGTGCGGCTGGATGCGAATACGGCGCTGACCTATGAGACGGCGTATGCCTCGGTCGGCGCCACGTCGATGACCTACAGCCTCGAGATGGCTGTGGAGCGGTTGGGGTAACCCCTATGTATCAGGATTTCACCCCCGAGCAGCGGGCGGCACGGATCGGGCAGCAGGGACAGGCCCGCCAGGCGCAGTGGAACGCCCTCGCGCCCACGGAGCGGGCCACGCGGCAAGCGTATGCCGACCGGCAGGCGGCGGAGTTTGACCGCAAGGTGCGCTCGTCGCAACGGTTCGGCAACCTGGTGAAGCGGGGCGTCCAGACGGTCGTGGCGGTGGGGGCGGGGTATGGCGTCGGCACCGCGCTGGCCGGGGGCGGGGCCGTGACGGCGCCGGGTTTCGCGAGCGTGCCGGGGGCGGTCAGCGGTGCCCCGATGACCGCCGCCTCACAGGCCGCAGCGTTTGGCACGCCGACAGTGGTCGGCACAGGAACAACTATGGCATCCAGAATCCCGTGGTGGAACATTGCGTCGAAGGGGGTCGATACCCTCGCTGGAATTTATGGCAGTCGCAAGCAGGACGCGGCGGACCGGCGATCCACCGACTACCTGCGGACGCGAGACGCGGAGGCGCTGGCGTGGGACCGCGAGCTCGAGGCCCGGCGCCGGATGGAGCATGACGCCGAGCAAGCCGAGCGGCGGCAGCAGTGGGACGCCATGCAGAAGTTTGAAGCGGCCAAGTGGGCGGCGATGGAAGAAGAACGCCTCCACGCCCGCGCCTTGGCGGATGCGAAGGAAGCCCGGCAGGCGCCCTATCGGGCGGCGAGTCTCTCGGCGCTCAACAATCTCCCGAGCCTGTGGGCCAGTGGCGCCCAATCGCCCGGCCTCGGTTCACTCGGTAGTTATCGCGGGGGTGGCGAGTGATCGACCGGTCTAATCAGCGGTGGCCGCGCCCGCAGACGGATGGTCTGCAGATACCGCCGCAGAATAATCAGAAGCTGCCGCGCCCTGAGTGGGGCACGTTGGGGCAGATGGGCGGTCAGCCCGAATCGGGTCGGATGCCTGAAGTCAGGCCGTATGACCCCGGTCGCGGTAGTCCGTGGACGATGGACGGCTTGAGGCCCACGAATCTTCCGTCGGGGACGCGGACCATGACCGGGGGTGGTGGCACCTTTCTGCCAGGTGAGATGGATCCATTCGGCGGATCGCCCCTCGTCGGCCCGGACACGAGCCGCGTGCCGGCGCCGACCGCAACGGGCACGTCTGTGTGGCAGAACCCTGCGGCTGCGAATCAGTCGGCCACCTCTGCGAACGCGCCCCGCGTCGTCTCGGATGGTCAGGGCGGGTGGGTGCTGACCGAACACGGCAACCGGCGCCCCCTGCAGCCCACGGAAGTGGCCGCGGCGCAAAAGTATGTCGGGGACTTCTGGACCGCGAACCCGACCGGCTTCCAAGCCACGAACGCCAATTCGGTGGCGGATGCCTATCGGCAGTTCCTGGGGCGCCAGGCAAGTTCTGAGGAATTAGCCAGTCATACCGGCAATCCGCGAGGGCTGGCGGGGATTATTCAGACCATCGCGGATTCCCCTGAGGCCAAGGCGTATGCCGCGGGCCAGCAGAACGGCGGCAATACCGGTAATACCGGCAACGCCGGCAATGCCAGCCTGCCGCCGGGTGCTAAGACTGACCAGTGGTCGGGGCCGGGCGCGGTGACCCAGCGCGGGAATTTCGGGAACCTGGAAGGGTTCGACGCCAACAACTTTGGCGACGACAACATGCAGACGGCGAAGTATCAGGCGGGGCGGATTCTGTCACGGTTTGACCCGAATAACCCGCAAGTGCTCGCCTCGATTCTAGCGGACCCGGAGTTTGTGCGGATGTTTCCGAGGGCCAAGGGCGTGGGACCCGACAAGATCGATTTCGGGGACGGGCGTCCGGTGGATGTGATTCGGGGACACGGCGCACCGGGCGCCAAGTTTTCGTGGCAGACGATGGACGGCTCCGGCGGGGCGGCGGCGCGACCGGCGACGGCCCGCTATGCGCCGATGATGCCGTCAGAAGCGCCGATGGATGTGTGGACGAACGCCGCGATGGCGCCGACGATGACGCCCGAGGTGGCGCCCGCTGACGATTATGCGCTGCGGACGAATCGCTCGGCGGTGCAGAGCGCGAGGAGAAGCTAAATGGCGATTGACCCCCGTTACCTCGACGAGAATTACGACCCCAACGCCCCGCCCACGGAGCCGTACATCCCTGAGGATCCCTATCCGTGGCTGGGTGAGCCGTACATCTTCGGGGAGGAGGAGCAGCCGCCGCCGCTGACGTTGTTGCCGCCACCGCTGATCGAAAACACGAACGACACGGGCAACACCGACGACAAAAAAGACCCACCCCCGCCGCCAGGCCCCACGGCGCAGCCCACGGCGCAGTCGGGGGGCACCGGGGGCACCGGCGGGTTTGCGTGGCCGAAGTTCAACGCGCCCAGCTATCAGGCGGGGCCGGCGTTCCAGGCGCCGCCGCCGTTCCAATATGACGCCTTTAAGCAGCCGTCGTTTGGCGACATTTTCACGGACCCGTCCTATCAGGGGCGCCGCGATGAAGGGCTGCGAGCGATTGAGCACAGTGCCGCGGCCAAGGGGCTGAGCCGTCTGCCGCAAACCGTGAAAGCGTTGGGCGGGTGGAATCAGGACTTCGCCAGCCGCGAATACGGCAACATCTTCGACCGGGCGGCGCAGAGTTACGACCGCAACCGCGCCAACGCGGCGGATACCTATTCGATGAACTACGGCGTGTCGCGGGACGTGTTCGACCGCAACTATCGCGGCGGGTTGGATACCTACGACCGCAACTACAGCCGCGCCAAGGACATGTTCGACGTGAACCAGTTCCAACCCGCGAAGCTGACCTTCGAGGATATGTATCGGCGCTACCGTGACAATCTCAATTCGCAGACCACGATTGCCGCGGCGGGGGCGGGGGGTTAAATGCCGCCCCTCTCGATCCCGTTTACGCCGCGGCCCTATGTCGCGGACCGGTTTGAGTCCCGAGATCGGACCAGTGACGCGATCCGCCAGAGTGCGCGGGACGAAGCCGACGCCATGCGGCGGTCGGGGCAACGCTCCGCGCAGATGTGGAGCGGCATCGGGTCGAACATCTCGGGGACGCTGCAGGACATTGCCGCCTATCCCGAGCAGCAACGCGCCGCCGCGATGCTGGCAGAGAAGCAACGCCGGGAACAAGCCGCGTACGAGGAACAGCAGCAGCAGAAGCAGCAGGCGAAGCAACTGGAGCAGACCCTCGCGCAACTGCAGCAGGAGTATCAGGGCGAACGTATTCCGACCAATGTGCTGATGCAGCGGTTGCCGCCGTCAATCGCGGCGGCGGTGGCCGGCGACCAGGACAAGCTGTTTGGCAGTCAAGCGGATGCGGAGAGGCGTGGGCGTGATGTGGTGGCGGACATGGGCGGCTACGGGCCGCTCGAGGAATCGTCCGTTGATGACGTGATGCGCTCACCTGCGGCAGGACGCACCCGCTACAGCTTTGGGCCGGGGACGACGAACGGGCCGGAAGTGCAGCCGAATGCTGCCCAGCAGGCGAAGATCGCAGCGGATGCGGCGACGGCGCAGGAACGGGCGGACTTTAAGACGTGGCTGCAAAGTCAAGGCGGCGCGATGACGCCCGGTGGAGGGGCGGCGTATCCGCCGAAGGTCGAAGCCCCGAAGGGGCCGGAAGACCGGCTGAGTGGGGAGGATTACCTGGCGTATCTCGCGGCTCAAGGGGATGAAGGGGCGAAGCGGGCGCTGGCGGTGAAGCGGGCGCAGCGACCGCCGCAGAGTGAGCCGAATGACGCCTTGGTGCCGATGATTGGCCCTGATGGGAAGACACGCTATGGCACGCGCCAAGAAGCGCGAGGGCAGATCGTGCCGTCTGGTTCAGAAAAACCATCGTCTGGGGTGCAAAAGCGCGTCCTGAATTTTTTCAATCGCGCTGAACAAGCGGATAAGGATTTAGAGGGACTGGAAGAACAGGTCCGTCAGACCGGCCTTATGGGTCAAGCTCGCATGGCAATGGCCCCGAACGTCCTGCAATCACAAATGGGGCAGTCGTATACCCAGGCGCAGCGGGCGTTTACCGAGGCGCGTCTGCGGAAGGACTCTGGCGCGGCCATCCCTGAATCTGAGTTTGAGAACGACCGCGTCACGTATTTCGCTCAACCTGGCGATTCGGCGGAGACGTTGGACCAGAAACGTCGCGCACGGGCGGCGGTGTTGGCGTCGTTGGCCTTTGAATCGGGACAGGCGTTGGCCGAGTTTATGGGGAGTGCGGACGAGGCGAATCGCGTTATGACGCAGTACAAAACCCGTGCTCAAAAGCCGGTCAAGCCGGGTGGGCTGAGCCCTGACAACCCGTTTGCGCCGAAGCCGAAACCGTAAATGGCTCAAGATCCCGTCGCTGACTACCTGCGGAAAACGCCGACCTCGCCGGCGCAACGAGCGGAGCTCTGGGAAGTGTTCAAGGCAACACGAAACCGTGACGAGCTTTCCACGCGACTGCAAGGGCTGAAAGTGCCGGATGTTGTGAAGGCGCAACTGTGGGAGATGAAAACCGCCGACGTGCCCGTGGTGCCGCCGAGTGCGTCCCCCGTGGCCCCGCAGCAATCTTTGGGGCGTCGGTATTGGGACAAGGTGAATCCCGTTGCGGCTATTCAGGCAATGGGGCAGACGGTGATTCCTGAATTTGCGGCTCGCGCACTGGGTGCCGGGGATGAGGAAGCCAAGCAGTATGGCCCGCTGAACCTGCTGGTCAATGACGCGGACGCTCGCGGTCAGGTGTTTTATCAGGCCCAGCAGGCATACGACAAGGGCGATTACGGCTCTGCGGCCATCAAGACCATGTTTGGTCTGATTCCCTTGCTGGGTCCTGAGTTCAACCAGATGGGCGACAACGCCCGTGCCGGGAAGTGGGGCGAGGCGTTGACGGATGTGGCGGCGTTGGGCACCAACATCGCCGCGCCCGTGGTCGCGAGTAAGGTGCCCCGCGTGTCGGCCCGCGTGGGCCGGGTGCTCCCGGTGTCGCAGACGCCGGAAGAACTGGCGGCGGTGCAGTTTGGGCGTCAGCGGGGGATTCCCGTGGACGCCGGCACGGCCACCGGCAATCGCTACGTGCAGGGCGTGCAGGGGCTGGCCGACCATTCCCCGTTGGGCGCGATTGTGGCGGAACGGGCGCGAAACGCGCAGGGGCAGGCGTTGCGGCGGGTGGGGGACGAGCTCGCGGAAGAAGCGTCCCCGGTGAAGACCAGCCCGGTGGCGGCGGTGGAGCGGGTGCAGGGCGTCCTGGATGACCAAGTGCGGCGCTTTGCCGGTGATCAGGATGTGGCGTATTCGCGCCTGCGCGATTTTGAGGCCAAGGCGACACCGGAACAGGTGCCGGTGCGGTCGGCGGCAGTGCCCACGGACCCGAAGGCGCTTGAGCGGTCGTTCATCCTGCGCTGGCTGGCGGATGATCTGACCGAGATGCCGTATCAGGCATCGTCGCGGATGCGCGGCCAGCAGGCGATCGACACGATGGAGGAAGCCACCAGCCAAGAGGCGGGGCGGCGGGCGGTCTACTCGCCGCGGGTGGCCGGTTCTCCGGTGCAGGACACGCTGAACCTGGCGGGCATTTCGGGCACTAAGGCGGAACTGGCGAACCGAATCACCAAGCAGCTACAGACCGGCAAGATTGACCCCAAGTTGTCCAAGGTGGCGGATGCCTACGCGGAAGCGTGGGATGGGCAGCAGTTCGATTTTGCGCGGGTGAGTGACGCCACCTTGGTCGAGGCGGGGCTGATGCGGCGGGGGATGCGGTCCCCGATCACGATGCCGGATGTCTCGGAGCCGGGGGCGTCTCGGTTCTTCCCCACGGAGTCCCTCCCAGAAGTGCCGAAGCCGGTGGCGATGGCGTCCCAACGGTTTGCGATGGATATGCGGGACGTGAAAGCGGCCATGAAGTCTGTGCATCAGGAACTGATTGAGGCCAACCAGAGCGTGCCGTTCATGGATAAAACCGGCAACGCGATGGCGAAGCGGGCGCTGGATAAGTTGATGAACGGTCCCGATTTCCTGCCGTTGTCCACCGCCGACCGGGTGCTCGGTGAATTGAAGGCGATGGCCCGTACGTCTGATCTCCCTGAACTGCGGAACCAAGGGCAGGGCGTGGCGGCATTGGCGGTCAAGAAACTCGACGGGCAACTGAAGGCGCGGGCGGAACAGCTTGGCCCCGAGGTGCTGCAGGCGCTCGAGGACGGTCGGGCCGCGACAGTGGCGAAGTATCGCGCCGATGACGTGCGGCAGTTGCTGGGCGTGAAGGCGGAACCGCGGGCCATCTTTGATCGGCTGACGGCCAGTGACGACGGTGGCCTGAAGAAGCTGCGCGAAGTGCGGAACCAGGCGCCAGGGGAACTGCCGGTGATCGGTCGGGCGTTGCTCGAGGACATTCTGGACAAGCCGCGGTCACAGGGGGGCTTTGACTTCGCGGATCGGGCGTGGGCCGACTGGCAAAAGGTCGGGTCGGACACGCGAAAGTTGTTATTCCCGAAGCCGGGGCAGTCGGCGGCGATTGATCAGTTTTTCCTGCTGGCGAAGCGGATGGGGCAAAGCCCGAATGCCAGCAAGTCGGGGCTGATTGTGAACGCGGGCGGGCAGACGGTGTTGGCGGTGACCAGTCCGATGACGGGCGTGCCGTTGGTGCTGGGCTCCGGCGCGTTGTCGAAGATTCTCCACAACCCGACCGCCGTGCAGTTCCTCACCCGCGGGATGCGGATCTCGCTGGATGCGAAACCGGGGACGCAGGTGCTCGCGGCGTCACAAGTTGTGCGTGCTGCGAAAGAGGCGGGTGTGGTGATCCCATTTCCGCAGGCGGCGGAAGCACAGACAGAGCCGAAGCGATGAGGGCCACAGAAAGCACGATGATGACCACCAACCAGAACAGCCCCTCGATGACACGTAGGCGCATGACTCAGCCTATCACCACGGAGGCCGTCTAGATGGCCACCGGCACCCTCTCCCCCAGTCCGTGGTTTACCGGGCTGGACGATAACGGGGACCCTCTCAGCGGGGGGCTTTTGTATACGTATAGTGCTGGGACCACGACGCCGTTGGCGACCTATCCCGCGGCCACCTTGACCCCCGGCACCGAGAACGCGAACCCGGTGGTGCTCGACAGTGCGGGGCGGTGCGTCCTGTACCTGCTGGCGAGCTCGTACAAGTTTGTGTTGAAGACCGCGGCAGGCGTCACCGTCAAAACGCAGGACGGGATCGGCTCGGTGCCCTCGGCGAACGTCGATACGGACGTGGCCGGCACGGCAGGGGCGACCTTAACCGCCACCCAAGTCGCGTATCTGGATAGCAGCACCTGGAAGCTGGCGGATGCGGATGCGACGGCCTCGAGCACCACGCCGCCGATCGGTTTTGTCGTGAGTGACACGGCGAGCGGGGCGGCGGGCACGTTCCGGCTGGCGGGGCGCATGACGGGCTTCTCGGGGCTGACGCCGGGCAGTGATTACTACGTGAGTGGCACGGCGGGTGAGATTACCGCGACGGCCCCGAGCAATGCGCGGTATGTGGGTCGAGCCGATTCGATTTCGTCCTTGATCATCGCGGCCAATCCACCCGCGTCGGCCTCGTTCACCAGCGGTACTAACATTCTTGCCAATCAGGTGTTCTCGTAAAGGACGGACATGGCTCAAGACTTCTCCAAAGTAAAACTCAGCGGCTCGACGGACGGCAAGCAGATCAAAGTCGTGGCGACCGCCACTGCCGGCACCACGATCCACACCGCGAGCGCCACGGCGCTGGATGAGATCTGGATCTGGTCGGTGAACAGCTCAAGCTCCGCAGTCAAGCTGACGATTGAGTGGGGTGAAGCCACCGCGCCCGATGGCAACGTCGAGGTCACGATCCCCGCCGAAAGCGGCTACATGCTGGTGATTCCCGGCATGGTGCTGACCAATTCGCTGGTCGTCAAGGCGTTTGCCGCGACGACCAACGTGATCTTGATCAATGGCTATGTCAACCGCATCACCTAATGAGCGTCACTCATGAATAGGCGAGGAGCAAATCTCACGGGGCCACTCGGTGGCGCGATGGTGGCGCGGTGGGGCGCGTCGTCCCTAATTCAGTCGGTGCAGGATGGCAGCGTGTCGTGCTCGGCCAGTAACTCGCTCACCGGTACCGCGACGATTGCGGCGGTGAGCACCGCGAATGCGCTGCTGGTCGTGAGGGGGAACACGACGAGTGACGCGACGAACAGTCAAGTTGACGCCTATCAAACCGGGACGATTGCCCTTACGAATGCGACCACGGTGACGGTGACGAGAGGCGGACAGGACAATAACGGTAACATCACGGTCTATTTCACTGTTGTGGAGTTTGCGCCGGGGGTGGTGCGATCCATTCAAACCAGCACCATCGCGCTTACGAACGGTGTGACATCCAACACGGCGGCGATCTCTAGTGTGAACACCCTAAAAAGCATGTGCTTCTATACGGGCAAGCAGTCGAACCAGGGGGCGTTGGCGATAGGAACCGTGCATTGGCCGTATGTGGCACTAACCAGTGCTGTGTTGGTCACGGCGACGAGAGTAGGGAACGTGAACTTAGAACAACCCGGTTTCGCGGTTGTGGAGTTTTTCTAATGAAGCGCCAAGTGCAGATCAAAGATGGATTCGTGCAGGCCGAGTGGAACGGTAGCGGCGGGATGCCCGTCCCGCCCGACGAGACGTGGACCTTCCTCGACGTGACCGACCGGCCCGATAATCCGCAAGTCGGCCACAGCTACGACCCGGCCACGGACACGTTCACCCCGCCCCCGGCCCCGCCCGACTATGGGCGCACCGTCTCGCCGCGCGAGTTCTTGCAACTGTTTACCAGCACCGAACGTAAAGCGATCCGCAACGCCGCGAAGACCGACGACGATGTCGCCGACTGGCTGGCGCTGGCGCAAGTGCCCGAGCCGATCAGGTTGCAGCACCCGCAGACGCTGGCGGGGCTGGACTTTTTGGTCGCCAAGGGTTTGCTGACGGCGGCGCGGCGGGATGCAATTGTTGGCTGACATGACAAGCGCGGAAATTGGACGGTCGCTGGAGCGTGTCGAACATGCGATTGAAACGCACGGCGGCAAGCTCGACAGCATCATTGTGCAGACCACCAAGACGAATGGGCGCGTCGATCAACACCAGCACCAAATCACCGCGCTCGAATCGAATATATCGTGGGCTTGGCGCGGCATCCTCGCGTTGAACTTGACCGTCTTCGCGGAGTTCGTCCTGTGGTGGGTCACCCGCCCATGACGCTCGAGTCCCGCGTGATCTTACGGCAGTCCGTCATGGCATCCGAAGGGCTGAGACTGAAGCCGTATCTCGATACTGCGGGGAAGTGGACCGTGGGCTATGGCCGGAACCTCACCGACGTGGGGATCAGCAAGCTCGAGGCCGAAGTCTTGCTGGACCACGACCTGGCGCAAGCGGAAGTGGACTGCCGCCGGTCGTTCCAGTGGTTTGCCACGCTGAATGACGTGCGGCAACGGGTGCTGGTCGATATGTGCTTCAACCTGGGCCTCCCGCGGCTGCAGGAATTTCGGCGGATGCTGGCGGCGGTGGCCGCGCACGACTACGACGGCGCGGCGAATGAGATGCTGGCGAGTCGCTGGGCCGAGCAGGTCAAGGGCCGGGCGCAGCGGCTGGCGCGGATGATGCGGGAGGGCCGCTAATGCGAATTGATCAACTGGTGGAGATGGCCGAGCGGATGCACGATGACGAAGGCTGGGATCTCGGCAGTGCGTCCACTCGGGAGACACGGAACCAGTTCTGGGCGAGAGTGATCGGGTGTGCGCATCACGGCCACCCCCGCTACAACCCGAACCCCGACAAGCAGTGGCACCTGAAGAAAGCGGACGCCTCACGTCCGCAGACCGACGATGTCGCCACGTCGATGCCGTCGCGCAGTTACTGGGACTGCATCAATGGGGTGGGCCAGGACGGCTACGAGTTCGCGGTGAACGCGCACAGTGAGCCCTTGTCGCCCAGCCAGATTGTGTATGCGCCTCCCGTGCCGGCGGGGTCGGCGCCGGGGCCGCAACCCGTGCAGCCGTATCCCGACGAAGTGGCGTGGTGGGGTGGCTATTACGAGCCGGAAGTTGCCAAGCTCTATCAGCAGGCCGGCAAGCCCTTCCCTGATAGCAGTGCGGCGTTCCGGTGGTTCACTCGCGTGGCCTACGACATTCGCAACGGGATGACGAAGGAAGCCGCCGCCGCGAAGCACTTGGCCGACCTGCGGGCGGCGCTGGGGTTGCCGTGAGTTATTGGGATCGGGTGCGGGACAAAGCCGCCGAGCTCGGCACGGATGGCTGTAGTGGGGGACTGGCGATTCACCGCGATTGTTGCCTCGAACACGACTTGCATTGGCGCACCGGCCACACTCTAGACGGCACCCCCATCACGCCGCGAGCAGCCAATGCGCGGTTCCGGGCGTGTATGCAGTCCCGGTCCAAGTTCGGCTGGTGGTCGCCGGTCGCCTGGTGGCGGTTCGCGGTCGTCAGCGTCATCACACAACCGTCACAGGATGCGAAATGAAGTCATGGCTCAAGAAGCTCGCGGCGTGGTTACTCGAGCGAGCCGCGGTCGAGATCAGCCCGCCGAAGCCGCCTGTCCGTACTGCGATTCGGCGCAAGCCCCGGAAGCCGTAACGGCGGGGCGCTACTGGTGTCCGTGCTGTGCGCGGGAGTTTGAGGTTGGCACTCGCACGATTACGGCCTAAATCCGCGCCTGAATCGACCTTCTAAGTCGGGGGTAGCTGGTTCGAGTCCAGCCGGGCGCGCCATATGAGAAATCGCTAGTCTGGCCCCTGTTTCCGGGGTGGTTTGGCGGGTGGCACTCCGGATTTCGACCCCCGTTTTCTGGCCGAAACTGTCGGGGTCTGGGGTGTCCGGGTGGCACTTTCGGGTGGCACTTTTCGGCTCAAGGCATCCCGCACCGCCAGCGCCATCGGGTTCGCCATGCTGGCCGCGTAGAACGCCGTCATGCTGACATCGGAGTGCAGGGCCAGCTTGGACACGCCCAGTAGGTTCCCGCCGCTCCGTTCGAGGGCGAGCGCGATAAACCCGTGGCGCAGGTCGTAGGGGTGGAGGTTCGCCGGGGCGGGCCAGATACCGTGCCACTTGGCGATCGCTTTGTCACGGGCCAGCGTGAACGTCTTGTGCATACTGTGGCGGGAGAACGGTCCCCACGCTTCACACCGTTCCATCAACCGGAGCGCACGGCAGGCGCTTTCCGTCACAGGGATCAGCATGTCGCGGGTGCCCCCGCCTTTCTCACGGCCGGTCACTCTCACCAGGCGCTTGGCGTAATCAATATCGTGCGGCAGCAGTTTGGCAATCTGCGTATGCGGCCAGCCGGTGCGGGCCAGCACCTTCAGGCGGGCGGTGGTCGCGCAGGGGGGCAGTCGGCGCAGGACGGCCAGCACCACGCCACGGGGCACCACGCGCATCTGCTTGCGTTCTTTCGTGCGGCCGATGTCATCGCACGGGGTGGGGGCGTCGGGGCCGTCCAGTGCCTTGTACAGCGCCCGAAGCGCGTGGCGGCGGTGGTTCTGGGTGCTAGGCCCTGGGAGCCGATCCTGAACGCGCCACCCGGCCATCGCGTGCCGGGCCATCTGCGTGGTGATGGCCTCGCGGGGGGTGGTGCCGAGCGCGGGGAGCCAGGCCGACAGCCAGTGGGCCATGTCCTGTTTGGGGCGTCCCTCGGGGAGTTGCCGCAGGAACGCCTCCACGTCGCCGGCCAGCGTGCCCTGGTGACCGCGTGGGCCTTTGCGGTCGAGCGTGGCAATCAGGCGCTCGCGCTCATTCTTGAGCCAGCCCAGAGGTTTGTCGGGCGGGTAGCGTTTCTCCACGGCCCGCCCGTGGCGCTTCACGATGATGGCGTGGCCGTACGTATCCCGGTAGATGCCAGTGGCGAGGCGGGTGCGGCGGGTGCGGGGCATACTGTCACCAAATACGGTTGTCTGTCAGCGGATGTCTGTTTGTGCTTGCATCTGTCTCAGACGCATGACTAAGGTGTGCAGCGTGATTCGACGTGCCATGCAAGCCTCTCTGCGCGTCGAGATCGCCGCTAAGTCCTGCGCGGTCAATATGTTAGACCCCCCCCCCCCCATCGCGCCCGCTTTTAACCCCTCTCTTTTCGTTGAAGGTCGTCTCCATGTCGCGTTCTAGTCTGTCGGTGGCGGTCGCCCGTCTTCGGGCGCTGCGGGGGAAACGTCTGGTCACCGCGTGCCGGATGATCGCCGCGTTTGTCGTGGCGGGTCGGGCAGCATCGCCTCCAAGGCCTGCGCGGCCAGTGGTCGCTTGTGTTCCGGGAGGGAGCGGAAAGCGGTCAACAACCGTTGTTCTTGGGGGTCGGGGCGCAGGTCGAACAGTTCGGTGAGTGTGTGACCGAACACGCGGGCCATCGCGTCCAGTTGGTCGATGTTGGCACCTTGGGTGCCCGATTTGTATTGAGACACCCACGTTTGAGACACACCGATACCTGCTGCTAACGCGGCCTGGGTGATGGTGGGATGAGCCGCCAGCCACGCCACAATTCTGCGTCGAGCGACATCCTCTAATCGCATGGTGCTTACCTGCTAGGGCTCATCATAACGCTTGACAATAGAGTTTGGTAAAGACAATATTGGTGTTACCAAATGGCGAAGCGATTTTCTTCCCTCTCGGATTACTTCACCCGCGGGCCTGAGACGCAGCAAGCGTTTGCGGACCGGCTGACCCGGAAATACGGCGTCCGGATTTCTCAGGCGTCGGTCAGCGAGGCGACTCGGCACGGGCGCGGCAGCTACACCCGGCTGGTGTGGTTCGCCCGCGAATCGGGCGTCCCACTCGATTCGTTCCTGCGGCACCGTCGGGAGGCCGCATGAAGCCCCGCGCTGAGTGGGACGGCGACTGGAACAAGCTCCCCGGCACCCTGACCGCGGAACACATGGCGCTGATCCTCGGCGTCCGCGTGGACACCATCTGGGATCGCATCCAGCAACGCCGCATTGAAGTCTCGCCGCTGACATGGGTGCGTCCCTATCGCTGGCTCCGTAACACCGTCCGTAAACAACTGGAGGGCTGAGATGAATACCAACAACATCGCTACCGAGTTGAGCTACGCCGTGCTGCTGAAGCGGCAGCAGGACCAGATCCGCAACGACGTGCCGGTGGTCAAGGCCGATGCCCAACGTCCCGCCCGATTTGACGTGGACGCGGTCACCGACAAGCGCGGCTACTACCGGCGCGGGGTGCGACTGTGAGTTACGACAGTTGGAAACTTGCCAGCCCTGAGGACGCCTTGACGGCCTTCGACATGACCAACGAGGACGCACCCG
>JAAOEI010000090.1_pt1 | contig 33971 bp, 43 predicted proteins | sample 7059261 | NCBI WGS metagenome assembly JAAOEI01 (sample SAMN14008812, study PRJNA610033) | viral metagenome | isolation source: viral particles filtered from seawater | place: China: Hangzhou Bay, Yangshan Deep Water Harbour | collected 2017-10-31 | reverse complement strand
CCAGAAGCTCTTCATCCATCCTGGAAAAACTCTTTTGCAGAGGACCTCTGGATACAAAGTGGAGAAGCTGAAGAAGGAATATCTTTAGCCAGATTTGTTTGGGAGGAATACGGCTATCACCCCAACATGCCTTTAGATCAACAAGTAAGTTCGTATCATAAGAAACTCAATGAGATAGACTATAATGAAGATTTCTTTAAATCTATTAAGGAAATCGAGAATAATCCTTTCCATAAGTTCAAACTTAATAACGAAGGTAAGGTAGAAGCCAATTCCGAATGGACTGAATGGGAAGCTGCACACGCACCCATGAAGTCTATCACCGATCCTTCATATACCAGTTCGGCTCAAGAAGCTACCAAGTGGGATTACAAAGATAATTTCGATGATGGTACCAGCAATGGTGTGTACTCTCCTATTATCCTGGATGGGACCTCATTTAATCTCGGTGATATTGTACAGAGAATCAAGGGTATTCCATGGTTCCAGAGTAAAAATAGGCCTGACTTACGGAAAGCCTTCTACGGAGAGAGCAACGACCCATCAAAAGAAGGTTCAGGATTAGTTCTTGAAAGAGACCCCTTGAAGAAGTATGGACCTCTTGGTGAAGCCTTCTGGAAAATGTCTGAAGATGCGCGGGCGCTTCTTAAGAGATGGAGACAAAGCCCACCAACCCGCATGAAAGAAGGTGCGGCGATGGCGTGGGACGGTAGGAAAGAACCGTACAGTTCTGCTTATGTCACCCCTGATCCTGACACCGCTCGATATAATGCTAAAAGCAGGGCACTAGTCAGAGAAATCTACAATAATGGTAAGCACCTCAGGGATTATATGAGGCAGTGGGCCGATAAAGATGGCTATGTATGGTTATTCAGAGGTACTGAAAACACCGGAGAAGAGTCTCCTAACTCTATTCGCTCTTACAGCCTAAGCCCTTATCAAGCTGAGAAATTCTCTCTTGGTACTAAAATCTTCATGGATAAGGTTCATATTAGAGATATGGTCAACGTAGGCCATACAGGTGAACAAGAGATTATTGTAAGAACTACTTCAGGGCGTCCGCATAGAGAGGCGCAAACCAGATTCAAGAATGTCCAAGCTCTTCCCGGATTTTACGGAAGCTCTTACGCAGGAAAAGCAAGAGGTACTGCTGAAGCGGTTAACGACAATGCGGAGTTTAACCTGGAAGATTTCATCAAGGCCGCTGAAGATAAAACACCTAAGACTAGAGTAACAGATACTCCTCCAGTTTCTGCTAACGACAACCTCGATGTACCTAAAGCAGATGCTGAGTATCCTCCTCCCACCTCAGGTAAAGGTTACTATATAGGTAGGAACGAAAACGGTGACTTCCAGATTATGACGCTGGATGGGCACTACCTGGAAATTCCTGATACTCCTGGGACCAGACTTAACTTTGATGTTCAGGGGTTAGGTCAAGTTGCTCAGAAGGTAGGCACCCTGGAGTACTGGGCACGCCGCTTTAAAGGCTACGAGAACCCCGATGAAATCCTGAGAATTATCGAGACACCTACTCCAGAATTCAAGAGAAATCCTGAAGGTACCTACGTATCCAGTAACGGTAAGTACCAGATTGTAAAAGAGGGTAAAAGTTGGAGACTTCAGTGGGATGAAGCGGCAGGTGCAGCTACCCCTGTCTCCGGTAGTACAAACATTAAAAGCTCTCCCAAGACATACAAGAATCTTCAAGAGGCTCAGGAAGCTGCGGCTGTTCTTGAAAAAGGTTTCATTCTCAAGCAAACTGGAGCCAAAGCTTCTGGAACTAGAATAGACGAAAACTTCTGGCAGAACTTCTGGAAGAGACCGGGCAGGCAGTATACCCCAGATGAACTGGATAATATCCACAGGTCTAATGAACTGTTCACTACAGAGCAGGATGCTGCCTATGCCCGTAAAAGGGACCGTATAGCCAAAGCTGGCGGTAGAATTCCTCTGCTCTTGAGTGACACTCTCAATCTGCTTCATGTTACCAAGAGAGAAGTTATCGACGATGCCTTGTACTTCAGACATCTGACCCAGACTGTCGGAGGTTTCGATCCCGGCTATCCTGAGCAGATGGCCCATGTCAATCTGATGAAGTTGGGTAAGAGAGAAATTGACAGCAAGGACCCCTTTGTTACTTCCGGTTCCTGGGATATCATCGAAGATGCTACCGATAATCCTTACTCTACCTATGCGCGACTAGCCAGTACAGGCAAGAGAGTTACTGCGTTCCTGAACGATGCTCCATTAGGGCACCCCGGAGAGCCAATCAATATCATCGGGCAAAGGCAGGTTGGTACAGGTCCCAATTCATATACAGAAGACTATATTATTACTCCTGCGGATACTCGTGCTATCAGGTACCCCAAGAAGGCTACCAAGGCTTTCAACAAGATTTGGCAACCTCTTGTAGACTCTGGAGACTCAGAGGAATTCAAGGGATACCTTGCCGCCCAGAGAGCCAAGTTCCTCAAAGAAGAAAGAGAGATTGACTCCGCTCTATCCAAAGCAGAAGCAGACGGTTCCTTCGAGTATGATAAGATTATCAATAGCGTTGCTAACGATCCTGAAAAAGCTACCAGATTTAATAAGGCTATCGACGATCTGCAAGACTACTATGATTCTGTTCTTGTGTACTACAAAGACTCCGGTATGCTCTCGGAAGATGCCTACGCCAGAATCAGGGAACAAAACACCAGGAAGAATGGCGAAAAGACTATGTACCAGCCATTCTACTATGTATCTGAAAAGGATACCACCAAGGGTATTAAGTTCCCAGGCCGGGGCAAGCTGAAGAATATCAAAGGTATTGAAGCGGAGACTGCCGAAGATGCTGGCCTGAAACTGCTTGATCCTTGGGAAGCTGGTGTCCGTTATACTCACTCCTTGATCCGCGCTGCTGACCTCAACAACGTCAAGAAAGTTGCAATGCGATATGTGGAAGAGGCTCAGCGTAGGGGGCATAATGTAGGTATCGAGTTCGCTTCTCCTGAGCTGACAAGGGCTGCTGCTCCTAACTGGTCTATACAGGATTCTCTGGAAAAGCAGCTAAAAAATCTCCTCGGTAATGACGAGGGTAAAGAATTTGTCAAAAGCATACAAGAGCAAATCGGCAAGCAGCTCAATATGGAAACTAAGGAAGTCTCTTCGCTAATGGACTCCGGGTATACTTCCTTGATTGCTTTTGCCAAAGGCCAGGAGTTTACCGACAAGAACGGTGCTAAGGTCTTCGTTGATATGTTCTTTGATGGAGACAAGGGGGCGAGGCTCTTCAAGGTAACTGACCCTGATGCGCAATCCTACTTCATGAATGGCGGCACTCTTCCTGATGATCCTAACGAGTACTATTCATTCTTGGGCAAGGTCTGGAAGTATGGTTCAGAAGTCCCTGCCCGAGCCTTTGGTACTTTCATTACCCATGTTCCAGCCTTCTTCGGTGTTTCATTTCTTAGAGACGCCAGAGGTTTTTCAAAGAACTCCGTATTCTTACGTGGTACTATCGGCAAGGAATTCCGTGGTGTAGGGGTCGCTACTGGAGCCTTAACCAACCTGCATATGCCTAAAGCTTTCACAGAGAAAATGATCCGTATTGCTCCTGACAGAGAATTTCTGGATCAAATTCTTAATGCTGGAGGAAGCTACACAAGAAACTCGGAAGTCTTTGGCTTCACTAATAGCACCAAGAATATCAAGAGGCTACTTAAGAAAAGAAAAGTAGATGCACTTAGAGCCGAGGATGTTGTAGAAAACGTAGACGACCCTTGGCTTAGGAGATTCTTTGATACAGCAGTAAACAAGTCTGCAAAAGGCGGTACTAATGTAGCTCAATGGTACCGTAATGAAGTGATGATGTTTGAGATGGGTGGGGCCAGAGCTGTAGAAGCTTTCATGGCTACTCAACTCGGAATGTCAGATACTACGGCAGCTACCTTTGCCAGAGAAGTCTCTACCGATCTTGCCCGTCGCGGTGCTTCCAGGACCATGAACAAGTTCTTCGCCGGTAGGACCTTTATGCGCTCGGGTGTCCAGGGTGTCTATCGAATGTCTAGGAGACTTAGGGCAACTGGTGGTGGGATGCTTGAAGGCTTTACGGGAGAGCTTGGTGAAGTTCGTCCTACTAAAGACTTCGTTGGTCCTTCTCTGCCTGATACCAGAGGAGCTAAAGTAAAACGTGCTTACAGAAACTCAGGTATGGATAAATTTGCTATGGGTCTTGGCTCCAGCGTAGCTTTGACTGCCGGATTAGCTTGGCTCAATAATGAGTACTATGGTGATCAATTAAGACAGCAGCCTGATGAAATCAAGAAGTCCTTTACCATGGTTCCTCGCTTCAAGGGTGGCTACGAGCAAGCAGCCAAGGACCTTTACAATGGCAAGATTCCTGAGCTGGACCCGAATAATCCCTTCCTGCCTATACCTAAGGATTACGATTGGGGTGCAGTAAGCAATATGGTTGAGGACCTTATCACGCTCCCAGATGGACGTAGCAGGCCCAAAGCTTTTGTGGAATCTGTTATGAAAACTATTGAATACCTGCTTCCTGCCGGTGGTAACTTGCTGCCTAACACCGCAGATGCTCTCTATGATCCTCTAATTCAGAACCAGAATCAATTCGACAGCCCTCTTCCTGAGGCGAATGGTAGGCTTGGTGAAGATGTTACTACACCAAATACCATGCAGATGTCCATCGATCTTACCAGAGGTATCAATGAAGCTTACAGGTACTTCTCTGATAAGCCGGAGGATCAAGGCAAGAATGTTTTAACCGCCGCCCAGATGGATACTATTGTAAGGGCGCTGGCTCCCGGTTTCCTCAGTAACGTAGTACATCAAATGGAGACTACCTACAGGGATATCAGCGGGGACATTGATGAGCCACTTGATCCCAGACGCTTCAAAGTCATGCGAGATAACGAATCCAAGTTTGTGCAGAATCTCGAAAATACTATCATTGGAGATGTTCTCTTTGACGTTGCAGACCGCTTCCACACTTCAGGAAATGCAGACCTTGAGAAAATTTACTCCTACAGGCAGACTGCCCAGAACATCGCTGGCTCTTACAATATGCGCATCAAGTTGGTGGATGAAGTTGGTGGCGAGCAGATTGAGAAGATGGTAGAAGAGTTCAAAGCTACTGTTCAAAAAGAGGACGGTACTCCTAAGTGGCGTGCCGAGTTTGCCCGTATCGCTCCTACTCTGAATGATTATGTCAGTGAGATTGAAAACCTTTCCAAGGCTAGAAACAGAGTAACCCTTTATGGTGACAAAGATATTCAGAGGTTCTACACTCAGACTGTGGAAAATTTCAAGGATGGCCCTAAGGCTGCCGAAACCAATCAAGCGTATATGAGAGCTTACCTTCAAGATAAGTACAGCACTAAGATAGGTTTGATCTCTTCTGCCCTGTTCAAAGAACTTGCAGAACTACCGCAAAACTCGGAAGAATTCGATAAGTTGATGTTGAAAGCTTTGGGTAAAGAAAAGACCAAGCCTTCCAACACAGTGAACGAAGAATATATCAGCTACTAGGAGGAAACATGAAAGGCTACCGCACTATTATCTTTAATGTTCTTATGGCAATTGCTGCTGTTACAAACAGTATATGGAACACAGGCTTTACAGACGAGCAATTAGGTGTTGCAGCAGATGGTCTGAATCAGCTTATTCTGATGGCTATTGTTCTTGGTAACATTGGTCTTCGCTTTACTACTACAGGACCAGTCGGTAAAAAGTAATGGGTAAGACACTACACGATAGGGAGGCCAAGAAAGATGCCGCCTATTTCAGAAAGCTTCGTCACTCAAGAGAACTGCATATCGATCTTGATAATGACTATAAAGAACCTATAACTAAAAAGCCTAGGAGAGAATATGTTCCAGAAACTTATGCTGATTAATTATCTATTTTGGCTGAAGATTGATGAAGCTTTCAATGAAGCTTTCAAAGACTACCAAAGCCAAGTAACCAGACTCTACACAGAGGACTGACATGAAGAAGATTCTACTTGCAGCTTTTGCCTCTCTGGCTCTAATTAGCTGCACAACGCTCCCAGATGGTACCAGAGACCTGCAACAGGAGGCTTACAAGGCCGTGTATATTCCGTTTCAGTTGTACACTACTGTATACCAGCCCCTCCTCATTGAGTACGGAAAGAGACCTGACTGTACGCTCAAAGTTGCGATCATCTGCAAAGATAGTAAAGTGTACGCTAAGCTGGTAGACGCTGATGGTAAGGCGGTAGCAGCTATGCAGGTTGCTGACAATGCTATTCGCACAGGTACTACTACAGTAGCCGATCCCCTGACTACTGCTGTTGCGGTTGTACAGCAGGTTATGGTGGATATGGCACCACTGATTGCTGAAGCCCAGACCAAGGAGATTAAGTGATGAATACTGTCGCAATTATCCGAATCGTGACAGAACTGGTGGCACTATTCCCAACCTTGATTCCTGCTTTCCAGTCAGCTATTAGTGGTGTTAAGGAAGCTTTCGATAAAGATAAGGTTGTTACCTCTACAGATATCCATAACATAGTGAATAAAGCTGTAGCCAATCACGCTCTGGCTGTATCGCTAGTGTCTACACCGGAAATCTAAAGTGACAGCAGAGGACAAGGATGCCCTGATCATCGCGGTTAGAGCCGAGGCAAAGGCAGACACTGCGCATGAGCTGATTAAGGAACTCGTGTCCTCTGTTGGTAGCAAGATAGACACCATGTACTTCAATCTAGACAAGAAATTCGATATTCTACGTACAGAGAATACCCAGCAACATCTAGAAGCTAACCGTAATAGAGAGAAACAGGTAGGCGAGGTTAAAGACCTAGTTACTGGTCTCACTACTACGGTAGCTGTAAATGATAATAAACAAACTTCTTACACCGATACGAAGGTAGAAGAAACAAATAACCGTATCAACAAGTTTGTTTGGTGGGCTTTAGGTATGTTAGGTACGGGCGCGGGTGCTGGGCTAGGTTTAGATAAAGTCCTAAATATTATTTAGCTAGACGCTTCTTCAAGCTTCTTGAGTTCCTCTTTTAATTCTCTAATCTTTTTCGCAGCTTCGCTTTCAGGTTCAGGGTCTGGAAAAAGTTTTCCTTGCCTAATATCAGCTTCTTTCTGATTTATGTAATCCTGCTTCTTTGTTCTGTCTCCTGAAAAGTGAACAGGTTCCTTGTTAAAAGAGCCTAAGACTACTTGGTTCCTGGCTATAAACATGTTCATGATTCTTATTAAATCATAAAATTTACCGGGCGGCATCAGTACCGGAGTCTCTCCTACGGTGACTCGGAAGACAAACTCAGGTTCAGTAAGAGACTCTACCTTTAACTTGTTCCCCCATTTGTACATCATTACTGGCTGCATCAGGAAGCCTTATACAAATAAATAAATCATCGGTACCTTTGGTATTCAAGAGACCCTGCTTGTGACATTCCAACCGGCCAACAATAGGGTAAGGGTACTCCAAAGGTAAGTACGCTGGACCACAAGACATACAATACAGAAATATGATCAGCTTGAACATGGCTTGACTACAGCCTCAGTGTAGAAGGCTCGAAAGATGCTTCAACCTTTTGATCAAGTTCTCTGCAATGAGACTCTTTCAGCTTATCAACATTACGAATAAGCTTATCTACTTCGAAGAGACCTCGCATAAGAACTGCCCTGTCATCTTCAAGCTTGCTCCTGATGTATCTACGAGCTTTCATCCAAGACTCAAAAGAGATATGACCTTGTTCTTCAGCCTCCTTCACCGTAGTCTTGTAGATATTGAAGTTCTTTTCCTGATTAGTTCCTACTACGTAAACGACTGTATCAGTATTCATCATGTTTGATTTCTTCCAATTTATGTTTAGTTTTCCTGGTGTACTTCTTAAGCAGCCGCAGCTTCCTCTGGCGAAACAGTGGGTTGGCTAAAGCTGCTGCGATTAAGTCTCTTCTGAATCTCAAAGCGTTTAAGCCTTGTCCCTTTTTTATTGTCGAAGTATGCTGCATTGTACCCCCTCTGCCACTCCCTGACAAGATAAAAGTTTCGAGCTACCTTCTTGGGAGCCTCATGTATATTCATACAGAAAGCATTATACCCAAGCCAGTAGATTGTGATATTCTTCTCGTAAGGATTACTCATTATACTTCCATGCTTCCATAATTACAATATAATTTTCTTTAATGACATGACATTCCAGAGCGCCTCTCGGAGCAATCTCATGGTCCCATAATATGCTGTTCTTTTCAGTGTCAGCGTAGCATAGAACTATGAGATTGCCTTGAGGCTCCTCGTTGAGGATTCTAATTTTCATCTGTCTCCAATTCGTACTTATCAAGGAGGTCTAGCCAAATCTCATGGCAATGCAAACTCTTCTCAAGGTCCTCACGAAGGGACTTGCCAGACGCACTTCTTTGACCGGCCACTGTGATATACTTGACGATCAAGGTAGCGATAGGACCAAGATTGTTAGCGAAGCAATACTCAATAGGCTGAATCTTGAGGTCCTTATAGTGTCTACCACCTACCTGCCTATCGAGACCGAATGCTTCAGTATCCGACATAGCATCTTCCATGACGGCAGAGAAGAAAGCATTCAGAGTGCTCTGATCTTGTTGGCTGGGTAGATTAGGATTAGAATTCTTTGGGTAGGCTCTGTAACCCAGGTCGTACATATCAATCCCTACATCCGAGGGTAGCTGATCCAACCATTCCTCGAAAGGAATCTGAGGTTGCGTATTCATGTTGTCCATTTTCAGTCCTTTAGGTTGCTTGATTTTCTAGAAGGTAGTTACTTTTACACCAGCCTGCTTAAACATTTCTGTTGAAATCTCGGAGACTCTTTCGGAATCTTCGTAGGTAACTTCAGAAATACCAGACTGAATGATCAGTTTAGCACATTCATTACATGGAGGTAAAGATACGTAGAGACGGCAGCCACTAACAACTCTGTTAGAATTAAGGATAGCGTTAGCTTCTGCATGTACTACTAAAGATAACTTACTTTCCCTTTCCGAATAAAGTGAAGGCGAATCAACCACGCCACGAGGGAAACCATTATACCCAAGCCCGACAATACGATTATGTTCGTCAACGATTACTGCTCCTACCTGTGTTTTCTTATCCTTACTCCATAGCGCTATATGTTTGGCTAACGCTAAAAACCTCATTTTCCATTTGTTTTCTCTTTCTATGTCGCTCAATTACTGCCTCTTTAATTTTTATCTTAGCTTCTTCAGTATGCTGTTTGCCAAAGAAATAATTCTTATCTCCAGATAGACCTTTCAATCTCTCGCTATTTGCTATGCTTCTATCTAATCTAAGCTTTGGGTTATTTAGGAACCTTTGCTTTTGGGACGCCGCTATCTTATCTTTAACCTCCTTAGAGAGACTTTTACCTAATCTAGCTTTTCTTACTTTCTGTCTACCTTCGATCGAGAGTACTCTACCAAAAGTTCCCTCACCGCCTTTGGTAAGATTATATCCACTACGGTAAGTATCATATTCCTGTATAAAATAAGGCTCCATAATTTTTAGAGTATACTCACGCTCCTTGGATTGGTATAAGATTTCCCACTCAAAATTAGTTGTACCGTACCTGACTAAGGCTCTATGGAAGTACGGGCATCCTTCTTTAAAACTTAGATGTTCTGTTTTCCTACGGGGCCACTTACTATCATAACCAATATAAGATTTCCCATTGAGTTTATTTGTAGCCTTATATATAGTATAAACTCGCACAGATTAAAACTCACATTGCATTACTCTGATCTTACCGCCAGTACAACGGTCAAACTTCATGGCGACCTTAACCGCTTCTTCTGCTGAGGCTCCTGCTGACATAGCCCCCATAGCAAAGTGCATACCAGAACCAATAGCACAAAACTTGAAAGGAAACTTGCACTCCTCATTCCACTTAGGCCCTCCCCTAATGAAAAGACCATTCTTTCGTACCCTGATAAAATCCATATCCATCTCACCAGTATACAAGTCCTGCTTGATAGCCTCAAATACTAAAGGATCATTAGGAATTGTACCGGCCAAACCCATGTAACTTCCATCAGGCATCTTGAACATCTTGGCTTTCTCAGATGTGACTACTTCAATATCTCGATAATTGTATATCGCCCTTGAATCTGAAGCCAGTATACCGTCTTTATATGCAACAGTTGTCATGGATTATTCTTTTCAATATAATCTCTGAATCTCCTAGCATCAAACCTAGGATTATCTCTTTTAAAATACCTGCTGAAATCTGAAATAAGGAAGTCTCGATCTACCGTTGGTAAGTATGTGGCTTCTCTGAGAATAGTAGCTATTTCTACGTAGTACTTTTTACTGAGCATAATGCCTCCCAGGAGACTGGAAATATAGGGCGTATAATAAGCATGATCTGACGGGCAATTTCTCTGGTTTCTTCCTGAGTATCCTCTTTACTTCTGAGATTATAAACTCTAGCCCATGCCGCCAGAGAGCCTGTCCAGTACCATTCAACTAAAGTATTCATTGGAAGAAATATCCTAGCTTGCTCTGGACACATTCCTAGGTCAATACAGTGTTTATAAAATTCTTTAGTATTTTTTTCAAACTCTTCTTCTGAAGAAGATGCCTGAATCCAGACCCCATTCATAGCTAATGAATTTCTAGCAAAAGTTACTAGCTCTTCCTTTGTCGAATAACTTTTCATCATATTAGCCAGATTAGAAATAACTTCTATATTGCCTTTTACGTAACCTTTTTCTGGAATAATACGATCAACAGATGGCGAATTCTTTTGGATACTCTCTAATTGATAATTAAGATCAATACCAAGATAAGAGCATTTAGTAGGCTGTGGAATGTCAAGAGGCTCTAAATCAAAAGGTACATTTTTCTTAACCGCCTGTTGTTTTAATCTGTAAACTGTTCTTTTAGCCCAATTGTTATCCGCCCATTTTTCGGACTGGCATTCTTGAGAGCAGTAATAGTGCTTGTTGCCTTTTATCGGAAAAAAATTGCCGCAATTTCTACAAATACCTTTTTCATAAATTTTAACTTCATCATCAGAGCTGCCTTGCTTTTTATTTTCTGCTCTTTTTCTCCATTTAGTAGGCCAATAAAATTCAGGTTCAGAATCTACATAGCGTCTGCTTACTTCGTTCCACACCATACCTACCTGATGCTTACCTAATTGTCTCGCTACAAAGATTGGGGCCTTGATATGAAGTTGGACCTGAGGATGAGCGAAAGGGGTCCAGTGGTTATGCTCTGCAAGATACTTGATAAGCTTTGCATTCTGTTCATCAGTGTAATTATCAGACCTTTTGTTGAAGGAGACTCTCGCTGCATCTACAACAGTGCGGTCAGACCCCATATGATTTATATAGGTTACTTTCATTTGTAAAACCTTCTGTACTTTATCCTAGCGCAGTCGTTACACCTAAGGCGTTGCCATGTACCACAATAGTAAGGATCATCTCTTGAGTAAGTAATTCTACCTTCTTGATCGACAACCCAATCATGAACATGGGACAGCCAATTCAGCAAACTTCTTATCATGGGTAACTCCATGGTGGTCCCATATTATTCCAAGCCATCAGAATAAGAATAATAACTACTGCTACAAGAAACCACTCAGTCATACCATAGACTCCCTAAGTTCATACTTGGATTTTTCAGGGAGAGGAAGCCGAAGGCCCTTCCTAATATACTCATCTACACAAAGACGTAAGAGTACAAGATGATAATCAAGAGACAAATGAAGAGGTAAGTCGTCCGGGACATCGAACCCTAGCTCCTGCATTCTTTCGATTACAAACTCAGTAAATACTACTGATCGGGTTAACTCCCCATAAAGTTCGGGGCCACAGAACTCTGCCAATTCATCGGCAGTAGGCTCTTTAAAAACCGTATCTGTGGATTCTTTCGTAGATACTGTTCTCACCATTAAATTCTTCTCCGGGATAATAGTGTTTAATTAAAGGATACACTCTTTGCGTTGGCCAACCGAGAGACGCCGCTACGGTTCGACAGAACTCATGGTACGTCTGCTTGTTACGGACAACGTGAATCTCATATAGTCTATGTATATCTCCTGTAATCTTATTCAAGTTCTATCTACCTTTCTGTACTAGTTAATGGCTCCCTCGGATCGACTCGCACGAACATCTTCTGGGTCAAAGCCAGATATCCTACTATTAGACGACAAGGGAATGGTGCCTCCACCCTGAGTTGAACAGAGAATTGATGCTTACAAGGCAACTGTTATACCATTTAACTATAGAGGCTTGGCAAAGAAGCTAGGAGTCGAACCCAGAATTGCAGACTTGGAAACTGCCGTGTTGCCGTTACACTACTTCCTCTTGGTGACGCTGCTTTGACTTGAACAAAGACCTAAGGCGTATGAGACCTTCGAGCTACCATTACTCCACTGCGTCATTACTCACAAGTTTTGTATAATCAGCTACTTTTTGCAACTCTTCATATGTAGCATTACATTTTAACCTATTAGCTCTAAATGATACCAAATAACAGTTACCTTTAACGTATCCTTTAGTTGGGTCTGCTCTATCTACAGACACTCGATTGTCTTGAATAGCTCCTCCCGAATAATCTAAAAGAATCCCTAGTACCGGACAAAGCTCTGGTAAGGGTAGAAAATCCTCTATAGTTAGATTGCACTCTTCTCCTTCTTTCTTAGAGCGGTGCCTAATTTTAACAAGAAGTTTACGTACCCTATACTCAGGAATAGTCTTTCTTTTGTGAGAAAGGAGATTCAATTGTGCCTTAACTTTTTCAGGATTATTTTCTCTGTACTTTCTAACATACTCTGCCTGCTTAGTCACAAGATTTTTTTCCAGTCTCTAAGTCTATTATACAAGCCCCTGATACCTCATTATCATTAGAGGGCTTAATATTATTAAGAATACCAAATCTCTTGCCAGCCTCCCTAAAAGTAGTTACCCCCTTAGCCTTCCCTTTCCAGGCTTGCATATAGATATCCTTAAACTGCTCCCAACCCACCTCTTCACCGACATTACAAGTTTTGGATACAGCTTGATCTACATAGTAGGCTACAGTGTTCAGCATCGCTACATGTTCTTGGGCAGAAATTTCATTAGCTGTTCTACCTTTAACACCATAGAAATGCCAGGCATAGTCTTTTACTGTTTCTACTTTAACGCCTTCAAAACCTAGTTGGATTTGCCTAGTATACTCAAGATTAAAAGGAGGCTCAATACCACTTGATACATTATCTGCGGTAAGTGAGATAGTTCCTGTCGGTGCTATAGAGATTAAATGGCTGTTTCTAATCCCATACTTCTGGATATCTTCCTGAATGTGTAAGGGTAGTGTCTGTACAAACTCACTCTTTACAAACTGCTCTTTGTCAAAAAGTGGGAAGGGTCCCTTTTCTTTAGCCAGTTCGACAGAGGCTGTGTAAGCAGTGTTTCTTAGCATAGTCATCATAGATCGAGTAAAACTGATAGAATCCTCTGTCCCGTAGCGGTAACCAAGTATTTCTAGTGTGTTAGCTAAACCAGTAATACCTAAACCCATCCGTCTCTTACTTTGTGCTTCGACTCTCTGCTCTTCTAGTGGGAATAGTGAGATATCAATAACACGATCCAAAGCACGAACGGCTGTAAAAATATCCTTAGTAAACTTATGAGAGTTGAAGTGGTAGCCTATAGAACCATCGTAACTTGCATAAGCATTCTTCTCTATGTACTTAACAAGATTAAGAGAACCTAGAAGGCAGGTACCATTATAACCAAGAGGCACTTCTCCACAAGGATTTGTACTGACTAGCTCTTCTATATACCACAGATTGTTATTACGATTAATCGTATCTAGGAATAGAACGCCCGGTTCGGCATAATCGTAAGTAGACCTCATAATCTCATCCCAAAGAGAGACAGCATCTATTGTAGACACTACCTTATTTTCAAAAACTAAATCAAAAGGCTCTTTATTAATTACCGCCTGCATGAACTTATCAGTGATGCCGACTGAGATATTAAAATTACGGAACCTAGTTTCATTTTGCTTACTGCGGACAAATGCCTCAATATCTGGATGGTCTACTCTTAAGCAAGCAAGCTGGGCACCCCTCCTATGTCCTGCTGACATAACAGCCTTACAAGTAGCGTCGAAGATATCCATGAAACTAAGAGGCCCAGAAGCAGAAGAATCTAGAGAATTAATCCTAGCCCCTTTGTAGCGAAGATTACTAAAATCATACCCTACCCCACCTCCAGTTCGGAGTGTCATAAAAGAAGATTTGACTGCATCCATGATAGAGTCAGAGTTATCCTCAATTTTAGGACTGAGAAAACAGTTAAACAAAGTTACCTTCTTAGGTGAACCGGCCCCGGCTTGGATACGACCTCCTGGGAGAAATCTTTGTTCAAGCAAAGCATCTTTAAGTCTAACCCTGTGTTCTTCGCTGTCTGATAATGCAGCAGATACACGACAGGCGTAATCATAGAATGTCTCGTTCTCTCCACGATACTTTGTGGCATGTGTTTCCTTTGCAATATCCGTAGTCGGCCCGAAGTCAGTAGCAACAATCATATACTAATTATACCTTTTGAGACAAAAATACCCTCCGTTCTTTCTACGGAACAGTTGAAGTTGAGATGAAACTTTAGTTATAGTCAGGATTTATTTAGGCGGTAGTCTTGACAAAATTAAAGTATTAAGTTCTTCGATTAAACTATCCAACTCGGTACCATTTTCACAGAGAAGTCCCGGTAGAGCAAAGGTTACTGTATACCTGTATACAGATTCACCTGCGATTTCGTCCTGCCAGTATTCTAAGAGTTCTATTTTCGGGGTGTTGTTCAAAGGTTGCAATCTTATTCTCCAAATGTTCTTTAAGCTTATCAAGAACCTCCGACATAACGTAGAGTTTCTTCAAAGACTTCCTAGCTTGGCTAAGGTTCCAATGCGGAAAGTTAAGCTTTACATTCCTGTCATAATCCGCAATCTTAAGCTCCGCTCCACCCTCGCCAGAAGCGCCCTCATTCCAAGTTCAACTTCTGTATCTGTAAGGAACTTCCGTATTCTCATGATACCTCTCCGATTAGACTTGATTTGTCCTGAAGTTTTTCTCTAGTGTAGCGAGAGTTATGAACTCTGGGTCATAAGAGCCATCTTTTACTTCTCTCTTATGGATAACCCCACGCCAATGAGAGTTGCCCTGCTCATGTCTGTACGCCTCATTGTGAAGATAAAAGCTACCTGCGATAATACCCCAGACTGTATTACCTCTTGCATCAGTCTGGACATGGATATCCAACCCAGGTCGATGCCCTTGAGTAACACTACACAGCAACTCCTGAACACAAGCCTTAGCTGAAGCCTTGGCATAATCACTGTTCTTGTTCTTTACGAAGTGAGTATAATGCACACCATCAAGATTGACAATATCGAGAAAAGGGTGAACAACCCATCCATGCTCGACATACCTAAGGTCCTCAATCCCAATCGTACCATCAAGCTCAGGCGACATCTCGGTAGCCCTAAGAATCCTGTTTTCATGATTACCTAACAGCATTATAAGTTCTGGATTATAAACCTTTATCTTGTTACGGCGTTGCCTGGATTGCAATTCGTGCAAAGGTCCCAGAAGAACGTCTTGAGCTTGAACCACTGCCGTAATGTCTTTCTTGAACCTACGTCCTTCAAAAGATTTGTGGCCTCTATCGTATGATGACAGCGAGGACATATCAGCAAAATCTCCAAGACAGATAATCTTCTCGGGCTGGGCTTTGACAATGTACTCTCCTAGCCAATTAAGGTGGTCGTTCGGTGTCTCTGCTCCTACTTGGGGGTCGGGCACCACAAGATGATCCATTAAATTTCATCCATAAATTCTCGGAGTTTAACCAAGGTGTTCCAAAGATCACCCAGCTCTCTAAGAAGAGCATCTCCATTAGTCTCCCGCTGACTCTCAGGAAGTTCTGGATTAGAACTGGCAGCACCAAACCTACGCATCTTACCATAGGCAGCGATAACTTCACCGCACTCTTCGATGACATGATCAAGAGCTTGGTTGATATCTACTGGTGCATACTTATCAGACTTGAGAACCTTGCCAGATAAATCGATAATCATTAAATACCTGCGTAGTCACTGTCTTCTTGTACCAGTTTGGTAAGAGCCTCAGGATCGGCATCAGTAAGCAAGTTCTTAAACCATTCATTCTTGGAAGCCTCAACCATCATGGCATGATTTGTAAGCTGAATGACTCCATCGAACAGCTCGTCAGGAAGTAGGAACAATCCTGTCATAATGGAAGACAACGTAGCTCCCTGCCTGAACAAGTCTTCATTGACATTCTCTGGAATAATATAAGAGAAAGCTACCTGATTAGTCTCTTCATGTAACTCGATGAGGATACCGATCTGGTGATCACTGAGCATCAGCTTAATCTGATCAACAATCGGGTCACGTTCCTTTGGTGTAAGTTTAGTCATAGGTTGTTCCTCAAATTGATAAAATGTTCCAAGTCCACGACAGCTAACGGCTTTCTCTTATTCATCTTGATAATAAGAAGCGGTTCGAGAGTACCGTGAGACTTTGCTTGGTCGTAGAACTTGTAAATGGTGGTGAAGATTTCCTGGTTTTTCGCTTCAATCTCGTAAGGAAAAAGTTTAGAGGCAGCCTCGCTAAGAGTTACATCTGCTCCAGTCATTCCCATTACTGTAGATTTAACGTCTCTGGTAGTTAATTCGGGAAAGTTATCTAGAAGTAACTGAACGATCAGTTTCTGTAATCGTGCGCCTTTATTCTTGGCTGACCGTACCGTTATCCCTGTCCGGGTTCTCGCTTGGTTCACCGAAGCTCTCTTCCTCTTTACTATAAATAGGTGTGAACTTTATGAATTCAATAGAATCCTTGTACACACTTACAATTTCCTTAGCGGAAAGATCAACGGCATAGAAACTTCCAGTGTTCCTGTGGTTATTCACAGCATCCTGGATTGTCGTGAGAGAAAGCAGTACAGCTACTTTTCCTCCAGACTTCAAGAATACCTCTGCATTATAAGCAATCAATTTCATACTTTCATTCCTCGCTTTGATGAGTCCAATACCTAGAGTACTTGAGGGCTTGAGGAATTAACCATTCAGGATAACCTTCTTTAAGCAGCCACTCCTCAAGAGTTTCATTTTCTTTTCTTGTATATTCTTTAGGGAAGCCATACCTCCAACCACTAGGAGGATCAATAATTCTAATCTCTCTGCAAGACATCACTGGCTTCTTGTTAGCTACTTCTAGTGCTTCTTCAAGAGTTTCAGCGTATACTAAAATACTACCGTTAGGATGATAAGCATCTGATACCTCATCTAACTCAATCCACAAGAACAGTTTCATCGGATTTTCCTTTCACTAGCTCCGGTACATTAGGTTCTTTCTCGATATGAGTAAAGTACTTCAGTCCGTTGGAGTATTGGAAGACTCTGAGACCTTTCCCCTTATTTGCATCTGACCAACAATCAAACTTGAAGGGACACCATGTACAAGCCTTAGCAATTGTGCGGTTTCCTGATTTACCTTCGTCAGCTTCTCGATAGCATCGTTCAGGTTTCTCAGCAGCGTTGATAACTGTTCGAGCCTTACCAATTCTATGCTTGGCATTGGTCATCTCCAGAGGGTCAAGGTGGTAGAGAGCAAGTTCTCCTGTTTCTTTATTAGCACCGAGGATAGCTACACCAGCTTCAGGATCATAATCAGGATCACCCTGAGCATACCCGGATAACTGAGCAACGTATCCCCAATGATCATCATTAGCTAAGTTACCATTGGAGAACTTTGTCTTGAAAGAATAGCCAGAAGCAGACTTGATATCAATAGGAACACCATCAACCTTGGCATCCATAGAGCCTGTAAGACCGTCAATAGTTATCTTCTTCTGTTCGTCAGTAACTTTATGGCCAGCTTCCTTGATAAGAAAGATAACTACAGCTTCATAAATATCACCAATAAGAAACTTAAGAACAGTAGAGTAATCAAGATTCCCACTAACCTCCGGTGCCCTTGAAGAATACCATAGATACCGATCAGGATAACCAATGTTTGAAAACCGGAGACTAAACTTTCCACTACCCTCTCTCTTAAGCTTATCCTTGACAGAGGCTACGATATGCTCTGACAACTTACGCAAGTTCTCCTCAGAGGGAACATGGTTATTCTCTAAGACATGCGCGATATCCTCTAATAGAGTTTCAATCGTTTTCAAAATATTTCCTTGAAAAAGCTCCAGCTATCCTAACTTTTACTGGAGTCTTACGGCAGCAGCGGCTCTATGCTAGGACCGAAAGCCCGAGGACCGGGATACTTATTCCTTGAAGAGGTCCTCAAGATCGTCACTGAGTTCATCGTCTTCCTCAACGACTCTCTTCTTGGCAGCAGCCTTCTTGGGTACACTAGGCTCAACAGGTGCAGACTCAAACTCGTCGAGAATCTCCACATCCTTGCTGCCTGCATACTCAACAAGCTCGACTACCTGACAAGTAGTAGGTACACCACGAACGCCTGTCTTCTGCTTGAACTTCCACTGGTACGGGAAGAAGACAACGCGGACTTTGGACTTGTTACCGATCAGCACATCTTCTGACCACGGTTCCTTATCCTTGTCGATTGTCTTAATCGGATAATCTGACTTCCAACGTACACACAGACCCTGCTCATGGCGCTTCTCATTCTCATGCTCTGTAGCATCCATGACATTGATATCCAGTTTCTCAAGGAGAGCTACTGAAGAAGGAGTGAGATTTCCGATTGTGATTGTGTACTTGTCTTCAGCGAATTGGTCCGTTTTGAAAGGTGTGTACCAGTATACGCAACCTTCTACTACATACTTCTTACGTTCTGTCGTCATGTTAAAAATTTACCTTATTTTTAACTTAATACCCACTCATGTTAAAATGGGTAACATCACCTATACTTATATATAGGCTATTCTCTCAAAGTTTCAAGAGAAATTTTAGTGTGTTTCTAGTCCTAGTGTGAAGCCATCTTGGGGCTTAAAGTGTTAATGTGTTTCTTTCCAGGTTGGACCGCACTTGTAATTCATCATTATCTTGATACCAAGTTTCAGCTTCTCTCCAACCTTGGCGTGTGCAAGCTGTCCTAATTCCCCAACTCTTTGAGAGTGCTTGATCAAAGACTCCCATTGGTGCTCATCATGAACATCTAGAACCAACTTGGCATCCAGCCCTTCTTTATTGATAGAGTTTCTCTGGTAAGCCTGAGTCATCTTCATGATCACAGACTCGTTGCTTTGACAATATGAGTTGAACAAAGCAGGTTCTCCCCATTCTTTTCTTCTAATAAAGCACCAGCCTCCATCCAGCCTTCTGATCTTGCCATAGCGTTTGTACTCAGCCATAAGCTGCTTCTTGGCTTGCTCGATCTGGGGGTACCGCTCAAGAAACTTATGATAATAGTGCGTCTCTTCATTAGTATCTCTACCAGATATAGTAGCAAGCTTAGGTGGCTGCGCCCCGAACAAGAAAGCGTAAATCCATGTCTTACTGGTATCTCTGTCCTTATGATTCAGCAGCTTACTGTGTTTGGTATGAGGGTCTGTTCCCAGCTTCTTGTCACCGTTCTCGATGTCATAGATCAGTTCCTTGTCATCAATCAAGTGAGCGAAGAGTCTAAATTGGATCGCATCGGAGTCTTGTCCAACCAGACAATACCTGCCGGGGTCAGCAACAGTAAACAGGCTACGTATGTCCCCCCCATAAGGCTTATGACTAGCAACAATGTTAGCAAGATTAGGATTATCATGGGTCTTCCTGCTTGTTACTGCTCCAAGGCTGTCGATATAACCATGAATACGATTGTCATCACCTACGCAATCCAACCATCCGTCAATGGTAGCCACCCTAGAACTGAGCATCTTCCACCTACTGATCTTCTTGGCACCTTGAGGAGCATCATCAGGGATAGTTTCAAGGTTTGCTTCTGAAGTTTGCCAACCTAGCTCAAGAATCTTATCCAGTTTATCCTTGCTGATCTTCTTCTGACGATAATCTCGAATAGCCTGCAAAGCTCCCTTGGTTCTCTCTACAGGTTTCCAACCTATCTCATTCATTCGCTGGACAATCTGCTTATGGGAACCTAGGTTGAAGTCTTCCCAGACAAACCGTGTCACAGGCCCTTTGATATCCTTCTCTAAAACCTCAGGATCATCGCTGTACCACTTCCACTGAGCCTTTCGAAGGCTACCGTCCTTATTGTAACTTGGTTCCACTACCTTAAAAGGTACAGGGCGAGGTGGGTATTCTTTCACAACCTCCTCGTACACCTTTCCACTCTCTTCAGATAATCCTGCTCTGAGGATACTTGCTGTTTTAACATCGAAGTACACTCCATTATCCATGAGTTGCCGAGTTTCATCAGCCGCTCTATGTTCCAACATGATACTGAAGTGGCTGAAGTCTTTGAGTTCTTCTACAAGCTGTCTGAAGATAAGCACATTGATGTCAGTATCTCTACGACATCTCTGAAGCATCTCGTAAGTATACATCGACCAATCTTCAAACTCTTGCTTATGAAGACCGTATACTAAACCATAGGCTTTGACTGAATGACCGCTGATAATCTTACCAGTAATAGGGTCTTTAACTTTCCTTACTGGATTGCTGAGCTTGGACATTACATAGGTATCCAGAATCCTGCTTAAAGGAATGTCAAGCTTCAGAAGATTATTTAGAATCTTGGGTCTATCATACCCAATACCATTATGGCAAACAAGGTAATCGTAAGCCTGCTGATACTTACCGAACTTATGTAAGGTATCGGGGTCGAAGTCTCTCTTTTCTCCGGTCTGTAAATCCGTAGTACAGATACACCATACTTCAGTAGGTGACAAACCATTGGCCTCAGAATCGAGTACAAGAACTCGCTTGCCTTCCAGGTTCAATCCCATTTAATTAAGCTGCTTACTCAAGTAGGTTACTACAAAAAGAATTGCAAAGATTACAAGGAGAACCCTTTCAAACTTGGAGGTCCCCCCAAAAAATAACAGTGACATGATTAAGCCCAAAATGAGTAACCCCACTAACCTAGATATAGGGAAACTCTTTCAAGGTTCAAGTAAGAATGGTCGAACTTATATCTGTAGAGGTATTAGTTGTTTTTACTTACGTTTTATATACAACTTAATGTTGGTAGGCGGTCTCAGACTCTGAGAACATCAGTGAGTTTTAGGCTCACCCGCTTTGCCATTTGCGTAACCGCCCATAGGAGAGAAAATGCATAAAACTAGAAGGTATACCATCGAAGATATTAAAGAAAATATTAAAAATGTTTATTCTATGGCTGCACTACTAAGGTCTTTAGGCTTAAAAGAGATAGGAGGAAACTATATTAACATGAGAAGAAAGCTACAACAACACAATATAGATTGCTCTCATTTTACTGGACAAGGGTGGAATAACGGGAAGCAGTTAAAGAATTACTCCGATTATACCAGGGTAAATAGTATTAAACCCCATCTCATAAAAGAAAGAGGCTATAAATGCGAATGTTGTAATTTAAGTAGTTGGTTAGACAGCTCTATCATACTAGAAATTCATCATGTAGATGGAGATAGGACTAATAATGAAGAAAATAATTTACGACTTCTTTGCCCGAACTGCCACTCTACAACAGATAACTGGAGGAATAGAAAGACAAATTCATGACGTGTCTAGCATTCCACCATGCGGGGATGGCGCTCACGGTAGGATTCGAACCCACATTTTCAACTCCATTACGGATAACTGGGTAGAAACCAGAACCGGTTACGTGAGCTTAAGCTTCTCTATATATAGAGTCCTTCGGTATAAAGCTTTGCTTCTGCTCTACGACGATTTTCTAATCCTTGAACCTTCTTCCCTCCTGAGTAAACCCAACGTAAAAATTGCTTAGTTACCTCTTCCTTCACCCCTTCAGCTCGAATAACTTTGAGAAGAGTAGAATTATAGAAAGCATTAAAGCCTACATTAAAAGTAAAAGAAACTAGCGCATCAAATTTGGGCTGTTCAATTTCTTTTACTTCTCCCCTTAGGCGATACACGGTAAGAGAAGTATCCAGGATAAAGAGAGACTCAGCTTGCTCCTCACTCAATCCCTTCTCTCTATAGTCAAACTCTATAATCTTCCCCGAACTCAGTTCAGCCTTTGTAAGCAGGTGACCATAACCAATAGTAGGTAAGTCAGCAGAATCCTTATAAACTACATGTCGATCCTGTAATTTGACACTCCCCTCCCAATGTTTGAGAAAAGAAATTCCTTGTTTACTTAACTCCATCATAACAACCCTTCCTCTTCTGGAGACATACCTTCAGTCATACGACCAGTGATCTTATTGTAATCCAGATAACAGCAAACACCAGTCTCACCTGCAAATCTGTTCTTCTCACAGGTAATCTCAGTCTTGTTCTTGAGCTTGGGATCAGTAGCTTGTTTGTCTCTCTTAAGATGAAATATCATATTAGCCAGCTTGTCGATTACTCGGGTGCCTCTGGTCTGACCTTCATCATTTGTGTGAACGATACCATGAAGAACATAAGGCATCTCCATAGTAGACTTCTTCAACTTACCAGCCAGTTCATCTAGCTTAAACCTCTCTGACTCACCAGCATCTGAGGCCACCATATGAATATGGTCAAGCACAATAGCACGACAACCAAGTACCATAACCATATATCGTATCTTTGAAACAATGGCGTCAACATCCTCTGCACCAAAACTATCGTAAAGATAAAAATTACCAGTCCTGTCAATAGCATCGAAGGCATCTTCAACTTCCTTCCTGGTAACTTCTCGTATGTTCAGGTGCAAAGGAGTATTCAAGTAGATACTTACAAGAGCCTGACCTGTCTTATGATCCGGTTCTTCAAGATGGATAATACCTACCTTCATATTGTGGTGCATACCGTTGTAGTACTCAAGTTCCTTGGCTACCTGAGTTTTACCTACGCCAGTATCTGCTTTCCATACTACAAACTCATGCAGGCGCTGACCGTAGGACATCTCCTGAAGACCAGACCAGGGGTACTCATAAGTCTCAATATCTGGCGGGTTAAGCACAGCATCCTTGAGCATACCAAAGGTCTTGATATTCTCTGGCGCATAAGGCTTGGCATTCCACCATGCTTTAGTAAAGTCTGATATACGCCCAGCTTTCAGGTAGTCGTTGCAGTCCTTGATGCCATCTGGGTATTCGAGAACTCTGCATTTTCCGGGTGCAAACGCTTCGCAAAACTTTTTAGCTGCGTCAGTTCCTGCTCGATCAGAGTCAAAAGCAACAATAATTGTTTCATATGAGTTGATGTAGTCATAGACATCTGGGTCCGAGAGGTCTTTAAGTACTGCTGCTGCGCCATTCTTAATTGAGACAGCAGGGCTTTTGCCTCCCGACATTTCGTACACTGACATTGCATCACAGTTTCCACTTACAGTGATCTTGTTATCTTGTCTAACCAGAAGCATACCTGAAGGTACAGTCAGGCATCCAACTAATCCTCTGTACTCTACAGCTTCTGTCTTCACCGTTTGCCAACTGGAACGATTTTTACCAAACAGAACAGAAACTTTGAACCACTTACCATAAGCATTCTCCCTCTCTATAATGGAAGAACAATACCCGGAAGTATGAGCTAATGTCTGAACCCACTTAGCATTTTCAATATACTTAGAAGAGTACTCAACCTGGTTCCTGTTAGGGACTCTGTTCCCATCCCACTCCACAAGTTCCTTAAGAATAAACTCTCTTTGCGAAGAAGTAGCCCTATAAATCCAATCCCAATCAAGTTCTCTTCCGGGCACCCACTCAGGTAGAGTAAAACAAATAGACTGACAATCATTCTTAGTCAGATTATCTGAAGCCTTAATACCTAGAGCAGAAAGAATTTGTCTTAGCCTATCTATCTTCCTCTGCTTCTTAAGACCAAATCGAACATATCTTTCTCCACTATTCCTATCATCGATTGCTGCATCTGCACTAACAGCGATACAAAGCTGTATCTGCTCAGGACTTAGAGGAATACCGTTGCTATTAACAATGGCTGTTCTAGGTATGGTCCAACTAGACTTAGGAGGAATATCCTTAGCCTTGAACTTATGCAGTCTACCTCTATTGTCGTGGGCTACAAGGTTATGATCAGGAGTAGTTATAGATACCCAACCACGAACAAAGTGTCTTATAAGGGAGCCTTCATAGAACTTGAAAACTTTCTGTAAAGGATCAACAAAAGTACCTGCTCCTGTTTCGCTGACCTGTAGAACCTTTTGATCTTGGTAGTCCCTAAGAGTTACCCAACCTTGTGGTGTCAGGACTTCAGCAGACTCAGGAAAACATTCACCTTCGGTTACTGTCAGAAACCTGGAACAACCTTTTGGGAATAGTTGCTGGCCAAACAGCGTTGCCTTTGCAAGTTCGCCCTCAGCACTGAATCCTTTAACGCCATCTTCACAGTATCTAATCTTGTTGGCGACGTGTTCTCCATCCACTGTAAAGTAAGGGTAGATATGACGAGCAATCTTTCCGTTCTTTGCCTTAAGAGTAACTCCATATTTTTCGACGGTCTCTCTGGAAATACCCCTGTCTTTGATAGCTGCGACTCCACCTGAACTAAGTGCTGCAAGTTTTGCTGAGTCATTTGCATCTGAAGACCTCGTTGTTCTACCTAAGTAACTCTTGCTTTCTCTTTCTAGGATTTCTTCCAACTTCTCTTCGCTTTTAATAATTGTTTCTCGACCACAGATTCCTGAAAAGCAATGAATATAATGCTGGTCCTTTTCCTCGGAGTAGTACAAAGAAGCAGCATCTGAAGAACCACAATGGTCACAACTAAAATGAGACTTTATAAGTTTATCGCTACGATACTTGAAGTTCTCTTTCAATCACTTCTCTTATTCTTCCAAGCGTCTGAAGCATGAAGTCTTTCTCTGTAGAAGTATAGACTGTCTGCTTTCCATGAAGCTTGCTTACTACCCATGACAAATCCATGAGTAATTGTTTAACGTAGGTTTGTGGTATCATCCTACCATACCTCTCAAAAAAATTGCTAACTCTGTATTATCCTCATTGAAGGGGCTTGTATTAGTAAATGTGGTATTGGGAAGCGCCTCATTCAAGTCTAATATGTCCTCAAATTCAGCCTCTTCAAACTTATATCGCTGGATCATATCAAGTCTGATATCTGCCAGGATTTCCAGAGCAGGTCCTGTTGCCTCCATTTCCCGATCAAGATAATCCTTATAGGTAACACTGAATCCCTCTTGGAGATAGGTGATCTTAAACTTGTTAGGAAACTCATTAAGTGCAGCCAGAACAATCCGGTCTACTGCTGCCTGTGAGATTCCAAACTTGTCTAGCCACCTATTGATCTGGGACATAGACACATGAGCCGCAGCGTCTGCCAAAGCAAAGACCAAAGTATCCTGAATCTGATCATCGAAGTACCAGAACCGCTCTACCTTAGGGTTTTCTAGAGCCTTGCTTGAGCCTTGCGCAGACATCTTGCACACGATAAGCCTTGGCTCGTCCTTCGCTAGACCTGTTTTAGTCTTAAGTATGAGTGCATAACCAGCTTCCATAGCCTTCTTGCACTCACTCCAAGGCACATCAAAAGTCTCAGCGTTAAACTCAGAAATTCCAGGCATCAGACTCTCCATAAGTAAAAGCGGGCAGTTTCAGTCATGCCCAGGACTCAGAGCAAGGAACCTTAGAGGTTCTCTTTAGTTACCAGTATAGGTACCAATACTGATTACTTGTTGCCCTTGATGTTGGCCGTAATCGTCAGGGTCGAGTAGCCATTGACACTGGCACTCTTGTCCACGTTCTGACCACCGGCACGGATCACTTCATTGCGAGCCAGAGTGATGTTGGCCGTCTGAAGCGCCTGAGCGACAGTCATATCCGGGGTGACAGTGACCCGAACCGGGACACCCGGAACACGAGTGATGGTGATTTCCTTGTAGTTATCCGCATCATACGAAGTAGGCATGTCAGTCTCTTTCTCAATTGCCCGTAGGCGTTAAGGGATTGCTCCCGTTCTGGTCTATAATGACCTAACAAAATGTATTATTGAATTCTAATTTCACAGTGGGAGTAAAATAAAAGTGTTAGATTTACAGGGAGGTTTCCTAGTCTTCCCTGTAAATCCTACACCATTAATAGTTTAGAGTCTCAATCATAAAGGGTTCCACTGACATGAATAGCCAGTTCTCTACAGGTTTATTGTTTGCGTGCTTGATAAACTGCCAGATAGAAGCAGAAGCCAGCATGGAAGCAGTCGCTCCGATAGTTGTTCTGGCTCCGCAATCTGAAGCAGATACCCTCTCTTCATCGTCAGGAAACCAGCGACCCTCCCAGCCTTTGACTTCTACAGGATTAAGAGGATAGATGCTATGAACTTCACAGGTCTGAGCGCCCATTCGAGTCTCAATCATAATATCCACTCCGTACTTGTAGCGGATACAGTTATTAAAGATTTCCTTTCTGGATGCCATGGTATCAGTCAGCAAAAACACAGCCCCTTCAAGACGCTGCTTGTCTACCTTTTCTTTATGCGCCTGAATGTCAATATCCGCTTGTTCCTTGATAACTTGGGCGAGAGCATCTACCTTGAAACTCCCTATATGCTCTGGACCATAAAGCTGATTAGCCAGATTATGCTCTTCAATCTGGTCAAAGTCCCATACGTGAAGGTCTTCGATGCCCAACTTGGCAGCCTGTAATGCGAGGAAGGAACCAGTAGCCCCCGCCCCAATGATATGAACAGGTCTGCTGTATGTACGAGCGTCGAATACCTTAAGATGTCTTATGCTGTCAACAGCCACTGTTACCTCCTGGACATTAAGAGACCTAGGATTGCTCCTAGAAATCCGAAAAGTAAGATTACTTCGAAGTTGCTCATGCTGCTTTGTCCTCTTTCAGTAGTGCGGGTCCAGCCAGAGCGGTTGATTCCCCATTGAAGAACCTTTCAAAGAAATGGGAGTAAGAGAACATATGAGTCCACCAGATGTACTCCCAGTGTTTTAGCGTAGGGCGTTCAGAATCCGAAGCCGTAGAGTTCCCAGTATTCGTCGGGGTCGAAATCGGTGGCTCGAAGTTTTTTTTATTCTCATTAACTCCCGGACCAATAACCTCGTTATTTCTGGGACCCGTCCAAGGCATATGACTATAGGGATTGTGCTGAGTAACCCTCGGAGCTTCGCTTCTTACCTTGTTCAGCATCTCATTGAGCAGGCCAGGAACAGGCTCTTCAATTACATGCTCTACATCCCAGGTAGTATCAAGCCAAGTAAAACCAAGTGGTTCCTCAAGTTCCGCACAATGGAAATTACGGTACAAATCCGCTTTCAAATCACCTTTCTTGTTAGCAATAACCCTGATAAAGAAGTCCATCTCAGGACGGAACATATACTTCAAGGTAGTATCATCAGTTCCTGACGGAGAAACACCCATATTAACATGGCTATGCCCCCAGAACTTCAGCTTGGGAAGGAACTCATTAAGAGCGGAATCCTCCCCATGCTCCTCGATAAGCTCCTCGAAGAACTTGGCTATATCTTCTTCCTTGATTTCCGTCTGCGCTCCTGATACTTCTTGCTGAAACAGGATAACATCCTCTACGTAGAACTCTTTTTCTGTCTCTTCCACCAAACCAAGCCAACTGATTTCCTTATCGCAATGTGCAATAAAGTAATTCTGTTTATCATAAGCCAAGCGGGAAAATACAATAGGCTTGCCAAGCTTCGACAACCCTTTGATACCTACTTCAGGCTTATTGTTCCTCCGTGGAGTGCAAGGAAGACCATCATACTTCTCATTGATTGGTCCCTTGTAGTTGGATTCTGACACTACTGTTGAAACAGTACCATTAGGTTTTGTCATGGTCTTCCTCGATTGAGCTTGTCTGTACTTCTGATTGCGCTGTTTATGGTGTCTTTGCTTGAACTTACCCATCAAGAAGCCTCTCTCACAATATAGTCCATAGCGAACTCTATATCATCATCCACCTCCTTCTCCCCTGGGCTAGTAGCCTCGATGCTTTCTTTTACTTCATCGAGAAGTTCCAGATCGGTTTGAATCTTGGGCATAGTATTACCTGATATTCTCTTTCTTATTTCAGGCCAAGTCTCAGAAGCTTTGGAATCATCTGCAACCGGCCAGTAGATAGCATTCTTACCCCACTCATCCTTAGGGTTACAGGTTTCCAAGAAGGCTACGACAAGATCAATAAAGGTATAAACCTGTCCTTCCATAAGCAACTCAGGAAGACCTACTCCAAAATTTCCAAAGCATACAGTCCCGTTGGCAATATGAGGATGGTCATATATCTGTAGGTACCTCATACTGTTATTCTTAAAGCTGAAATGGAAAGTGTTAATGTCAACCTTTATAGTCATCTCACCTAACTGATGCAGAACATTAGTGTCGGGATTAAGGAAGTGCAGAAAGTTGGTCTCAAAAATCAAGTGAGGCGCTATATACGAGATACTCTTGATCTTGTTCACTTTGTACACTTCACTCAACTGTTCTTTAAGAACCTCGGAGAGTTCAGAGATTTTACCGGTGCTACCTCTAAGACCCTCTAATTCCATACGCACAAGATTAGACATTCTATAGCTTCTCAGGTACTCTTCTTTATAGGTATCCCTCTGATTCTCTACCTGACGTAGCTGATTCACCTTGTTTGTTATTGCATTTTTGTAGTAATCAGTCAGCGCAGTACTTACTTCTGATTGGATACGCTGTCTCTTTCTCTCCGGGGTGTTGAGAGCCTTGTCAACAGCCAGGGAAAGCTTATGTAGAATAACCTTAAGTCTATCCTGGTGCTTGGCTTTTTTATTACATCCCTCAAAAATACGGTAAAAAGACATAGGAACCACAAGCATAGTATGGGCTTGTTCTGTCCGATACAAGCAAGCAGATTCCCTGATACCGTCTACATCAAGCAGTACTTTTTCCTTACATCTTGGGAAATCTGGAAAGGTATAAGTACTAAATACGTCTGAGGTATTCTGCTCCTCCTTTTCATTGAAGCAGCTATCGAAAACAAGGGTAGTACTAGTACCGAAGAACTTGGAAGACTGATCTAGCCTATTGTCACTTGTTGAACACCTCTGAAAAATATCGAGAAAACCGATACTTGGGAAGCTAACAGCCCGAAGAGTAGTGTTAATCTCGGTCAACACCGAACCGATTTCAAGGGCCTCTATGTAACCTCTGTAACCCGCAGCAGTTTCTGTAGGATAAGTACACGGACCGAGGTCGCCAAAATTAAACGTATTAGTATAAGGAAGATACCTTGAAACTTCAATATTAGATCGAAGGATATGAGCGTACTCTAAATTAAGTGTAGTAAAACCTTTAATAATTTCTTTCTCTTCTTCAGTCAATTCCTTGTAGTATTCACCCTTATAAAATTCTGGTTTATCTTTCCTAAGACGGGCTGCACTCAGCAGATTAAGCATATCCTCTTTGGATATAACTTCGACAAAGCTTGAGATTTTACGCAGCTCTTGGATAGCAGACATGTTCCTTACCTCTCACAAATCATGGTCTAAGCTGTTCTCTTTTGGGCATCTGGGGATGCTTGTTCTTGCATCAGGTATCCTTCTTCATCACAGTAAACTCTAGGAAGACTCTCAATTCCTTCGGTAACAGTAGGCTCTGTTTGGCGATCTTGAGGAAGTTCAATGATACACTTGAGTAATTCTTCCGAGTCACACTCCAAAACTACATGAGTCTTATTAGTCCACTGAGACTCATTATCAGGATGGCCGGAAGAAGAAACGCATCTTCTCCACCTTGCCTCTGAGATTCTCGGGTAGGTTTTGGCTGACCACTTCTGAATACCCGGTCCTTTTAGCAAAGGCCAAGCTCCCGCCATTACTCCCCAACAATCATCCATATTTGCGCTCTGAAGATACGCAGAGATTAATTCAATAGCAGTGCCGTACTGATACTGGGCAAGAAGAGGACTTAAAAGGCCCGCTATATTTCCTAGACAAGGATTAAGATTGCGTACATGAGGGTGTCCAATGTAGCCTGAGGGATAAACACCCTGACTAACTAGTCTTTTTATATCAGCCTTATAAGAATCTTGTCGTAGCCTTGGAATTATAAAATACTTCAGCGAATATATACGTACAATAGAATGCTGCATATCGATTCCGACTAGAAAAGAACCGAAATCAAATGTGGATTTCAAAGCAGCAGCGTAACCCTCAATATCCTTGAATTGGACAAAAAGATTTACTCCTGAAATAAACGCATCGACTACGTGAGGATGCTTGAGTAACTCTTCACGAGCCAGAGAGAAATTAGATACCGCAGTTTGAATATAGCTTTGGTTATCCAGGGATTGTGTATACTCTAATTCCTGATGAAGCCGGAGAAGCACTTGTTCTTGCCGTCGAATATCTTCTGTGACCACCACAGGCGACCTCATAATAAAAGGCTTAGGTCTTTTCTCGACAAAAGTACGGAACAAATTATCAGCAGCTTCCGGGCTACGCAGTAGAGAGATAGCAGTCATGATTCCCTCACGAAATCAAGGTTGAAGTTCTAGGTAGTGTTTACTTAAGGCACAAGTGTTGATACTTATGGTTGCCCCTTCCGCGAAATGAAGGCAGCAAGGGCAGCGCGGGCACCTTCAAGATAGTCAACTTTCATGGGCATGTTCACATCCCTGAAGCCTTTACCCTTGTCCCCCCGGCAGTCGATCCACTCAGCCTTGCCAAAAAAGGCATCGTCGAAGTTATCGCCCATGCCATCAGCAATGACCCGCGCCACCAGCGCCTTGGTGTCAGTCATGGGTGTCTCCTTCTTTACCTTCCATGTACTCTCTAAACCTACGCAACTGCCACTCCCTCTCAGCACTCCAAGCAGCACTCCAAGCAGCACTCCAAGCAGCACTCCCGGCAGCACTCCCGGCAGCACTCTCGGCAGCACTCCCGGCAGCACTATAAGCAGCACTCCAAGCAGCACTCTCGGCAGCACTCTCGGCAGCACTCTCGGCAGCACTATAAGCAGCACTACTAGCAGCACTCCAAGCAGCACTCTCGGCAGCACTATAAGCAGCACTCCTTGCAGCACTCCTTGCAGCACTCCTTGCAGTATTCTCATCAGCCCCATAAGCCACTTTTCTTACTACTTCGATAGCCTTACGGGGTCTGAAGTCTTCAGGGTACTGTTGCTCATAAATGTGCAAGACATGCTCTGCACAGTCGGCTGCGAAGAGTCTCATGGTCCTTGAATTGATTGTCTCAATCTGCTTAACTAATACTGCTTCCCGTACACAGATTTTATCTGGAGCCTTAAGAACCTCGGAAGCATTGTATTCAACCTCCCAAAGTTCCTCTCGCATGTAGGTACCAACAAGCTGATCCTCAGTAACCAGGTGGTATCCTGTGTTACAGAGTTCCAGAGGCTCAGTAATCCTCGGAGTCCAGATTCCTTTCTTAGGCCACTCATAGTAGGAATAGCCTCCAGTTCTATTTTTAGTCAGCCACTTATAGGCTTTCTCTGTTTTCACTTAGGCCTCCTGAGATTTTCTAAGATTTATCTGCTCAGTAAAAAATGAAAGCAAAGACTCTAACTCCTCTAAAGGAAAATCATTTAGTCTGTTACTATTATACAAAAACAGGATATCTTGTAACTGCCCTCTTAAAATAACTTTCTGAAATTCAGGGACTTTAGAAATTTTTTCTTTCAAAGATGCCGGAGAATCATTATGAAAAAGTACTCCTTTATTCCACAGATTACTATGCATATTATGCCAGTCCCTTCTTTCAGCATAAAATTTGATAGTATTTATTATTCGTTGATCTGATAGCACCTTATCCATGTACACTATATTTTCCTATACTATTGATCCAGTAGACCTACAAGAAAGATAACCATAAAAACAAACACAAATACTAGAATAGTCCATTCCTCATAAGTTAAAGTCATTATAAATCCTCTTTTGTAAAATTATATTTATCCTTAATTTCTGTTCTGAAGAACTGCCCGGCAGATTCAGTTTTCTTGAAATCTTCATATACTTTTTCAGGAACGTCCAGATAATAGTAGACCCAGGATTTTCCCTTATGGCAAACACTTAAAATTCCTGAATTTTTCCCAGGATACCTATGAAAGTCAATCCAATCTATAGCTGAGGAGTCCAATTTATACATAAGATTTCTCCCATTTACCTTCCATGTACTCTCTAAACCTACGCAACTGCCACTTCCTCTCATCCTTCCAAGCAGCACTCTCAACAGCATCCCTGACAGCACTATAAGCAGCACGATCAGCAGCACTATAAGCAGCCCTCCAAGCAGCCCTCCAAGCAGCACTCCCGGCAGCACTCCCGGCAGCACTCCCGGCAGCACTCCCGGCAGCACTATAAGCAGCACTCCAAGCAGCACTCTCGGCAGCACTCTCGGCAGCACTCTCGGCAGCACTATAAGCAGCACTACTAGCAACACGCTCAGCATCCCCATAAGGAGCGCCATAAGCCACTTTTCTCGCTACTTCGATAGCCTTACGAGGTCTGAAGTCTCCAGGGTACTGTTGCTCATAAATGTGCAAGACATGCTCTGCACAGTCGGCTGCGAAGAGCCTCAGGGTCCTTGCATTGATTGTCTCAATCTTTTTAACTAATACTGCTTCCCGTACACAGATTTTATCTGGAGCCTTAAGAACCTCAGAAGCATCGTACTTAACCTCCCAAAGTTCCTCTTGCATGTAGTTACCAACAAGCTGATCCTCAGTAACCAAGTGATATCCTATGTTACAGAGTTCTAGAGGCTCAGTAATCCTCGGAGTCCAGATTCCCTTCTTAGGCCACTCGTAGGAGGAATAGCCTCCACTTCTATCTCTAGTCAGCCACTTGTAGGCTTTCTCTGTTTTCACTTAGGCCTCCTGACAATAGAAATGTGAGCAGCCCCACCACCACGCCACTCACGATGATCTAACGCACGCTACCTCAGAAAGGTACGCTACTTAGACCTTACCACATTCAATAAGTACCCCAGATTTACAAGCTGAGGAGCCTTGATTCATTCTCGGACTGACTGCAAACACACTAAGTTTGAGAACTACGGGGAGTTCTACCACACAGTCCTTCTTGACTTACTGCCGATTAGGGGAATCCCAGGGCTACCCCAAGTTTCCCTTAAATGAATAAACGAATAGAAGGTTTTTATGAATTAAGAATACCGTTGTTTCTTGCGCCACGGTATCACAACGGAGATTTAACGCTTATCACAACGAAGCTATAAAGGGCTTACCCTGAAAGTTTTCCCTTACCACTTACAAGATACAGGAAGTTGCCTCAGATTACCTACTGAGGCGCTAAGCCAGATAAACTGGAACTAAAGATCAAGCTCAAGTAGCCCTGAGCCGATTGCCTTCTTAGGTAGATGGGAAAAGAGGCACCCAATAGGTTACAACCCCTTTTCCCTCAGCAGGCTTCCCGCTGGTTTAGAAAGTCTCTAAGAGACCTAATAAACAAAATAATATTTCCGATAGCTAAAAGAACCAGGATCAGCGCCCCTGTTTCCATAGAACAATCCCCCTAAGAACAGTGACTAGACTCGAATAGCCCTAGAATGGTTTTTAGGAGCCATAGAGAGGCTTTCTAAACTTTTCTGGTATCCTACAGCCAAAACATTAGAACAGTGTTGTATGGGCTTCTAAACCCAACCTATCGGCATACGTAACTTGAACAAAAAAAAATAGCCTCAGGACCATTCGAAGGTTATTCGAACAATCCTGAGGCCAGTTGCAGTTCCGCTTAAAGAACCTAATAAATTTATTTTTCCCTACCCCTTGAAATCCCAAAAATGTACCTATATAAGATATCTTATAAGATACTTAGTAGATAACCTAAGAGTATCCTAGAAGATATATTATTAGTATTATTATTAATTAATATAATACTAAGATATCTTATAAGATACTTAGTAGATAACCTAAGAGTATCCTAGAAGATATA
>JAAOEI010000089.1_pt1 | contig 33995 bp, 48 predicted proteins | sample 7059261 | NCBI WGS metagenome assembly JAAOEI01 (sample SAMN14008812, study PRJNA610033) | viral metagenome | isolation source: viral particles filtered from seawater | place: China: Hangzhou Bay, Yangshan Deep Water Harbour | collected 2017-10-31 | reverse complement strand
GCGAAGGGGAAGCCGACCAAGGGCGGGCGCGTGCGTCGCGTCCCCCTGTTCGGCCTAGGACTAGAGGCTGCCCGCGCCGTCTCCTCTTCGCCTCGGCCAGCGGGCGGCCTCGCTTTTCCCACCCGAGAGGGTCACGCGCGGCAGGGGCTGCCGAAGCGCTGGCACGACTGGGTGAAGGCCGCCGGCATCACCCGGCGCGTCCGGTGGCACGACCTGCGGCACACCTGCGGGACGTCGCTCGTAGCCGGCTGGTGGGGGCGCACCTGGACGCTCGACGAGGTCCGGGACTTCCTGGGCCACAGCCAGGTGGCCGTCACGGAGCGCTACGCCCACGCCGTGGAGGGGACGCTGCGGGCGGCGGCGCGGCAGACGGGATGGATCGAGAGTGATCCAGGTCTCGTGGAGCCAGCTCGGAGATTTGAACTCCGGACCTGCGGTTTACGAACCCAAGACATTTCCCCGGGCGTTTTCGGGGAGTTAGCTCTTGCCCAGATCCAACTGGCCGCCGACGAAGCAAAGGCCAGCGACGACGAGTGGCGGCGTTCTTTCCTCAAGGCGATGCGCGCTGCCCATGATCCATCTGGGCGGCGGGCCTGGGCGGCGGCGGCAGCTCGGTGCTTCGCCCTCGACTTTGCAGCGGGGCGCGCGTGAGCAAGCACACGATCACGCTCGCGTGCGGCGCCGTGGTCCTGGTCGACGAGGACGTCTGGCGGGCGCTGTCCACGTTCCGCTGGCACGCCAAGAAGTGGCGCGGGAAGTCGAGGCGGTACGCGCAGCGAACGATCCGGGTCGGTGTCGGCCAGAAGAAAACGATCTCGATGCACCGCCTCATCGCGCAGGCGGACCCGGGGCAATTCGTCGACCACATCAACGGCGACACGCTCGACAATCGGCGCGAGAACCTGCGCGTCACCGACGCCAAGGGCAACGCGCGCAACGTGACCCGTAGCGCAAACCAGAAGCGCGGCGGGTTCAAGGGCGTTTTCTGGAACCGAAACGCTGGACGGTACGAGGCGAAGATCGGTGGGCTTGGGAACGTTCGGGGGGACGGTCGAAGGGGCCCCCTCTACCTCGGCCTGTTCGACGACCCGAAGGAAGCTGCACGCGCCTACGACGCCGCCGCGCTGGAGCACTTCGGTGACTTTGCCGCCCTCAACTTTCCGAGCGAGGCCGCATGACCCCCTTTTTTGCCCCCGAAATGAACACCCGCGCAGCGCACGAACGCCGGTGCAAGGCGCCACGTGGCGGAAAGGGGGCAGCGTGAGGCTGCGGTCCTGCTTCATGCGTGAGGTCGTCCGGGACATGCGGACGATGGGCCAGGGCAAGGCGCTCCGCTGCTTCTGGCAGGTGGTGGACGGCGGGGTGGTGCTCGCCAAGACGGAGGAGCGGCTGCACGCCGAGCGTGTGCAGCGCGCCCTCGGCCGCGGCGTCGTCGAGCGGATCGAGGTGGCAGCGTGACCGACCTCCCGGCCTGGGTGTACCTCGCGCTCGCGGCGGGCTTCGCCATGGGGTGGCTGTGAGCTGGGCGCGCATCGACGACGGCTACCTCGACCACCCCAAGGTGGCCCTGCTGAGCCCGCGCGCCATCGTGGCTCACCTGCGGTGGATTCTCTGGTGCAACCGGCATCTGACCGACGGGCTCATCCCGAAGGCGATGGTTCCGAAGCGCGACGCTCGAGACCTGCACGAGGCGGGGCTCTTCGACGACGCCGGGGACCACTGGCAGGTCCACGACTATCTCGACTACTCGCCGAGCCGGGCCGAGGTGGAGGCCAAGCGCGAGGCCGCCCGCAAGCGGATGAAGCGTGCCCGAGGTTCGCGTGGTGGTGGCTCGTCAGGTTCAGGCGATGTTCGCGCGAACTTCACGCGAGGTTCGCCTAACCCCCTCCCCTCCCCTCCCCTCCCCGATCAACCTACTAGGGGGGGGCTAAAGACCAGCCAGCCTGGTGGCGACCCCAAGCCTGATGCGGGCCCCACCCCCCATGGGTTGAAAACAGCGCAGAAGTTTCAGAACACATTCTGCGGCCCACCACCGGACGACCCACCGCTCGACGAAAACACCCGATTGCTGGCCCGTAGCCTGGCCCTGAGCGCGTTTTCGGAGTGGGAGGCCCTCCGGGACCATGCGAAGTCAAAAGCGCTTGTGAGCGCCGACTGGGGGGCAGAGCTGAGGTCGTGGATGCGGCGGTCAGGTCGGTTCGCCGAGGAGAGCCGTCAGCGCCAAGCCGCGCGGTCGCCACCCGGCAGGCGTGAGCACGACCGGCAGCGCGGCGAGGGTGGGTACACAGTAGACCAACTATTCAAGAAGACAGGAGAAAAGGCGAGATGTTAGCACCGCTCGGAGGAGAGCTTGGCGAGGAGTTCCTGGAGCTCGCAGCCCAGGCCAAGGCGTTCGCAGAGCGCCCGGAGGTCCGCAAGCGCACGCAGGCCTACCTCGAGGCCGAGGCTGCGGCGAAGGCTCTGCGCGAGGACGAGTACTGCCAGACCGTGGTGTGCCGAGCGCTCAACGGCCGGTACGGGGGCGCCGCGCAGGACGTGGCGCGAGAGCACGTCGGGCCGAACGTGGGGCGGCTGACCCCGCGTGACGCCCACCACATCGCCGAGGAGATCAACAAGGTTCGTCGAGCGAGCCGGGAGGATTGAGGGATGAGCGCGAACGTCGTGTTCAAGCGGGTCAACGGTAAGTGTGTGCGGGTCGGCACCATGCGTGACGGCAGGTATTACCGGATGACGGATGAGCCGCCGCCGAGGCAGAGCGCGAACGACTACAAGCGGCACCAGGGCACGAAGCACACGGTCTTTGAGAGCCACGACCGGGAAGCCGTGGAGGCCCGTCGGCGGGCGATCCTGGACTTCTTTGGGGGCACTCCGCGAGAGCCGACCTTCGAGGAGTGTGACGACCTGGTGAGCCGGTTCGGTGATATGTGCTTGGCCGACGTGGCGGCGCTGTTCGGCGTGAGCCGCGAGCGCATCCGGCAGATCGAAAGCATCGCGCTCCGCAAGCTGGCGCGCTGCTACGACCTGCGGGAGATGTCGCGGTGACCCCCGCCGACGTCATCGAGAACCGGGCCCGGTGGCACGTCCATCAGTGCGACGCATGGGCCGGCGCCGCGTTTCTCGACCCGTGCTCGGTGGATGCGGTGGTGTGCGATCCGCCGTACCTGCTCGGCTTCATGGGCAAGGCGTGGGACTCGGCGAAAGAGAACATCGCCGCGAACGTCGGCTTCTGGCGGTGCGTCCTGAACGCGCTGAAGCCCGGCGGGTACCTGCTCGCGTTCGGCGCGACGCGAACGAGTCACCGGATGGTCTGTGCGATCGAGGATGCCGGGTTTGAGATCCGGGACTCGATTGAATGGATCTACGGCAGCGGATATCCGAAGAGCTTGGACGTCAGTAAGGCGATCGATGCGGCGGCGGGTGCGGAGCGGGAGGTGGTGGGGCGGACCTTGTATGCGGACGGAAAGACCAGGGACAACCGCGAAAGCATCGGCTTTGGCGGCTGCGATCCGGCCGCCGATACTCGCCAACGGACCGCCCCCGCCACAGAAGCCGCCAAGCGCTGGTCCGGCTGGGGGACTGCCCTCAAGCCGGCCCACGAGCCCATCGTCGTCGCCCGCAAACCCATCGCCGGCACCGTCGCCGCGAACGTGCAGGAATGGGGGACGGGTGGGTTGAATGTGGACGGGTGTCGGGTGGGTGTCTCCGAAGCCGACGCCATAGCGATGCAGCGATGTCACACACCCGGATCGGGTCGGTTCGTTCCGGACGCTAACCCGACCTCGTATGGTCGATCGAGGCCAGGAGTGGCACTCGATACCGCCGCCGGCCGCTGGCCACCAAACCTCGTCCTCACGCACTCCGCCTCCTGTGGTGACCGCTGCGTCCGCGGATGCCCCGTGCTGGAGATGGACGAGCAGGGCGGGGAGCGGCCCGGATCGCCGGCGCAGTGGTCCAGGGGGAATCGCTCTGCGTACGGGAACGACTTTCATCCGCGCAGTGCCGGAGAGGAGTTCGCTGGCTACGGCGACTCTGGCACCGCCTCCCGCTACTTCCCTGTGTTCCGCTACGAGCCGAAGGCGTCACGGGCGGAGCGAGAGCGGGGGTGTGAGGGGTTGCCGGCGAAGACAGGGGCGGAGACCGTCGAGCGGAAAGAGGGCAGCGCTGGCGTCAACAATCCGCGCGCTGGTGCCGGTCGGACCGGGAGCGAGATCCGCAACCATCATCCAACCGTCAAGCCCGTCGAGCTCATGCGCTGGCTCTGCCGCCTCGTCACGCCACCGGGCGGCGTCATTCTCGACCCGTTCACCGGCAGTGGCACGACCGGACTTGGCGCCGTGCTGGAGGGGTTCCGGTTCGTCGGTTTCGAGCGCGAGGACGAGTACATACAGATCGCGCGGGCACGGATGCACCACGCGACCGGCGAGGGTGTGAGGCCGGAGACGGTTGCGGAGGCGATGCCGCGACAGGTGGAGCTGTTCGGGGCGGTGACAGCATGAACGAATCCGCCATTCAGCGCGCCATCGGCGACCTACTCGAAGCCACCGGCCAGACCTGGCTGGACACCTCCAAGCCCGGCGGCGTGGTGCAGCTCCGCCACAAGCTCCGCGGCGGCTACCCCGACCTAACCGTGCTGCTGCCGAACCGGCCGCCCGTCGGCCTGGAGGTCAAAGCCCCGACTGGCCGCGTCGGTGGCAAGCAGCGTGAGTTCGCCTGCTACCTGGAGCGAGGCGGGATGCGTGTGTTCGTGGTCCGCAGCGTGGAGGACGCTCACACCGTGCTGCGTGCGTTCACAGGCTCGGTGGAAGACCGAAAGGCTGCCTGGGATGCGGCTTGGGAGATGGTGTTGTGAGGAGGTTTCAGTGGGAGCAGTAAAGTGGCAGGACCGGCGTCCTGTTGAGCATGATGAGATGTGCGCGGCCGTCGTGGAGAGGGCCTCAGCTGCTACCGCGTTGGCAATTAGACCAAGAACCAGCCGCCTTCGGGAGCTAAGAGCCGAGCGCCGCGCGCCCTGGGAAAGCGTATGGATACTGCGAGACAATAGGGGGCACCAGTGGGACCATTACAATGAGCCCAGTGGATGGCCTAACGGGTGGCCGCCGGTGTGGCGCGCTTTCGGGAGAGAGACGATTTTGCGCAGAAATATTACGGATGTGTCCGTCGAGGCGCGGAGGGGGCGCGGGTTTGCTGACGTCGTAATAATGGAGGAGCTGTCCTATGTGGCAACAGTCTCCGGAGAGTTCGCGAAGCGTAGCGGGGACGAATGGACAGCGACTCACAGTGTCTCCGAGGAGACAAGGACGGAGATGGCTGAACTGGTTGTCGAGGTGAAAAGCAAGAAGGAGCAGTGGTCGGCCGGTGACGTTATTCGCCAGCTCAAGTCATATGCCCGGGAGCGTCCCCAGCACGTAGACAGAACCGTAATGATGCTGGTGTGCGACGCCATTCCCAACGAAGCGCAGCACCTGCTGCTAGAGAACGAGCGCATCGTCTATGCGACAGTGGACAAGCTGGAGTACCCGTGGGTGTCACAGTGACCCGCCGCACACGCTCCAAGCCCGAAAAGAGGCTGACCTGATGTTCTCCTGGCGCAAGGTCGACGACGAGGCGGAGCGAGCCCGCCGGGCCCGGATGAACGCCTACTACTCCAGCCAGGAGTCCGATTGGCGACGGCGGCAGGAGGAGATCGCGAACCTCGACGCCATCATCGCGCGGCCGATGCCGGAGCGTCCTGACCGGCTGGCCCGCAGGCTGGGGCTCATCGACGAGGTGGCTTGGTGACCGCCGTCCAGACCACGCGCGCGCGATCCAACGGGGAGATCGCCCGCGAGCAGGGACGGCCCCGAGACCGCCGGGTCCTTCGGTGCGCTCACCTACTCGCCGCCGGTCGGCTCGACACGCAGACCCGCCGCGAGCTCGCCGAGGAGTGGGGGCTGAAACCCAAGAGCATCGACCAGATGGCTTCGGAGGCTGGCACCTATCTGCGCCTCATCGGCGAACGCGAGGCCATGCTGGAGTTCTGTGTCTCCAAGCTGAGCGAGTGGGTGGACGAGGGGGACCGGGACCGCGTCCCCGCCATGAAGCTCCTCGCCGAGGTGAAAGGCCTGCTCGAGCAGCGGCCCACGGCGGTCCAGGTCAACGTCGGCACGTCGGCGCTGCCTCCCGAGGAGCAGGCGCAAAGGGCGCTCAGGGACCCGGTGTTCCGCTCTCAGGTGAAGCGCTGGATAGCGGAGATCGAAGCCGCTGACCCAGCCGGCGGGGTTACCAGTCAGCAACACCCGTGACCAGTAAGGACCGGGGGCTGTGGCCCCTGTCAAGCGTTAAGTCACAAGCTAGGGAGAACACAGGAGAATCGCTATGCAGAATGACACAGGAATCATAGCCTACCAGGGCAACGGAGGCGGCCTACCCGAAGCGGGGCACGACCCCAAGCTGTTCTACTTCGTGCCCAACAGCGGCAAGTGGAACCCGCAAGCGTACAGGTTCTCGGCGGGCTACGAGACCCGCGAGGCTGCGCAGGCTGCGGGTGTGGCGTGGCTCGGCCGGGTGGACCGGAAGGCGTGGGGGGTGCCGGGGTGAGAACCGCCCGCCACGCCGCCGCCATCCCCGAGGTCTGGCAGTCCGTCTGGGGCGCCCCATGGCACAGCCAGCCGGCCGTGTTCGTGGGGTGCGCCTCGACACGGCTACCCAAGCGGGACCGCCACGGAAAGCACGTCCCCTGGAAGCCCGACCGCGACGCGCAGCCGCTGGTCGGAGACGCCCTGGTGCGTCACGTTGCGGAGACCGTGCTGGGCGGCGTCGTGAGCGTCTACCCGGCGGACAGGGGCGCGGCCTACATGGTGGGCATCGGCCCCGAGGGCGCGTTGGTGCTCACGGCGGACGACTACGCGGAAGGTGTGCAGTGGATGAAACAGCGGCTGGAAGAGCAGATCGAGGCGGTGAAGGCGTGGGCAAAGCATCAGGAGAAGGCGCAGGAGACGGCGGAGCTGGAGCGGCTCGGGAGGGAGTCAGGATGGCTCTAGCGTGCTGCGGCTCAGCGACACCAGTGGAGGAGGCAGACCTGGTGTGGTCGGGTATGTACATCGCGCCAACGAGGCCAGTCGTGCTCATCGATAAGAAGGGGGGCGGGGCCATCCTGCGTGGCGCTGACGGCTGGGTGACGTTCGTGGGGGCGAATCTCACCGAGCTCCAGCGCGGCCTCTTCCACCTACACGGTGGGTTCAAACAGTAGGAGAACATCATGGCAGCAGCGAAGAAAGACAGAATCCGCAAGGGCGCGGCACTCAAGGCGACCAGCTCGGCGCTGGACGCGGTGCTCGGCGCTACGAAGCCGAAGCCCAAGGTCCGGCGAGTGGCGGCCAAGGACGCCTCGTTGGCGGAGTTGAAGAAAGCCGTCGGCAGTGGTAGCCGCAAGTCGCAGAAGACTGCAGCAAAAGAGCTGCTTAGGCGCACCGACCCCGCGAAGGCTCGGCGAAACGACAAGGCGGTGGCCGAGCTGAAGCGTCGCAAGAAGAACCCGGTGGCCGAGGTGCTGGCGATGAATTCCAGGAAGCGACAGGGCACATGAGCGGGGGGTTTGAGCAGTGACACTCACCCTCGACGACTACGACGAGTACCTAGCGCTCACCGCCCAAGCCGAGGCGGAGATCATTCTCTCCAAGAAGCCCGCCGGCCTGGTCTCGCCCATCGCCATGCGATGCGCTTACGAGACCATGTGCGAGATGATGACGGAGGGGCTATGCGCGCTGCACGGAGCGAAGCCGTACTCCAATGAGGACTTCTACGAGGCACACCACGCGGCCGGCTACATCGAGCGCGGCCTCCGTGTGTTCGGAGAGCTGACGACCAGGGCGTGGCTGCACGCCTACTATCGAGACGGCGGCGAGGGGATACCGTCAGGGCTGGCACGGGGGTGGCTGTGACCCTCTCCCGCCACATCCGCCGCAACGGCCGCGGCCTCCACGTCCGCCACACCGCCGACGGGCTGACCCTCGAGCGGACTGCCCCCGAGTACGGCGACCTCGCGTGGCTGCCGGAGCTGTTCCCGCTCACGAACCGCCGAGACCGCCGCAACGCCGAGCGGGTGCTGCGGAGCGCGAGCGGCCAGGGGCGCATCACCACCAGACGGGACGCCGTCGAAGCCATCACCGCGGCCATGACCGCACTCTCAGGAGGATGAGAATGGATCCAGAATCGCTGCCCATCGTTGAGCTGACCTTCGACCGGGGGGCGCCGTCCCTTCGTGAGGGCGCGTTCACCTCGGACCGGGTCGGCACGTACAAGCTGCACCACGATGGCGTAGAGGACATGAAGCTGCGCCCTGACGGTGGCATCTTCGTCCGAGGCAAGAGCCGGAACGTGCTCATCACGTCGGCCTACGGCCGCTGGGCGCGCGTGGCGACTGAGGCCGAGGTGCTCGACGCCGTGCAGGCCGGCCTCGGCTGGCTGAACGGCAGGCCCCCGAAGCAGCCGCCGAACGTGGAGCCGGAGCCGACGGGGTTTCAGCCTGCGGAGGTCCCGGAGGTGCGCTTCTCTCGCGGTGAGAACGGCATCGAGCCAGTGCCCCAGGGTGAGCCCTCCGGCGGCCTCTCCGGCACCATCGTTGACGCCCTGGAGCGGCTGGACGAGTCCGGCAAGGGGCAGGCGACCGCCGCGGACATCGTCGAGGCTGCGGGGCTGGACAACATCGACAGCGTCCGCACGGAGCTGGCGAAGATGGCGAAGGAAGGCCGGCTGCGGCGGGTGAAGCGGGGGGTGTATGCCCTCGGGTGAGTATTCGGATGAGATGGACTACGACGAAACCATGGGGTGGATCGCCCAGCGTTTGGGCCTGGACCCGGAAGAGGCACGGCACGACCACCGCGTAAGGGCGATCTACAGCCTATCCAAGTGCGCAGACGACATTGGAGAGATGGCCGGTCATGTGACCAGGGGGGAGTGGGTCTCCGCAACGCACTGGCGGCGCATGGACGTTCTGCAATCCGAGGACGATCTGTTGATGGACGTCGGCGACCTCCTTTCAAATCAGACTTTCTACGGTGATGACTACGGTGTCTGACCCCACCTTCCCCGAAAGCCTCACGGCCACCGCTCAGGCCTGCGCCACGAGCGCGGACCCCGCGCAGTGCCGCCGGCTCATCAAGGCCTTGGTGCACCGCTACGCCGCCAGCCTGGCGAGCGTGGTGCTGGCTGCGGAGGTCGACCTGATGCGGGCGGAGACCGACGCCGAGCTCGCAGCGCAGAAGGCGCAGGGGGAGGCGAATTGAGGCGGTGACCTCCTCCGCCCACGCCTTCGCGGCTGCTGCGTCCGCGCTCTCCCCGGACTTCGCCAGCCTGGAAGAGCTGCTCACCGAGCCGGACGGCATCGGCCTTGGCACGGCCAGCCCGCTGCAGCGCGCCATCTGCCGGGCCATCGAGGGCCAGCCTCTCGGCGAGCTCGCCACCCTGCCGGAGGTGCTCCGCGCCATGGGGGACGTCCGCGCCCTGGAAGGCGTCCAACCCTCCGAGGTGTGCATCGTCTCCGGCATCCGCACGGCGAAGAGCATGATGGCCGCCGCTCGGGCGATCCGCATGGCCCTCACCGCCGACGTCTCCAGCCTCAAGCCCATCGAGGTCGCGCGGGTGTCGATTGTGAGCCTCAAGCTCGACCTGGCCCGCGTGGTGTTCGGCTACGTGGCCGGGACGTGCACGAGCTCGGAGCGGCTGCGGCATCGGCTGGTCGGCGAGCCCACCGGGGACACGGTCACGCTGCGGCACCCCTCGGGGCGGCTGGTCGAGATCAAGGTCGCCGCCGGCGCCAAGGCGGGCGCCTCGTTGGTCGCGCGCTGGTCGGCCGGCGTCATCTTCGACGAGGCCCCCCGGATGGTCGGCGCCGATGAAGGCGTGGTGAACCTCGACGACGCGCGGACCGCCGCCATCGGGCGCATCCTGCCGGGGGCTCAGCTGCTCTACATCGGCAGCCCTTGGGCGCCGTTCGGGCCCATCTGGCGGATGGTGCACGACCACCACGGCAAGCCATCCAGCCGGCTGCTGGTCATCCGAGCCCCAGCCCCCGACATGGCGCCGAGCTACTGGACGCCTGAGCGCGTGCAGAAGGTCCGCGCCGCCAGCCCCGAGGCCGCCCGGACCGACGTCGACGCCGAGTTCGCTGAGCCCGTCGAGAGCATGTTCACCGAGCGGGACATCGAGCAGTGCACCCGCGAGAGCCCCGTCGAGGTGCCGCCGTTGCCGGGCTTCACCTACGAGGCCGCGATGGACCCCGCCACCCGGAGCAACGCCTGGACGCTGGTCGTCCGCACGGGTGACCAGGACGGGAAGCGCGTCATTGTCGCCGCTCGGGAGTGGGTGCCGGGCGTCGAGCCCCTCCGGCCCGCCGCCGTGCTGGACGACATCGCGGCCATTCTGAAGCCGTACCGGGTGAGCGTCGTGCTGACCGACCAATTCAGTGGGGACGCCCTGAACGATCTCGCCATGCAGCGCGGCCTCGTGCTCGACGTCATCCCGCGGACGGGGCCGATGAACGTCCAGCTTTACACCCGGCTGCAGACGCGGCTCCGAACCGGGCAGTACGAGTTACCCCCGCTGGCGACCCTGGCGAGCGACCTGAAGGGGGTACGGAAGCGGGTCACGCAGCAGGGGCTGAGCGTCGAGCTCCGCCGCACCCCCGACGGCCGCCACTGCGACTTCGCCGCCGCGCTCGCGCTGCTGGACTTCTACGAGGTGGCCTCGCCGGTGGACGCGCAGCCGGAGACCGAGGAGGAGCGGCTCGAGAGGCTCAACACCGAGGAGGAGGGGGACGACCTGGACACCGGATTTGAGCGGATCTGGCGGGGCGCGCTGCGGGAGGACGGGTGGCTCTGACGGCGTTCTTCCGGTGCACCTGCGGGGCCCCGCTGCGGTGCGCCATGTGCGAGGAGTGCGGCAGCTTCCACGACGAGCCCGAGCTCGGGTACGGCCCTCTCGCGGCGCTCGGCCTGGTCGGGTCCGCGGTCGAGGAGCTGGCGGTCTCACTGAACCATCTCGGCCCAGCGCTCCGCCGGCTGCGGCCGGATGGCCGCCGGCGGCCCCGACCTGCAGCGACCAAAGCCTACGAAGTACAGGGCAAAAAGGCCCCGTCTCTCCAACGGCTCCAAGAGTGGCTGCTGACCGAGGCGCCGCTGTCCGCGCAGGTCTGGATGGAGATGCACGAGGCCGGAAGCACACCTGCGGCAAGCCCCACCATGGCCGCTCGGTGGGCGCGTCTCGACGAGGAGGACACGGGTTTTCGGGCATCGAATCCACGCACAGCAATCTAAGATCCAATTAGCTTGACCTAGTGTCAGAAAACCGACATATGGTCAGAAGTGGACGACCGGAAGCGTCTTGCAGCCGTCCTCGACGAGCTGAAGGAGCGGGGCCTCGCGCCGACGCACGTCCGGGTGGGCGACCTCGAAATCGAGTTCGGCTCACCCCAGGCGGAGGGCGGTAGCGAGCTCGAGCCCGGTCCCGTCTGGCAGGAGCCGACGGCGAAGGATCTCCTCCCCGGCGTCAAGAACATCCGGCCGCCGCGTCGAGGTGAGGCCTGATGGCGGGCTTTACGACGGAGATGCGCGCGGAGGCCTGGTGGGACCGGGACCGCGTCGAGATGGCGGACGCGCACTTCGCGCAGCACCACACGATCTGCATCATCCAGGAGGGGCAGGCCTACCGACGCGCCATCGACCGCGCGTTTATGGCGATGTTCAGCGACTTGGAATACGTCGGCCACACCCGGTCGACGTGGCACAGCGTGGACGACCTGCTCGAGGGGCGGCTCTCCGAGAACGTCATCAAGAGCATCGTTCTCACGATCTTCGGGAAGCTGACGAAGACGCTTCCCGTTCCGGCGCACCAGGCCATCGGCGGCGGGTACGCGCTGGGCCAGCAGGCGCAGAAGCGAGACCAGCTCCTCCGCGGCGGGTGGCAGCGCGTGAACATGGACCGCCAGACCCGCATGGCGGTGCTGCACTCGCTCATCCTCGGCACCGGCTGCATCGAGGTCTTCGAGGAGGACGGCCGCCCCTGCGCGCAGGTCGCCCCGCCGTGGGAATGGTGGATCGATCCGACCGAGGGGAAGTACGGCACGATGGGGACGCACCCCCGCAATTACCACCGGGTGCAGGCCATCGATCGCGGCGTCGTCCTCGCCATGGCCGAGAACGGCGACTTTGGCGAGGACGCAAAGAAGCGTCTCGACGACATCCGCGACGCCAAGCCTGACTCGCGGCTCATCGACGATCTCGACATGCTCAGCGACTCGGGGACGGCGGACATGCTGCCGCTTGCCAAGTCGTGGCACCTCGCGAGCACCGACGGCGCCGAGGACGGGCGGGAGACCGTCGGCATCCCCGGCATCATCACCCTCTACGACGCGCCATACACGCGCACACGGCCCCCGGCAGCGTTCTACCGCTACAACTGGCGACCCCTCGGCTTCTGGGGCGCGGGCGTCGTCGAGGACCTGTGTGGCGGCCAGGCCGAGCTGACACGCGCGCAGTGGTTCCGGCAGCGCGTGATGATGATGCTCGCCGCGCCGTACATCGCCATCCAGAAGGGCAGTCGCGTCACAAAGGGGCGCTTGGCAGGGTGGATCGGCCGCGTCATGGAGTACGTCGGCTCTCCCCCTCAGCTCATCGTGCCCAACCCCATCGGGGACAGCATGTTCGGCCACGAGCAGAGCGTGAAGGACGGGATGTTCGGCACCGCGCGGACCTCGCAGCTGTCCGTGATGAGCCTGAAGCCCGCCGGCCTCGACTCCGGCAAGGCGCTCCGCGTCTTCGAGCAGATCGAGGCGGAGGGGCTCAGCCCGCAGATGAACGAGCTCAACGACTTCCGGCTCGAGCTCGCCGAAATCTGGATGGACGTCGTCGAGGACATCGTCACGCGCAAGCGCGATGCCGGCGAGGAGAAGGAGCTTCTTACCGAGCTGTTCGAGGACGACAGAGAGCTGGCCGAGGTGAAGTTCGAGGACATCCCCGGACTGAACAACTTCCGGCTCCAGCGCGCCCCCATCTCCGCGCTCAGCAACAACCCCGCGGGGCTCACGAACGACGTGCAGGACCTGCAGTCGCTCGGCGTCATCACCGACCCGAACGACGTGATGGACCTGGTCGCGTCGAAGATTCCCGACCTGGAGCGCTACCGGAAGGACCGGCTGGCCGCGCGGAACATGGCGCGGAAGCTTATCGAGGTCGACCTGCTCCAGAAGAACCGGCTGGACCTGGAAGTGGAGCCCACGGACCCCCACGATCTGCTGTTCGCCATCGGGAGCACGAAGCTACTCGAGGTGCGCACCATGGACGACCCGCCGCCCGGCGTGGATGCGCTGCGCATCTTCCTGCGGAAGGTCCAGGTCGCCCAGCAAGACCGAGCGCAACGCGAGGCCGAGAAGGCCGCCGCGGCGCAGCAAGCTGTGGCCGGCGGTGCTGTCCCCGGAGCACCCCCTCCCCCGCCCGGAGCGGACCCCGCCGCGCCACCCTCTATCCCGCCGGCTGACGTCGGCGGCCCAGCCCCGATAGGTGTCGCATGAGTGGAGGATTTGGAGGAGAGGTGGAGACGTCGACGGGTCCCAAGACCTTCGACGACGGCGGAGCGCCGGCGGCGGAGATCGCCTCGGTGGTCGACGGCCTAGACGAAGCGCTCGGCGCCGACTGGGCCGGCAAGGACGTGCAGGACGTCACCGGGGCGGAGGCCGCACAGCCTGACCAGGAGTTCGGTCCGGGAGACAAGGCTGAGAAGCCAGCCGAGGACGAGCCCGCCAAGGCGGACGACGCCGAGCCGGAGGAGAAGCCCAAGAAGGCCGCGAAGTCCAAGGAGGACGAGGCCGAGGCGAAGGACGACGAGGACCAGGAGAAGGACGAGGGGGAGGACGAGCACCCCAACACCAGGGCCGTCCGCAAGCGCCTGGCAAAGCGTGAGGAGCGCATCGAGGCCCGCGAGATGGAGCTCGCACAGCTTCAGCGCCAGCACGCCGAGCAGGCCGAGGAGATCAAGCGACAGCAGGCGCTCCTGGCCGCCGCCGAAAAGCAGTACGTCGAGGGCACCCCGGGCGCCGCCATCCGCGAGCTCGCGAAGGCCCGCGGCGACGACCTCCGCTCGTTCGTGCGGGCAGCCGCGCAGGAGCTTGGCGGCAAGGGTCCGCAGGAGGTCGAGAAGGCCAAGGGCGAGCCGAGCGCGGAGACCAAGAAGCTCTTGGAGAAGGTCGAGGCGCTCGAGGCCAAGCTCGCCGCTCAGGAGGAGCAGGAGCAGAGCCAGGCCAGCCAGCGGCAGGTGGAGGAGTGGCAACAGAAGGTCGCGGAGGTCGCCTCCGACACGGAGACCTACCCACACCTTGCCAAGCTAGCGGAGGCGGAGCCGGGCTCCGTCGAGCGCATGGCGTGGCAGACGGCGGTGGAATACTACAACCGCCATCAACAGATGTACGGCAAGGGTGAGAGCCCTGCCATAGAGGACGTGTTAGAATACCTGGAGCAACAGGAGTCCAAACGTGCTACGCTCTACGGAGCATCTACCTCACAGGAGACTGTGAGAGCCGGGACCGGGACCGGGACACACCCCGAGACGCCCAAGAGAAACGGGCGACAAGTCAGCAACAAAGCAGCGTCGCAGGTGTCCCGCGTGACAAACAAAGATGCACTCGCCGAAATGACGATGGACGAGCGCCTCCGGGAAGCCGCCGACGCGATCCCGGACGACGAGCTCGGCATCTACCAGTAGCTAAGAGGCTCAGCTAGCCGAGTTTGGCCCGGGGACGGAGTGTCCCATGACCATCTCACTTTCGACTGCGGTCGAGATCACCAAGCGCACCTACCCGAACGGGCAGATCGCTGCGCTCTACAAGAATTTCCCCACCCTCGCGCTTGCCAAGAAGCGCACGGACTTCCGCGGTGAGGGCGAGTACCTCCTGTGGAAGTACGCGCCTGGAGCCGGCGGGTCGTCCGCCTTCGCCAACGCGCAGACGAACGCATCGGCAGGCAGCCGCCTCCGGCCGTTCATCCAGCGCAAGAAGGAATACGGCATCGGCGCCGTGGACGGCGAGATGTGGGAGGCCAGCCAGGGCGACAAGTACGCCGTGGTTCGCGCCTTCAACGAGGCCAGCGCCGACGCGGACTACAACATCGAGCGAGCCCTCGCCGTCAGCCTCTTCGGCAACGGTGGCGGTGCCCGCGCGAAGGTGGCCGCGTACACGGCGACCCAGTCCGTCTGCACCCTCCAGAACGAGTTTCAGGTCCGCAACTTCGAGGTGGGCATGGTCGTGCAGGCCAGCACCGCGGATGGTACCTCGGGTGCGCTGAAGGACAGCGGCAACACCTTCACGGTGACCGCGCTGGACGTGACGGCGAAGACCGTGACGTCTGGGTCGGCGCTCGACACGCAGATCACCGGCTTCGCGACGAACGACTACCTGTTCCGACAGGGCGACTTCGGAAACGTGATGACCGGGCTCTTCACCATGGAGCAGGGCGGCACGTCGAAGAACGGCTGGGTCCCGGTGACCGCGCCGACGTCGGGTGACTCGCACTTCGGTGCGGACCGCTCGGCCAACGTCGTGCGGAACGCCGGCTTCCGGTACGCGCCGGGCAGCGGCCAGATCGAGGAGGTCCTCCAGGACTTCCTGGCTCAGATCGCAGCCTACTCCACCGGAGTACCGGACATGCTCATCATGAACCCGGTCGACGTCTCCAACCTCACCAAGGAGTGGACGAGCCGAACCACGACGAACCTCCCGACCGACGTCGCGAAGATCGGCGTGAAGGCCATCCAGTACATGACGCCCGTGGGCGAGGTCTCGATCATCGTCGAGCCCAACTGTCCCCGGTTCCGTGTGTGCGCGGGTGTCCGCGGCCAGCTCCAGCTCTGGAGCGCCGGAGCGTTCCCGAAGATCCTGATGGAGGACGGCAACACCGTGCTTCGGAAGACCTCGGCGGACGAGTACGAGCTGCGAAAGGGCGGCTACGCGCAGTGGGTCATCCCGGACCTTCGGGGCTGGGGCGTCTGCACGCTGCCGAGCTGAGGACCTGGCAGCCCCTGACATCGCGTCGGGGGCTGCCGCTCACACTTCAACGAGAAAGGATTCTCAGTCATGGCAAACAGAGCCCTCAACGACCTACACACGGTGGGTCGGAAGAAAGTACACCTCGCGTTCTCCATCAAGGCGAACGGCACCTCGTCACCCACCACCATCGAGCAGGACGCAAGCAAGCCCGTGGCAGCCGTGGTCCGTTCCGGGGTGGGAGTGCTCGGCGTTGGTCTCGCCGACTCCTGGCCGGCGACGCTGTTGCACAGCCACTGCCAGGTCCGCGGGGTCGCGGGAAAGCGCGCCTACGTCCTATCGTGGACTCAGTCGACCAAGACCCTGGTGATCGTCACCGAGGCCGTGCAGAGCGGCATCGTGGAGTGGTTCAAGGACGAGGACGACGCCGCGGCATCGACCGCAACCGCGGAGCGCACCATCTACCGGGCAAAGAACGACGTCGCCCTCACCGCTGCGCGGTACACGCCGAACGCTGCGGTGGCCGCGGATGCCTCGAACACCGTGCAGATCACCATCGACAAGCGTCCTGTGGCTGGATACGGGACCCCCGTCCTGGCCGCGGACTACGACTCGACGACGGGTCAGAACGGGGCCATGACGGCATTCACGCCGGCCGCGTTTGACATGGGCTCCGTTGCCAATCGGACCCTGGTCTCGGGCGACACGCTCACCGTGGAGATCGCAAAGAGCGGCACTGGCGTGATTCTTCCTGCCGGTGTGCTCGATCTCGACTTCTCCGAGGCTTCGGACATCGCGGCGGGAGCGAACAACTACATCGACGTGTCGCTCACTTTCGACGAGGCAACGCAGATCTGATGCACGGCATCGGAGACATTCTCGGCGGGAAGCCTCCCTCTTCTGAGGGGGGCGACCACGAGGAGGGCGAGCAATACGCCTCGGAGCTCGAGGACCTTCGCGAAGCCGGCCTCAAGATCGAGGACGAGGAGCTGTTCCTCGCTGCCCTCGGTCGCCTGGTCCGCGGTCTCTCCAAGGGGCCAGCGGTCAAGGTCGAGGTCTGCTGATGACCCAGGGGCGGCCCCTCGCGTCGTCTCCCCCACCCGCTAGCACCTCCTCCAACGGCCGGGTGGGCCGCCCCGCTTTTCCACAGGTGACCCGTGGCGATTGACCGAGACGCACTCGTGACCCGCGCAAAGCGACGGGTGAACCGTGTCAACAACACGGCGCACTCGGATGCGGAGTGGGCGGACCACATCAACGATGCGGGAAAGGAGCTGTGGGACTTCCTGAATTTCGAGCTCGGTGACCCATGGCTGGCGGCATACGATGCCACGACAGTCGCGGCCGGCGGAAACATCGACCTTGCGGCCATCGCGCTCGCCGGCAGCGGAACGGTTCCGTATAAGCTCCTAGAGGTCCAGGCGCTCTTTACGGTCGGCTCCGGCGTCCACGCCGTGACGCTGCGACGGCTACAGCGAGCGTTTCTGCCGCTGTTGGACACGAACACGCAGACATGGACCGAGGCCATGGCCCGGTCCGGTCGGCTTCGGTACGCGCTGTCCGGGTGGAACATCGACTTTCAGCCACCCCCGGCGTCCAGCGTCTCCGTCGCGGTGCTGCACATCCCAACCTTCCCGGAGATGACCACGGGTGCCGCCACGTTGCTCCAAGCCCTGGAGCCGTGGTCCGAGTTCCTGGTCATCGAGGCCGGGCGCCGCATCCTCGAAAAGGAGATGCGCGACACGTCCGGCTTGGAGCGCGACAAGGCAGCGATGCTGGAGCGCATTCGCCTTGCCGCGCTGCCGCGCGACTACCAGGCCGACCAGGTCCAGGACGTCTACGGTCACACCCCGTGGCTAGGGACCCTTGACGACGAGGTGTTGCCGCGGCCATGAGCACGATGCGCAAACAGTACGCGGACCCCGAGCTGGTGCCGCTACAGGAGGAGGTGGACCGGGTCACCCGCGACGCGCGGAGGTACGCGCCCATCCGCGGGAAGGTCATCAAGGACGTTGCGGTCCCCGCCGCCGCGGCAAGCCCCAACACCGTGCGCATCGTCCACAAGCTCGGCAAGACGCCCGGCGGTTACAAGGTGGTGAAGGGGACGGCGCAGTTCACGGAGTCGTCGCGGGATGCTCGGTTCCTTGTGCTCGAGGGAACGGGCTCATCCGGCACGACCATCGACCTCGAGGTGTATCCCTGATGGCTCGCGGGCTTCAGATGACGCAGGTCGAGATCCCGCTGCGTGGGCAGGACCGCCTGACGGACGCGCCCCACGTCGGCGACGGCAAGCTCCTGCGCGCGGAGAACGTGACCTTTCGCAACCCGCGCGCACTGCTCAAGCGGAACGGCTTCGACAAGGTCGTAAACACGCTTTACGGCGACGTGACGCCCATCGGCACGCCGGTGCGCTGCATCCCTCACCGCAAGGAGAAGATGGTCGCGACGGAGTTCGGGCTCTTCACCTACGACTCCACCATCTCAAATTGGGCGCTCAAGGCGGGGCGCGTCCCACGCTTCAACGTCGACCGGCAGCCGCTGGCGAGACCCACCGGGAACGGCTCGGACGTGGACCGGCGGCCAAGGGGATGCGCCTACGCAAACAACAAGGTCTGCGTGGTGTACTCGAAGTCCGACGCAGGCGGCAGCATCATCAACTTCGGCTACATCATCTGGGATGAGACCACGAACGAGATCATCACGAACAGCCTCATCAATGCCACATTTGGAGGCGGAACCAGCCTTGTCGACTGTGTGGGCGCCGGAAACAACATCTGGATTTTCTACACCACGAGCGGTGGCAGCTTCGACCGCATCACCTTCGACACGACGACCGGGACGGTCACCACCAGTACGGCGTTCCTGTCCAACGTCAGCACGTCCTGGGATGTTGCCCCGGTGCTCACCAGCACGGACTTCGTCATCGGCTACAAGGACACGAGCTCGGGTGACCTGACAATAAAGCGCTTCAACTCGGCCGGAACACTCCAGGACACGGGCACCGAGACCGAGGCGGGGTCACCGCTGGGCCTGCAGGTCTACTCGGCCGCCGGCGCGGATGCGTACATCGCGTATTACCTGACCGGCAGCGCCACGAAGATCGTGAGCTGGCCGGCGAACGACTTCACAAGCAGCAACTTCGCGCCCACGAACATCGACGCGAGCAACCCGGCGACGGCGGGCATTCAGTTCGCACAGACGTCCAGCACCTCGAAGGTCGCGGTGGGCTACGCCTACGATGATAGCGGCGTGACCAAGTGGAAGGCGGGGACGGTCACCGATGCGGCGGTGCTGGACTTCGCCAACCCCATCTCGTGGCTCCGCCCCGCCGGGCATGGATTCCTCCACGATTCGCGGAGCATTCTGCCGGTGGTCTACACGCGGGACTCCACCGCGGCGGCGTACTACCTTTACGAGGTCACCGATGCGAGCGGATCTACTGCGGACGACTCCAGTAGCGATCCCGAGTTCATCCTGCAGGGGACTCTCGGGCGAGGCTTCGCGGCTGCCGGTGGTAACGCGGTGTGTGCGCGGTCCGGCTCGGAAGACAAGTGGTATCTGCCGCTCAGCATCATCACGGCTCGTGAGACCGAGGACGACGCCACCGCGGCATGGACGACCGAATACGGCATCGACCTCGCGACCATCGACGCGGAGACCATCCAGCGGTTCGGCACGGCGCCCTGGGGTGACACGATGGTCATGGCTGGGGCGCAGGGGTGCCGCTACGATGGGGAGGGCATCTACGACGACGGCCACACGATGCGTCCGGTGCACGACACGGCGCCATCGCTGCAATCCGGCGGGTCGCTGACGAACGCGACCGAATACAAATACATCTTGGTCTGGGAGTGGTCAGGGGCGGACGGTCGGATCGTTCGCTCTGCCCCGAGCGTCGAGCAGGTCGCCACGGCGAGCACGCCTAACCTCACGCTAAGGGTGACCGTTCCGCCCATCGTTCCGGGCAGTCGGCACGCGGCGAAGTCGAATGTGCAGTGTGCCATCTACCGCACCGACCCGGATGGAGGGAACGCGGATCTCTTCTACTTCCTGAACCGCATCACGCCGGACATGGAGAACGCGGTCACCTACGACGACGACAACACCCCGTCCGTCACCACCGAGATCCCGCTCTACACCGACAGCGGGCAGCTTCCCAACGCCGGACCGCCCGCGTGCAAGTTCGTGGTGGCACACGGTGACCGGCTGTTCGCCTTCGGCTGCGAGGACGCCGATACCATCGAGTACACGGCGAAGTATCGCAACGGCATCGCTCCCGAGTGGAAGCAGGGGCTGCACACCATCCGCGTTCCTGGGGCCGGAAAGTTCACCTGCGGCGCGAGCATGGATACGGTGCTCGTGGCGTTCACCGAGAGCGGGCGCATCTTCGCCATCGTCGGCGACGGCCCGGACGCCTTCGGCGGCGGCGAGGCATTCCTGGTGCAGGAGGTCAAGACCCCGGCGGGATGCATCAACCCTCGCAGCGTGACCTCGATAGCGGACGCGGTCGCCTTTCAATCCCCGAAAGGGATGCTCAAGGTCAACCGAGGGCTCCAGGTGACCTACCTGCACCCGCAGATCGGCCGGTCCATCAACACCGACCACGCGACGATTGTCGACGGCGTCCATCGCCGAGACTTCCCCGAGGTCATGTTCGCGATGAGCGGAAGGCCGGAGGGCGGCTCAGGCCGGGCGCTGCTGTACGACTACCTAACGGACGACGTCGCCGAGCACCTGTACGCGCAGGGCGTCATCAGTATGGCGGAGACCTCGGACGGGGTGTTGTTCTGGACCGGCTCGGATGGCCGCGTCTACATCGAAAACCAGGCGGCATGGAAGGATGACGGAACCTTCGTTGCGATGGCCGTCGAGTTCTACATGAGCGGCCAGAACGTCGCGGGGTGGATGCTGGCTTACACGTTCAACCACGTTGCGCGGTGGAAGAGCGCGCACGGGCTGACCTACCAATTCAAATGGGACACCGACGAGGACGACGCGATCACCTCGTGGGACGACACCATCACGCGGACCGAGGCGCAGGTCACGGCAGCGAAGCACCCGCAGCAGATCGGCTTTCCTCGGCAGGACTGGCGAAACACCGTCCTTCGGATTGCCGACACGGCGCCAGCTTCTGACGACGGGCAGGGCTCGGAGTGGGTGGCGTTTGTGATGGACGTGGGCATCGAGCCCGGATTCGCACGGCTGCCGGAAGCGCACATGGCCTAGGAGCACAGCATGGGACTCATCGGAAAACTCACAGGCGTTCTCGGCGGCGTCGACACCAAGAAGGTCAAGCCGGTCGAAGACATCTCGGCGGACCCCGGAGCGCGGGCCATCGAGGCGCAGCTCCAGGCGCAGGCGCAGCAGTCACAGCGAAGCGCGCAGGCCATCGCCGCGGGCAGCAACAACCCCCTGGCGCTGGTGCACGCGCAGAACGTCGGACGGATGGCGCGGTCCGACGCGGCGAACCAGGCGGCACAGCAACGGGCGGCGCTCGAGCAGCAGGTCATGATGGCGAACCAGGGCGCGCAGCTTCAGGCGCAGGAGCTCGAGCAGCAGCGACGGGCAGCGAACGCAGCGGCGCGCTCTCGGGTGACTGGTGCGCTCATCCAGGGCGGCGCGACGATGGGCGGTTCGGCCATCCTGGCAAACGCTCCGCAGCAGCGTCCGGTCCCGTCCGACGAGCGCGGGAAGGAAGGCATCCGCTCCGGCGTCGAGGACGCGCGGGCCTTCCTGGACTCGCTGAGCGCGACGACCGAGCCGAAGAGCTTCAAGCGCAAGCCGGAGGTGGCGGCGCTGGTCGGCGACGACACGGACCGGCAGGTGGGCGTGATGGCGCAGGACGTCGAGAAGGCCGGCCCGGTCGGCAAGTCGATGGTGGAGGAGTCCCCCGCCGGGAAGGTCATCGACACGGGCAAGGAGCAGTCGATGCTGCTCGCGGCGCTCGCGGACCTCAACAAGCGACTGACCTCGACGGAGACCGCCCTCGCGGACTCGCTGAGAGGGGGCGGCCGTGGCTGAGCGGCGGCTGCTTCAGAAGAGACCCGGCGCGGCGCCCGCGACGGCCTCCCTCATTCCCGGCCTGCAGGAGCTGGCGGAGATGCTGGAAGCCCGCAAGCGTGCGCGCGGCATGGCTCCCGCGGAGAGGACGGCGCTGGCGAAGGAGTCCCTGGCCCGCTCCGGCGCTCGGCGAGCTCGTGACGTCCAGCCGGAGGACGCGCCCAGCAACTTCGACCGCATCATGCGCAACTCGGCAGCCGCGAAGGCCAGCGGGCGGCGTGGCGCGGACGCGCGGGGGCGGGCAGGCCTCAGCGGCCCGCAGCGCTCGGCGTTCGACGAGGGATCGCTCGCGAACCGCTCGGGCCGCGTGAACCTCAGCGAGGACGAGCGGAACGAAAACAGGTTCTTGGCCGAGTTCGGCCGAGCCAGAAAGGGGAAGCGACGTGGCTAACCCGTCACCCGAAGACCTTGGGCTTCTGGCGTCGTTCGACGACGGCGAGGACTTCGATCGCGACCTGGAGACACTGGGCAGGTTGGGCGAGGCCCCCGCGGCTCCGGTGGCGCCCGTGGCGGCTCCCGTGCTGGCGTCGCCGGCGTTCGTGGATGTGTCGACGCAGAACAAGCCCGCGACGGGCGGCATCCGGCAGATGTTCACGGAGAAGGCCACAGAGGCAGCACCTCTCTCCCAGCAGTTCAGCCCCCAGGTGGACTTCGGTGGGGCCACTGGCCCCGCAGTCGGTACGCCAGACGTTGGGGCAGCGTTCGCACCCCAGGAGAAGCTGGAGAACCTCTCGACGGCCGCGGACGCGCAGGGCGTCGTTCCGATTGGTACCAACCCAGATCCGAGTGGTGTCGTCCCGATTGGAACCCGTCCCGACCCATCCGGGCTCGTTCCGGCAGCCGGCGACCCCGCGCAGGGCGTGGCGAGCATCCTGCGGGCGGAGTCGCTCGGCAGGCTGCAACAGGGACCGCGCACCGTCCGCATCCCCGAGCGTCCCGCCGGCTTCGTGAACCAGGGGCAGGTCATCGAGCGCGGGCCGGAGATTGACCCGGCGACGCTGGAAGCCGTCGAGCGTGGGGCGCAGGCGCAGGCCGGTCTGGAGATTGCCCGCGGCGAGGCCATTCAGGCGCAGGCCGCCGACCAGGCCGCGCAGTTTCAGCAGGCCGCGCAGGAGGCGAAGGTCGAGGCGGCGGAGCTACGCCAACGCGAAGAGCAGCACAAGCGCGCGGTGGACCGGCAGATGGACGTGGTCCGGCAGCGGACGCGCGCCCTGGAGAACCAGGAGATCGATCCCGACCGCTTCTGGGCTCAGCGCGGCGGCGGCGCCCGGATGGCGGCGGCCGTGCTCTCGGCCATCTCGACGGCCATCGCGCACATCCAGGGCGGCGAGCCCGTGGCGGCGGACATGATCCGAGAGGCGGTGGAGGACGACATCGACGCGCAGAAGGCGGAGCGGGAGTTCTCGCTCCAAGAGCTGGACGCCGAGGTCAACCTCCTGTCGCAGCTTCAGAGTGAAGGCATGAGCCCGGAGGCCGCCGAGGCGGCGACCCGCGCCCTGCTCTTCGAGTCCGCGGCGCAGGAGGCCAGGGCGCAGGCCGCCGAGATGGCGGGCACCGAGGCCGGACAGGCCGCGCTGGTGCAGGCACAAGCCATTCAGAACGAGGCGGCGAAGTGGAAGGCGCAGGCCGAGCAGATGACCGGCGACCACCTGCGGATCTCGCAAGCATTCGATCCTGGACAGAAAGGGGGCGTGGCGCGGGTCGGCGGGACCACGCTCGAGAATGAGATCGGGCGTATCGCGAAGGCGCTTGGCGTGTCGCGGCGTGAGGCCGCGGCGCTGCTCGGGACGGACGTGCTGCCGTCCGAGGGCGCCCAAGAGCTGTCACCGGAAGCAAAGCTCAAGGTCCGTGGGCTTCAGGTCCGAGACCCGGCGACGGGGGAGCTGCTCGGGTACGGGCTCGGAGAGAAGGACAAGACCGAGGCTACCGAGGCGCTCGTCCTGCATCGGAAGATCACGGACGTCATCAACCGCGCCACGCCGCTGATGGAGAGCACGGACCTCAGCCCGGAGAGGGTCAAGGAGAAGACCGACGAGCTGGCGAACCTTGGCGGGGAGCTTCTCGGCCTGAAGAACCAGCTTTCCAAGTTCGGCGCCATGGACAACGGCACACAGGGCCTGCTCCAGATGATGACGGGCGATCTTGGCGCCCTGGTCCGCAACAAGGGCGCACGAACGAAGCTGAAGGCCGTGCAACGCACCATCGATGACGGGCTCAACGCGGACCTCCGGGCGCGCGTCACGGCGGACCCGCCGCTCGGCGCGCAGGTCGGCGGGCAGGCGTTTCAGCCGCCCGAGCAGCAACTCAACGCGGAGCCCGTGGAGTAGCCGTGGCCGACGTTTTCGACGCACAGACCGGCCGACGTCTCGACGATGCCGAGGTGTCCGCCGCCATTCAGGAGGGGCGTGCGGCTTGGCGCAAGACCGACAAGGTCGAGATGCGCGACCGCGACGGAAAGGTGTTCCGCGTCGCGGGAAGCAAGGTCTGGGAGGCCATGCGGCAGCACGGATGGCGCCCCGAGTCCTCCGAAGAGACCGAGGTCCGCGAGTTCAAGAAGAACGCCTCCACCCTCTCCGCGGTCGGACTGGAGGCGCTCTCCATGGCCACCTTCGGCGGGTCGGACGTCATCCTCTCCGGCGACCAGGCCGGCGGCGCGGACTTTCGCAGACTGCGGCAGCTTCAGCGCCAGGAGCAGCAAGGGGCGACCGCGCTCGGCACGGCGGTGGGCTTCCTGCCGTCGCTCGTCACGTCCGGCGGAGCGGGTGCCGCGGGCGCAGCAGCCAAGGCCGGCGGAGCGCTCGGCAAGGCCGCCTCCGCCGGCGGCAAGGTCGCCCGCGTCATAGGCGCACCGCAGCGCGGCGTGGCATCCCTCGGCGCTCTGGCGGAGCGTGGCGTGATGCGCGTTGCCGGGCAGGGCACCACCGGGCGAGCCCTCGGCTTCGCTGCCCGCGAGGGCGTGGAGGGCGCGTTCTTCGGAGCGGGACAGGCCGTCTCGGAGGCGTCCATCGGCAACAAGGAGCTGACCGCGGAGGCCATCCTCGGCGGGGCCGGCGAGGGGCTTCTGTTTGGCGCCGGCCTCGGCGGCGGGCTCAGCCTGGCCGGCTCGCTCGGGAAGGCTGGCATCAAGGCCGCCCGAAAGATCGAGGTCCCCGACCTGCTTGGTGGCAGCCCGCGGAAGCTGGCGGAGCGGTATCGCGATTCACAGACGCTGAAGAGCTTCGGGCTCATTCAGAAGGACATGCAGAAGCTCCGTCCGGGCCAACAGGAGCGCGCGGCGGAGATGCTGCGGACCGGGAAGCTCGCGGACGGGACGGAGCTTTTCTCCAAGAACGACTCCATGGCCACGGCCTTCCGCAAGGTGTCGGAGTTCACCGACGAGGCGGGCGAGTCGCTGCGCAAGCTCCATAAGCGAATCGATGATGCTGCCTCGTCCAAGGCGGCGAGCGCCGGGCTTCGGGAGAGCGCAAACACGACGCCAGACCTTGCCCGTTTCTTCGGTCGCGTCGACGAAATGACCGGGGAGCTGCGTAAGTCCAACATCACGAGTATTCGCAAGCGGGCGGACAAGATCGACGAGGAGGTGTCTGCGCTTCGAGACAAGTTGAGCAACGGGGAGCGCGTGGGCTTTGAGGAGCTGTGGCAGACGCGCAAGGAGCTGGACGACGTTATCTATCCGCAGGACTCACGCCGACCGGCCCCCAAGGCAAAGGAGCCGCTAGAGAAGCTCCGCGGCATCATGGAGGACGAGTTCGAGCGCGCCGTCGGAAAACTTGAGGACGTAGAGCCGGGTCTTCTCGACGAGCTGCGCACCATGAAACAGCGCTACAGTGATGCTTTGACGGTCCGCGCCAGCGCCAAGGACGGCGTCGCCCGCGTCGAGGGGAACAAGGCGATCAGCCTGACGGACGTCATGGCCGCCGGCTCCGGCTTCGCGGCCACCGACGACCCGACGACCGCGCTCGGTCTACTCGCCCTGAACAAGTTCCGCCGCTCTCGGACGGCATCGGTGCTCGCGGCTCGCGGCGCCGACAAGGTCCTATCCATCGGCGGCGCCAAGGCCGCGCAGGACCAGACGCGCAACGCCATCACCAAGGGCATCCGCGCGGGTCTACGGAAGGGCTCCATCAAGGGCACGAAGCCCCACGAGCTCGCCAAGCGCGCAGTCTCCGGCGGCTCCCTCCGCGCGGCGTACACGCAGAAGGCGGCGGACATCCGCGAGGCGCAGGCACAGATCGCCTCCCAGAAAGAGGCGGAGCTGTTCGCAGCGGTCGGCGAGGTCATGCCGGAGACCACGAAGCAGCTCGTCCAGAAGCGCGTCCAGGCCATCAACTTCCTTGCATCGAAGCTCCCGCAGGGTCACCGCGATCCGACGCTGGCGGCGCTGGCCGACGTCGGCGACGGCGTCCCGGAGAGCAAGAAGGCGGAGTTCCTTCGGTACACCGAGGCCGTAGAGAACCCGCAGAAGGTCATCGACGGCATCGCCCGCGGCGAGGTCACGCCCGAGGGCGTCGAGGCGCTCCGCACGGTTTACCCGCAGATGTTCGACGAGGCGCGGCGGGAGACCCTGCGCGCGATCACGGACATGGTCGCGCAGGGCAAGCGGCCGGACTACTCGACCGCGCTCCGGCTCAATCAGGTCTTTGGCATCGTCACACACCCGACGCTCCAGCCCGACTTCATCGACGCCATGCAGGCCCACCACGCCGGGCAGACCGCCGCGGCGCTGGCAGAGGAGCAGGCCGACCGGTCACCCGTCCCGCAACCCGCACAGCAGCGCAAGCTGCGGCAGGCAAATACCGAGTTCAACGAGCGCCGCTCCACACAGCTCGAGCGGCTCATCGCAGGAGAGTAAGCCATGAGCGACCAGACCAAGGCAGCCAACCGAGACGCCCCGTACAAGTTCGCGGCCGACACGAACAGCAGTGTGCGGCGCATCGCCACCGACGCGACCGGCGGAGACTTCGCTCTCCCCTCCGGCTGGGCCGGGCAGTGGGTCACGATGAAGCAGGTCAGCGGAAACGTCCGTTTCGCCTTCACGGACGGCACGGCCGAAACCATCGACTACGCCGAGGCCAACTCTGCAGACCCGCAGCTCGGCTGGCACCTCGGCGCGGGCGAGTCGGAAGACTGGCTCATCCCGGCGGATGCAACCCACCTGACGTGGGACGGCAGCGGCGCGGGGGAGCTTCTCCTGTGCCTCACCAGTGGGAGCCCGCGGGCCAAGTCGTGAGCCATCGGCGGCCACATAGACGCGGCGGCAACCGGCGCGGCATCGGCGGTGGGGCAGAGTCCCTCATTCTCCCCGTTGCCCCGAACCTCATCATCGCGCAGTGGGTCGCGGACCGCGGCGTGGTGGGGGCCCCGAGCGCCGTCACCAGCTGGACGGACATCGTCAATAACAATGTGGTTGCAGAGGCCACCGACACGCCGACACTCGTCACGGGCGCCACCCCGAGCGGCCGGCCCGCGATTCGCTTCGACGGCACAAACGACCTGCTCAGGATGGCGTCGTTCGACCTGTCTGGATACCAGGACGTTGACCTTTGGTTTGTGGCAAAGCGCACACAGACCGGGGTCGCGCAAAACATCATCGACTTCGACGGGACGGTGCGGGTGCTCCACAACTCGCGGTCGGACGACTTTGGCCAAGCCGCTGTGACCGGTAACGTCGGGCTCGACAACGAGTACGAGTCCGACGCGACGCTCCTGGACTCGTGGCGCGTCTATAACTGCCGGTTCCGAGTGTCGCAAGCCGCGGGCTCCGAAGGTCAGTTCTTCTTCAACTCTGCTTTGACGCAAGGGGATACGCGCGGAATCAACTCGAACAATACGGACGCGAATCTCGGCTCGGGCGAGCTGACGTTCTGCGAGCGAGCCACCAGTGCAGGCGGCGCAAACAACTACGGCGGGGATATCTGGTGCGTCGCCTTCACCGACACCAGCGCCGACCGCACCGCCATCGCACAGTTTCTTGCCGCCAAGTCGGGGGCACCATGAGCGCGCTCGTCTTCGCCAACTCGACCGACGCCCGATCGGCCATGGATCTGCTCAACAAGCTACTCGGCCGCCCGTGGAAGGGTATCCCGCTCACCCCCGGCCCGGTCACGGTGAGTGATACCCCCGGCGTCGGCTGGGCGCTTCACGCGACGCGAGCACACGTCCACCCGAGCGACGGGCGGATTGCTCTCATGCTCCCGACGCGCCTGCTCAACGCCACGCAGGACACGACCCTACGCCGCCGGCTGACCGCTGCGGAGCGGACCACGCTGGACGCGCTGGTGGCTGGCGCCGAGACACTGACCGCAGACTGGCGCACCCGTGGCCGTGAGGGTGACGACGTGCTGACCCGTACCACCGTGTAACGAAAGGACCGCCCCCATGAAAGCCCAACTGTTTGCCCCCAAGATGATCGTGCTCTACCTGTTCTTCGCCTTCGGCTTCGTGGTGTACCTCCGCGGCGACGCCACGCCTGACCAGATCGTTGAGGGCCTGCTGCTCCTCACCATCGCGTTCGGCGTGCTCAAGGTCGAGGAGTTCCGCCGGGCCCTGAAGGAGTCCAAGCGGTGAGACTGTGGCTGCTGCTCGTTCTCGTGCTGTCAGGCTGCGCCTCATCCCAGGTGGAGCGACACCTGACAGACTACGAGTCGGAGTTGACAGCGTGCGCCCGGCTGCGGGACGTGACGGCCTACCGGCTGTGCCTGGCAGCAGTGGAGGCGAAGTACGCGAGCTGCTGGTATCGCTGGATAGAGCACGGCGACGACAGCGCATGCGAGCAGGTCTCGCCATCTGGGGGGAGCTGAGCCGCATGGACAAGCTCCTCGCCGTCCTGCCGTTCGCTGCCCGCTGGGGTGGCCGCGCCATCCGCCTCGCCGTGTGGGCTCGGAAGCGCGCGAAGATTCAGCGACGCATCAACAAGCTGCGGAGGGAGGCGGAGCGGCTGGACCTTCAGATGGAGATGGAGCGGTGACAGTGGCTCCGGCGTGGGTGTTCCTCCACGAGGACGGCGAGGGTGTCAACGCGCGCGTGGCGCGCTGCTGCGTCGAGGCCCTCCGCGCCGGCCCGATGGGGCGCCACGAGCGGGGGGACTTCTATCGTGAATTCATCTCGTGCGACTGGGACCCGCCGCTCACCACGGGCAAGGGCATCGAGACGCTGTCCACGAGCTGCGGGATCTTTTTACGAGGGGTGCTGCATTGGTCCGGGAGGTACACCACGAGGCCGGGGGCCATCGGGCAGCCGCTCGTCGGGGGCTGGCTCGAGGGGCTCCACATCGGGGACAAGGCGTGGCTCGACCCGCACGAGGGCGACCCGCGGCCAGGGGACGTGTTCCTCCGCATGTACTCCAAGCAGAGCAAGGGCTACGAGGCGCACGTCGGCATCTTCGTGGAGCACCTCGGGGGGAGACGCTGGCGCACTGCCGAGGGCGGCGGCGGCGTCGACGGGACCCGATGCCGCCACGAGGAGCGTGAGCCATGGAGCCAGGACAGCAGTGGTCGCGTGCTCGTCGGCTGGTGGAGGCCCGAGCGAATGGAGGGGTTTGGGTCGACCGCGGACACCGAACCAGCACCGCCACCGGAGAGCGAGCCGTGAGCAACGAGGACCATGACCTGTTGGTCCGCATCGACGAGCGGACAGCGCGCATCGAGAAGGACGTGGATTCGCTGTGGACGGAGGTCCAGTCTCAGCGGGAGACCAACGCGCGGCAGGACGTCAAGATCGCCACAGAGGCCGCCAAGAGTGGCGGGATGAGCGGCGCCATCACGGGCGGGGTCATCGCTGGCGTCGTGGAGGCGATCCGGCACTGGTGGGGTGGATGAAGCTCCCCAAGCTGGCGCTCACACACTGGGAGGACGCTTCGGGCGACCCCACACACTCGTGGAGTCAGGGCAATTGCAACGGCGCCACGGATGACCACTTCGTCACCATCGGCTGGCACAGCCACAGCACGAGCCGTACCCACGTCGACGCGAACGACCTCGACGCCGGCAAGGAGCACGACTTCCGCGGGATGCTCCGGCTGCCCAAGGGGATGGTGGTGCGCCGCTTTACGATTCGTCTACCCGAAGAGGTGCGGGCCTACGTTTCGGAGCTACTGAAGAGGGGGAAGCGATGAGAAAGCGCATCCCGCCCGACGTCATGGACAAGGTGTGCCGTGACGTGCTGGCGTCCGCGCAGGGCCGCCCACGGGGCACGCTAAGCACCATCCTGGAGCGCGTGGGCCAACAGCACGGCTACGAGCTGACCAACACCAGCGTGTGCAACGCCATCCGCCGCCGTGGGCTGCCGCACATCTCCACCGTGATGACCGCGGACCGCCCCGTGACCGGCAGGAAGCACGAGGTCCCGCCGCCCCCGAAGGAGCCTTTCGAGGTCCACGACCCCGGCGACCCCATCGACGTCCAGGAGCTCCTGGCCGAGCGGAAGCTGAAGTTCGCCCGAAAGCGCGACTACGAGGAGAACCGGAAGCTGATTCCGGTGGACATCAAGCTGGACGGCCCTATCGGCATCCTGCACTTCGGGGACCCGCACGTGGACGACGACGGCACCGACGTGGAGGCCCTGGAGCGGCACACCGACCTGGTCCGCGAGACGGAGGGCCTGTTCGCTGCCAACGTCGGCGACACCACCAACAACTGGGTGGGCCGGCTGGCGCGGCTGTACGGGGAGCAGAGCACCTCGGCGGCTGAGGCGTGGGCGCTAGCCGAGTGGTTCATGGGGCGGTGTCAGTGGCTCTACGTCATCGCCGGCAACCACGACCTCTGGAGCGGCGCGGGTGACCCCATCCAATGGATGGCCCGCAAGGTGGACAGCCTGCGGCAGCCCTCGGAGGCCAGGCTCAACCTCCGCTTCCCGAACGGCCGCGAGGTGCGCGTCAACGCCCGGCATGACTTCGCGGGCACGTCGCAGTGGAACCCCGCACACGGCCCGATGAAGGCCGCGCAGATGGGCACGCACGATCACATCATGGTTTGCGGGCACAAGCACAAGAGCGGTTACGGCGTCATCAAGGACCCGGCGAACGGCGTCATCAGCCACGCGATCCAGGTGGCGTCGTTCAAGGTGTACGACCGCTACGCCATGGAGCGGGGCTTCCGCGACCAGCACATCAGCCCGGCGTGCCTCACCGTCATCGACCCCGACGCGGCGGATGAGGTCGGGCTGGTCCAGGTGTTCTGGGATGCCGAGCTCGGGGCGGAGTTTCTGCGATGGCTCAGGGCAAAGCGGGCAGCGTGAGCGACCCGCATCTAGCGGCGCAGCTCCTCCGTGAGGTCGACGAGCAGCACCCGGAAGACGAGTGCATGATGCTGGCCGGCTGGCTCGAGGGAGAGGCCGCGCGGGCTGAGCAGCAGGCGGCGCGGTACCGGACGCTCGCGGCGAGGCTACGCCGGCTGGCGGCGGGGCTGGGGCCGGGGCCGGGTTAGTCGCTCTCCTCCAGCGCGGCGCGGGCGGCCGCCACGTCGTCGACCGTGGGGCCAACGTTGTCGATGAACAGTGACACCAGGAACGAGTCACCTGGAATGCACTCGTCGATGTGAGCGCCTACCTCCGCCAACGGCCGCAACGCCTCTTCCAGCTTGGCGACGCGGTCCCGGAGTCCCATCGCAATCGAAATGAGCGGCCGCCACCCGTCGAGACTGCGGCCATCCACGAGCGCATTGGCCAGCCCGTTCAGGACGCAGTGGAAGTGGTCCCGTTCCTGGGCACACTCCGGCGCTTCCCAGCCGCACGAGCACCATAGGCGCCGGTCGGTGCCTGGCTGCCCACACTGCGGGCAGGTTCCGCTCAGCAACCTCACCCTCTCAGCGCGCAGGGCTTCGACCTCGGCGAGTAGGTCTTCGGTCAGCTCGGCCCACGCGCTCGGCAGAATCGCACCGCACACAGGGTCATTGTGCTCGCGAAGGTACTCCCTCCCCCTGTCCACCACGTCGGTGCGGGTGCGGGGGGTGTCGACGTCGGTCCGGTCAGCCACGGCACCACCTCGCGAACGCTTCGACGGCACCGGCAGCTTGCCAGCACCGCTCGCACATCTGGTCACTCCACCCCATGGCCCCGGCGATACGGAGCCCGGTGGGGCATGTTGCGCACGGCTTCCGCTCGCTCACGGCCTGGCCTTTCTGAGGGCGCGGATGGCGTTGGCGCAGTGTCGTGCGACGCCAGCAGAGACCTCGTATTCGGCCGCCTCGTCGCCATCGGTACGCTTGGCCTCGCGGATCATGTTCGCGGTGATGCTCACACACTCCCCAGCCGCCGCCTCCACCGCCGCATCCCACGCAGCGGCCTCGGTCTCGGCGAGGGCTTGGGCGACGTTCGGCCAGGCCGCGTGATAGAACCGGCAGGCGTCGCAAACGCCCTGGTCCTCGGGGCCCATCCCGCCGCACCTGCACAGGTCGTTGCACTCCTCGGTCAGGATGCGCCGAGCGATGGCTTCGTGGTCAGTCATCACGCCACCGCCTTCCGTAGCACCCGGTCAGCCTCGTACAGCTCCCGCGCCCGGCGGAAGTAGTCCCATCCCGCATCCAGGTCCGCCTCGGTGAACCACACCGGGTCGGGCTTCCCGGTGGCCTTGTCCAGCCGGAGCACGCAGCCGGCCTTCGGGTCGTCCATGCCGTGCTCGCGGGCGAGCTGCCGATACGCTCCGAGCTGCGCCAGGTGGTCAGGGTAGACCCGCTTGGAGCTCTTCCAGTCGAACAGCGTCACCCCGTGCGTGGCGCAGGTGCCGTGCAGGTCCCACTGCCCGCCATACTGGTACTCCTCCGAGACGAGCCGGACTTCGATGTGCTGCGGCACGACGGACTCGGCGTCCCACCACTGCCGGAAGGCCCCGAAGGCGTTCTCCGCCTGCTCGTCGAGCAGCACGGGCTCCTCACCTCGGAGCCACGCTTCGATGGCGTCGTGGACCATCGTGCCGATGTCGCCGGCAGCGTCGCGGGTCTCGCGGTAGTCGCGACCCTCGCGGCCCTCTTTCCAGGCCCAGTGGATGAGCCCTCCGCCGTCCTTGAAGCGGCTCAGGATGGTGGTCACGCCGGGGACGCGGGCGCCGTCGGCGAGCTTGTAGACGTTGGCGGGCATCACGTCACCTCGTCGAATTGCGCAGCATGGACGTCTGCCTCAGCCTCGGCGGCGTCGGCCGCCTCCAGCGCTCCCGTGTCCTCCTCTTCCTGCGTGTCCGGGTCCCGCTCTGCCTCCTCCCGCTGTAGCTTCGCCTTCTTGTTGTTGACGTGCTTCCTGAACCCACGGTCAGCCTTCACGTCAGCGGGCGCGCTCTCCCAGACCTCCTTGAGCTCGTCGAGGAAAGCGCACTCGGAGATGGCGGCGTGCCAGTCGGATTCAGCCGTAGGCTGCGGCGCCTCCACCTCGCCGGTCTCCGGGTCCTCCACGGCGCCCAGCTCGTCCGGTGTGTAGAGCCCCATGCAGGCGTCCGGGAACGTCGCTCGAGCAGCCTCGACCAGGCACCGGGCCCGCAGCATGGCCCGCGGGTACTTCCGCCAATTGTCCTTCTTGGTGAGCCCCGCCCGCTGAGCGTCCTCCATGGTCCAGGTGATCGCCGTCGGCTTCTGACCGGGGCGGCCGGCCTCGACGACGCACCGCTCGTTGCCGCTCTCCGCCACGCGCAGGGTGGCCCCCGGCACGCGCTGGTGGACCAGCCCCGCCACGAGGTCAGCGCTCAGCGTCGGCTTGCCTTCGATGATGTGGATGGACCGGAGCGCCTGCATCGGACCGAGGCCGAGCTCCAGCCCGGTCTGGATGACCGCCAGCGCCTTCTCCGGCGTGTTGATGGCCCGCGGCAGAAAGCCGCTCCTGACCAGCGTTTCCGCCTGCTGCCGGCGTACGTGCCAGCCCGCAAGCTCGTTGCCGACCGTAGCCAGCGCCGTCCCGTTCTTGCCATTCGTCTCCATCGTCTCCTCCTTCTTGGTAGGTCGAAAGTCTC